>Ga0209300_1000626_pt1 | contig 17050 bp, 17 predicted proteins | sample Shrwel_input2_RT_FD_187535 | JGI IMG/M metagenome (GOLD analysis project Ga0209300, IMG submission 187535) | Subsurface microbial communities from deep shales in Ohio, USA - Utica-3 well 1 S input2 RT (SPAdes) (version 2) ... | reverse complement strand
CGCGCATCGCCAGCGGCTTGCCTGCGGGCGGCTCAGACGCACGGTCGAGCCCCACCCTGCGCGGTTCCGAATTGGCCAGGTTGAGCGGTGGGCTGACCAGGCTGGGGTCCCCTTCAAGACCTGAATTCAACCAATAAGCGCAGCACCTGCGGTATTCAGTGCTCCAGAGTACTCCCCCAGAAACACCTGTGCCGGTGTTCGATAGCCGAGTCGTTTTCGGGGGCGGTCATTGAGCTTTCTCACCACCCTGCGTAGCTCGGCATCAGTGACTTGGCGGAAGTTGGTTCCCTTGGGAAAATACTGCCGAATCAAGCCATTGGTGTTTTCATTGGTGCCACGTTGCCCTGAGCAATAGGCGTCGCAAAAGTAGGTTCTCGCTGCTACGGCTCTCGCCACGGCCTGGTGCTCCGAAAACTCCGAGCCATTATCCAGCGTGATAGTTTTCACCGCACCTCGACGAGGCTTCAGCAGACGGATCATGGCCGCTTTCGTCAACGCCGCTGTAATGCTGGGTAGCCGTGCCGCCAATAGATAGCCGCTGCGGCGCTCAACCAGCGTGACAATGCCTGATTGCTTATGTCCCTGAAGCACCGTGTCACCCTCCCAGTGGCCGATGTAGCGCCGATTCTCAACCTCGGCTGGGCGATGCTCGATGCCCACGCGATCAGGTATCTTGCCAAGCCCTGCGCTTTTGGCGTGAACACGGTGCTTGCTGCGCCTCTTGGGTTGCCGGAGATGCTGCCAAAGCGTGCCGCCGCGGGCCTTATCATCCCAGACCAGGGAATAAATCCACTGATGGCTAACGCCGATACCGGCCAACGGTGCCATGAATCCACTGATCTGCTCTGGGCTCCATTCTTCACGAAGTCGGCCGGCTACCGCCGCGATCAAGCTGGGCAAGCGCTTCGTCCACTTGCGGGCGGTACGTCGTCGGTGATCGCTACAAGCCTGAGCCTGTTCGGGATCATAGCCACTGGCCGTCGCGTTGCGGCGCAGCTCACGGCTAATCGTGCTGCTGTGGAGCCCCAGTTCCCTGGCGATCTGTCGCTGGCTCCTGCCCAAGTCATGGCGGGCGTAAATCTGGTATCGTTGTGTCTGGGTCAGCTGTTGGTATCCCATGCTCTGCTTCACTTTGGTCGGTAAAGCAGGGAGGGTACCGGCACTGGCCCTCCTGCCTCTACCTTGTGGCCCAAAGTGCTGCAGTTATTCTATGAATTCAGGATTTAGGAAATTATATCATGCGCTAAGAACTTTTTGGATAGGCTGGTAAAGATCAGCAGCAGGATAGGTTGCCCTGTGCACGGCATTTAGTTATATTTTTGTATAATTTCAAGGCGAGACTAGCGCAGGAGGTCAACATGAGCACCACCAATCTTCGCCGCGTCGGCGGCTCCGTCATGATGGCGGTGCCGCGGGCCCTGCTCGATCAGCTGCATCTGCATGCGGGCTCCCAAGTCGAGATCGAGATCGATCACGGGCGCCTGATTGTGGAGCCGGCTAAGCCACGCTACTCCCTCGAGGAGCTGTTGGCCGAGTGCGACACCACGGCGGACCTGTCTGCTGGTGAGCGCGAGTGGCTGGATGCCGAACCCGTCGGCCGTGAGCTGCTGTAATGCGGCGCGGTGACATCTATTTCGTCTCGCTCAACCCCACTCGGGGCCATGAACAGCAAGGCATGCGTCCGGTGCTGATCGTGTCACCGGACGCCTTCAACCTCGCCATGGGTACGCCTTTGGTCGCGCCGATCACCAACGGGGGCGGTTTCGCGCGCTCCCGGGGCTTTACGGTATCGCTGGCCGAAGCGGGCACGACCACCACCGGCGTCGTGTTGTGCAGCCAGATCCGCACCCTGGACATCGAGGCCCGTCAGGGACGATGGGTGGAGAGCGTGCCGCCAGAGATCATGGATGACGTGCTGGCCAGGCTGGCGACCTTGGTAAGCTGACCCCTGATGTCTGGCTTTTGACTGGTAGGTGAAGAGGCGACAGCTATCGGTGCAACATCCCACCGATCCGCCGCGGGCGAGAGGTGACGCCCTGGGCAGCCATCGGTGCAGCGTTCCCACCTATCCGGTGCAGTCGGCAGGCGGCGCCGAGAGTGACCAACTGTGCAACATCCCCACCTACCGGCGCCGGCAGCATAGACGGCGCGACCATCCCTGAAATGACGTGCCTCAAGGCGGCTGTTACTGTCTGGCTTTCAACTAGAATCCAGACAGTCACCCCATCCTGCAAGATGCCAGACCATACCAAATGCGGCACTGCCCCAGCGCACCCTAGCCCGCCCAGCCACTGAAAGCCGGACAGTCTCCATCGAAGGCGGCAAAGGCAGTGAGTCAGTTATTTGAATATCAAAGGGTTGGATGTCTTCGGTTAAGGACAACTGAGTCTGGCTATCAGAAAAACGTCCCGCCTCAGCCGCTCGTGCGCCCACCGGGCAGGCCTTCCTCGTGGGCGAACCAGCCTTCGAGGATCAGCGCGGCGGCGAGGCCGTCGACGCTGTCCTCGCGGTAATTGCCGCGGTGGCCGGCCTCCCGGGCGAGGGTCTTGGCCTCGCGGGTAGAGCCGCGCTCGTCGACCATCTCGCAGGGTTTGCCGTAGCGCCCGTAGAGCCGGTTGCCGAACTTGCGGGCGCGGGTGCTCATCTCGGACTCGCTGTCGTCCATGTTGATCGGCAGGCCAACCACGAACAAATCCGGGCGCCACTCCTCGATCAGGCCCGTGACCTGCGCCCAGTCGGGAATGCCGTCCCGAGCCGGCAGCGGCTCCAGGGCCGTGGCGCGCCTGAGCATCTCGTTGCCTACCGCCACGCCGATGCGCCGCGTGCCGAAGTCGAAGGCCAGGATCAGCCGTTCGCCTGGGTTGGCCATCAGGAGTGCCCCGCCTCACGGCTCATCAGGTTCAGGTCGATGCCCAAGATGCCGGCGGCGGCGTGCAGGCGCTGCTCCGACGGGGTGTCGAAGAGAATTCGGCTGTCGCCCTCGACGGTCAGCCAGGCGTTGTCCTTCAGTTCTTCCTCGAGCTGACCGGCCTCCCAGCCGCTGCAGCCCAGGCAGATCAGGAAGTCGTCGGGGCCGCGGCCTTCCGCCAGCGCCTTGAGCATGTCCATCGAGGTGGTCAAGGCGATGTCGTTATCGACCTGGATGCTGGAATCCCAGGGTTTAGCGGAGCCGCGGTGCAGGATGAAGCCGCGATCCTGATGGACCGGGCCACCGTAGTAGACCGGGGCGTTGCGATGCAGGCTCTCGCTGGCATCCAGATCCAGCTGCTCGAACAGGGCGTCGAGGCTCATATCCAGGGGATGATTGACGATCACGCCCATGGTGCCGTTGTCGTCGTGATCACACAGGTAGCTCAGGCTGCCCGCGAAGTTGGGATCTTCGAGATGGGGCATCGCCAGCAGAAAATGGTGCTTCAAGCTTTGCATGGGCCTCCCGGGCGTCAGCGCACGCCGAAATCATTGCCGGTGCCGAATCGCCAGATGCGGCTGATGGACAGGCGGTCGAGCCCGGCCATACCACGATCGAAGGGCCGGTAAGGTGCTGCACCACGAATGGTATCCAGCGCCGCCTGGTCGAGTTCGGGATGTCCCGACGATTGTACCACCTCTGCCTGCAGGAGCTGCCCCTGATGGTCGATCACCACGCGCACCTTCAACTGACCGTCCAGGTCCGGCGGCGCGGGGTAGAAGCGGTTGCCGTAATCCTGCACCCGCCGCGTCCATGCATCCACGTAGCGGGCCTCGGCGGCCTCCCTCGCGGCCTGCTGTTCTTGGTCGGCGAGCTCGGCGGGCTGCTCACTCATGGCGAAGTCGCGCTCTCGCAGCGAGGCGGTGGCACTGGCGGCCAGCTCGCGGCCGGACAGGGACGGCGGCGCCTTGGACTCACTGATCGACTCACTGACCGGCTCGCTGACGGGCTCATTGACCGGCTCATTCACCGTCTTACTCACAGGCTCAGCGGCGACCGATGGCTCGGGCGATGGGGCGGGCGCAGGCTCGGGCTCGGTGACGGGCTCGGTGACGGGCTCGGCGACAGGCTCAGGGGAGGGCGCGGCGGTCTGCTCGGCCACACGCGCCTCGGGTGCCGGCTCCGATGGTATCTCTGGCGTCGTTTCGGGCGTCGTCTCGGAAAGAGGCGCTGGAGAGGTCTCGGATTCGGTATCGACGCTCGCCGCTTGCTGCGCCGCCTCGGCGATGGCCGTGGCCCGTGCGGGCGTCGCTGCCGGGCGGCTGACCAGCACCACATCCAGGCTGTGCGACGATTCTGGCGCGGGCGGTGTGGGCAGCGACACGCCCGCCACCAGGGCGAGCAGGATCAGGTGCAGGCCGATCGCCAGCGCCCAGGCGACGGCATGGCGATAGCCCCGGGTGACCGGGGCGTGGCTATCATCAGATGCCACGCCGAAGGGCACACTGACGACATCGCCGAGCCGGGCCATGGCGAGGGCGCTAGCCGGCCCGGTGGGCGTCGAGACGGCGCTCGATGGCGTCCATCAGGGTGCCGGCGATGTCGGTGCCGCGCTGGTCGTCGATCTCGCGCACGCAGGTGGGGCTGGTCACGTTGATCTCGGTGATGTAATCGCCGATCACGTCGAGGCCGACGAACAGCAGCCCCTTCTCGCGAATCATCGGCTTGACCTGTTCGATCAGCCAGTGATCGCGAGCGGTCAGCTCGCGGCTAACGCCGCGCCCACCGGCGGCCAGGTTGCCACGGGTTTCGCCGGCCATCGGCACCCGAGCCAGGCCATAGGGAATCGGCTCGCCGTCGACCAGCAGGATGCGGGTATCGCCGTCCTTGATCTCGGGAAGATAGCGCTGGGCCATGATCTGGCGGTGGCCGCGATCAGAGAGCGTCTCGAGGATAGCGCCGATATTGCGCCCGTCCGGGAGCACGTGAAAAATGCCGCTGCCGCCCATGCCGTCCAGCGGCTTGAAGATGACATCACCATGCTCGGCCTGGAAGGCGCGCAGTACCGGTTCGCTGCAGGACACCAGGGTCGGCGTGCAGCACTGGGGGAACTGCTGGGCGAAGAGCTTCTCGTTGCATTCGAGCAGTGCCCGGGTCGGGTTGACCACCAGCACGCCCTCGCGCTCGGCGAAGCCCAGCAGATGCACGGCATTGAGGAAGTTGCCGTCCACCGGCGGGTCCTTGCGCATCAGGATCACGTCGAGCTCGGCAAGCGGCGTGGCCACCGGCTCACCGAGGCGGTACCAATCCTCGGGGTCGTGGAAGACCTCGAGATCGCGAAGCCGGGCGTGGGCGCGGCCGTCGCGCAGGTAGAGATCCTCCTGCTCCATGTAGTGAAGCGAGGCACCGCGCGCAGTGGCCGCCCACAGCATGGCCATGGTGGTGTCCTTCTTGTAGGTGATGTCGGCAATAGGATCCATCACCACCCCGATCTTCAGGGCGCGACCGCCCCGTGCTGTGTTCCCGGGGGTGTCAATCGACTCGTTCATTGGCTCATTCTTCGGCGCGTTCATCGGCTCGCTCATCAAGACGGCTCTCGGCTAGGGGGGAATGCCGCTATGGGCATGATGGCCGCAGTATGCCGCAGCAACGCGGCCAGCACCAAGGTCGACGCTCCTGGCAAGCGGCCTCTGCGGATCAGTGTTGGTCGTCTTCGCGCCGGCGGATGCCGTTGGCCTCAAGGGTGATCTGTCGTGCCTTGTAGAGGCCGCCAATGGCCTGCTTGAAGGCATTCTTGCTGACGCCCAGGCGTGCCTTGATCGCCGGCGCGGGGCTCTTGTCGGTCAGCGGGAGGAAGCCGCCAGCCTCGTCGAGCGCCGCCAGCACCTTGTCGGTAGCCAGGTCGCGCTTGGCGACGCCCGCCGGCATCAGCGACAGGTCGAGGCGGCCGTCTTCACGCCGCTGCTTCACGTAGCCGGTCAGGCGCTCGCCACGACGCACCTGTCGCGGCAGCTCATCGTGGTACAGAAGCCCCCAGATCCGGTCGTCGACCACCGCCTTGAGCCCAAGGTCGGTGCGATCACCGATCACCAGGGTCACCGCACGCCCCGTCGCTATGGCGCCCGCCGCGTCCTCGCTCAGACTACCCTCGCGCAGGGCGTCGTCGACGCTGTCGTGGAGGAAGTCGTCCAGGCGCATCGAGGCGGTGGGTCGGCCCTGATCGTCCTCGAAGATGATCACCAGCACCCGTTTGCCGACCGCGGGACGGTAGGGCTGCTCGTTGAAGGGCAGCAGCAGGTCCTTGGGGCGCCCCCAGCCGAGAAAGGCGCCGGTGTTGTTGACCGCCACCACTTCCAGATAAGCCACCTGGCCGACCTCGGCCAGCGGCGCATCGGCAGCGGGGGTGGAGACAACGGGATGGGCGGCGCGTGCGCCACGGGTGTCGGGGCGATCCTTGGAAGACCGGGTCATGGGCATATCCTGAAAAATAACGATGAGAGGCGATGATGAACGGGGCTGACGAGACGGAAAGGCGCACCAGGAGGATAGCGCACCGGATAACGCGTCTAGAGCTAGCAGTTCGACACTCGCGTGTCTCAGGGCTAGCTTCTCGGAACTAGAGATCGCCGAAGTGATGCTGCAGCAGCGTGAGCGCCACGACAGGGGCGGTCTCGGTGCGCAGGATGCGCGGGCCAAGGGTCAGCGGAGTGAAGCCGTCAGCCAGGGCATGGTCGACCTCGCGGGGCGAGAGCCCACCCTCGGGGCCGATCAGCAGCGCTGCCGTCTTAGGCGCTGACGACTGGCTACCCGCCTCGAAGACACCTTCTGTCGCCGGGTGCAACACCAGGCGCAGCGGCTCGCCGCGCTCAGCCAGCCAGTCGGCCAGCGCCATCGGCGCATGCACTGGCGGCAGGGTGGCACGGCCACACTGCTCGCAGGCGCTGGCGGCCACCGCCTGCCAATGTGCCAGCTTCTTGGCCGCGCGGTCGCCCTTGAGGCGCACGTCGCCGTGCTCGGTATAAAGCGGGGTGATCGCCGCCACCCCGAGCTCCACCGCCTTCTGGATCGCGTAGTCCATGCGGTCGCCCTTGGAGATCGCCTGGCCAAGATGCACCCCGAGCGGCGACTCGCCGCGCCCGGGGGTCACCGACTCGAGGCGCGCCACCACCCGCTTGCGGGTGACCTCCACCAGCACGGCAGCGGCTTCGTGGCCCTCGCCGTCAAACAGCGTCAGCGCCGCGCCTTCCTTGAGGCGTAGCACCAGCGCCACATGACGCGCCGGGCCCTCGGGCAACACCAGCTCGCCGCCGACGCTGAGGCCGGCGGCGACATGGATGCGCGGGCCGCTCACGGCCGCTCTCCGGCGATCGAGCGCATCTTACTGGGTGGTCTCGCTGGCCTGAGCCTCGCGCTGCTTCTTCTGGGCGTACATCGCCTCGAAGTTGACCGGCGCCAGCATCAGCGGCGGGAAGCCACCGCGATTGACCAGGTTGTCGATGCACTCGCGGGCATAGGGGAACAGCAGGTTGGGGCAGAAGGCCCCCAGGGTGTGCTCGAGCTGCGCGCCTTCGATGTTGGCGATGCGGAACAGACCGGCCTGCTGGATTTCGGCGAGAAACGAGGTATTGCCGGTCTCGCTGTGGGAGACCTGGGCAGTGACCTTGATCACGACCTCGTAGAGGCCCTCGCCGACCTGGCTGCTGGTGGTGTTCAGATCGAGGCCGACCTTGGGCTTGAACGGCTGCTGGAACACCGCCGGCGAGTTCGGCGACTCGAAGGAGATGTCTTTGACGTAGATGCGTTGCAGGGAAAACTGCGGCTGGTTCTGCTGCTCGCCGGAGGCGGCACCTTCGGCACCACCGGTGGTTTGGTTGTTGTCTTCCGCCATGGCTTTAGTTCCTTGAAGCGTGCGTGATGGTATGGGGTGATAAAGACGGTGCGCAGCGGTTTACTTGCGCACCATCGGCAGGCCGTCCGCCTGCCACTGGGCCATGCCGCCCTTGAGCTTGAGCGCCCGGGTGAAGCCGGCATTCTGAAGCTTGGTAAGCACCGTGCCGGAGGCCTGACCCTGCTTGCAGACCACAATCACCGGCTTGTCCTTGACCTTGTCGAGTTCATGGAGGCGATTGTCGAGCTTGCTCTGGGGGATATTGCGGGCGCCGGCCAGATGGCCTTCCTTGAAGTCCTTGGCATCGCGGATATCGAGAACCACTGCATCTTCACGATTGATCAGCTGGGTGGCTTCGCTGGCATCGACGCCGCTACGACCACTCTGCATGGTTTCGTAGGCGATCCAGGCCGCCAGCACGATCACGAAGGCGCCAGCCAGCAGCGCGTGGTTCTGCACGAATTCGAACAACTGATCGATCATGGGTCCGGGACACTCTCGTTGGAAATCACTGGTGTTGATAATCGCGGGTGTTGAGAAACACAGGATGCCCCGCCGCCGGGGCGGCGCCCAGTATACACAAGGCATCCTGACGCGTCTGGCACCCGAGCGGCTGACGTTGTGCACCGCCCTAGGATATGATGCCCCAAGGAGCCGTGAGTCGCGACCCCGGGCCGGCACCGCCGACCGGGGAATCCCCGACGTTTACCAACGAGGCCTTTTCATGTCCGATGCCAACTCCCGCCCGCGCCCGGTGGCCCTGATCATCCTTGATGGCTATGGCCACAGCGATTCGCTGGAATCGAATGCCATCGCCGCCGCCAACACGCCAGTGATGGACCGCCTGGCCAGGGACTATCCGCATAGCCTGATCCATACCGACGGCAAGTATGTCGGCCTGCCCGAGGGCCAGATGGGCAACTCCGAGGTCGGCCACATGAACCTGGGGGCCGGCCGCGTCGTCTATCAGGACTTCACCCGGATCACCAAGGCCATCGAGGACGATACCCTCAAGGAAAACGCCACTCTGACCGCGCCGATCGATGCCGCCGTCAAGGCCGGTCGCGCCGTGCACCTGATGGGGCTGTTGTCGCCCGGCGGCGTCCACAGCCACGAGGATCACATCCTGGCCGCGGCCGAGCTGGCCGCTGCCCGTGGCGCCAAGCAGATCTATCTGCACGCCTTCCTCGACGGCCGCGATACCGCGCCGCAAAGCGCCAAGGCCTCGATCGAGCGCGCCGACGCCCGGCTCGCCGAGCTGGTCGGCGAGGGCAATGGCTTCATCGCCTCGCTGGTCGGCCGCTACTACGCCATGGACCGCGACAACCGCTGGGACCGCGTCGAGAAGGCCTACCGGGTGGCCACCGAAGGCGTGGGCGAGCATGTTGCCGCCAGTGCGGTCGAGGGCCTCGCCGCCGCCTATGATCGTGGCGAAACCGACGAGTTCGTCGACGCCACCAGTATCCGCCCCCAGGGTGAGCCGGTGGTGATGGCCGACGGCGATGCGGCGATCTTCATGAACTTCCGTGCCGACCGCGCCCGGGAACTGACGCGGGCCTTCGCCGAAGATGACTTCTCCGGCTTCACCCGCCAGGCACGCCCCACGCTTGCCGGCGACGGCCTGGTGATGCTGACCCAGTATGCCGCCGACATTCCGACGCCTGCCGCCTTCCCACCCGCAGAGCTTACCAACACCCTGGGTGAGGTCATCGCCAAGCGCGATATGAAGCAGCTGCGCATCGCCGAAACCGAGAAGTATGCCCACGTGACCTTCTTCTTCTCCGGCGGTCGCGAGGAGCCCTACAGCGGCGAGACTCGCGAGTTGATTCCCTCGCCTCAGGACGTCAAGACCTACGACGAGAAGCCCGAGATGAGCGCGGTCGAGGTCACCGACAAGCTGGTCGAAGCCATCGACGGCGGCACCTATGACCTGATCGTGTGCAACTATGCCAACGGCGACATGGTCGGCCATACCGGCAAGTTCGATGCCGCGGTCAAGGCCATCGAGGCCGTGGACGCCTGCGTCGGCCGCGTGGTCGAGGCCTTGGAGCGCGTCGGCGGCGAGTGCCTGATCACCGCCGACCACGGCAATGCCGAGCAGATGGTCAATCCGGAGACCGGTGCGCCGCAGACCGCTCACACCACCTGCGAAGTGCCGCTGATATGGGTCACCAAGCGGAAGGCCAAGCTGCGCGAAGATGGCCGGCTGTGCGACCTGGCACCGAGCCTTCTGACCATGATGGGCGAGGCTATCCCCGAGGAAATGACCGGCCAGGTACTCACCGAACTGTCGTGACCCCGCCGCACCCCGAAGCCGCTTCGTCAGCCAGCTCCCGCCGCTCGCCGTCCTGGACGGCGGGGCGGCTTGTCCCGGCCCGGCTCACCGACGCCCTGTCGGCGATGCCCCGGGCCGGGTTAACGCTGCTGATGACCTGTGGCCTGACCTATGCCCTGAGCGCTGGCCCGGCCATTGACCTGGTCACGCCCGCCCTGGCCGCCCCCGACGAGGAGGCGGCCAAGGCGCGTGTGGACGCCCTGGCCAAGGATATTCAGGCCCTGGAGCGCGAACTCTCCGGCCGCCGCGAGGCCCGCGACGATGCCGCCGAATTGCTTTCCGAAGTGGAGACGGCGCTGGCCGCCACTCACCGCCGGCTGGATGAGCTGCAGGCCGAGCGACGCTCGCTGGACGATGACATCGCCGATCTAGAGGACCGTCGGGATATTCTTGAAGGCGAGCGCCGTGCCCAGGAGGCGGCCCTCGCCAAACAGCTCGACGCCCTTTATCGCCTCGGCGTCACCCCCGAGCTCAAGCTGCTGCTCAACCAGGACGACCCGACGCGGCTGGATCGCCTGCAGACCTATCTCAATCACCTGTCACGCGCCCGCAAGGCTCGTCTGGACGAGCTCGCGACGCTGGATGCGAAGCTTGCCGACAACCGCCAGGCCCTGACCACTCAGATCGATCAGTTGGCTAGGGTGCGCGAGGAAGTCGAAGCGCGCAGCCAGACGCTGGCCTCGCGTCGCACCGAGCGCGAGGCACTGCTCAGCGAGCTCGATGCCGATATCAGCCGCGGGCGCACGCGGCAGGCGCGCCTCAAGGAAGAGCGGGAAAATGCCGAGCAGGTGTTGGGCGACGTCCGCGACCGGCTCGCCGCGCTCAAGCGTCCGCCGCCCACCACCGCTATCGAATCGACCCGCGGCGATCTGCCCTGGCCGACTCAAGGCCAGGTCTTATCGCGCTTCGGCGCCGGCGAAGGGGTGGATCGCGACGGCCTGTTGATCAAGGCCGCGGCGGGCAGCCCGGTCAAGGCGGTGCATGCCGGACGGGTGGTTTTCGCCGACTGGATGCGCGGCTTCGGTAACCTGTTGATCATCGATCATGGCGACGGCGTGATGACCCTGCACGCCCACCTTCAGCACTTCACGGTCTCCCCCGGTGACGCGGTGACCGTCGGTCAAACCATCGCCGCCGTGGGCGTAAGCGGCGGCCGCACCACTCCGGCACTCTACTTTGCGGTGCGCCGCAACGGCGAGCCGATCGACCCCTCGACCTGGATCGCCCGACGCTAGGCACCTCTATCAATGGATTCCTGCCCCGCTGTAACGCTATGCTGGGCACTTGCCAACAGTTCCGCGACGGAGACCGAATGCGCGTCAAGGCCCCCCTATTGTTTTCGACCCGGTTTTTCTCGACCCGGCTCACGGCCTGGCTGTGCGCAGCCCTGCTGGCGCTGCCCGCTTCCGCTCAGGCGCAGGCCCAGACCTCGGGCGACGACCTGCCAGTCGCCGACGTCCAGACCTTCGCCGAGGTCTTCGAGCGCATCAAGCGCGCCTACGTCGACGAGGTCGATGACAGCACCCTGTTGCATAACGCCATGCGCGGCATGCTCAGCGAGCTGGACCCGCATTCCACCTACCTCGACCCGCAGGAATTTCAGAGCCTCAGGGAAACCACCGAAGGCGAGTTCGGCGGCATCGGCATCGAAGTCGGCATGCGCGACGGTCAGCTGATGGTGATCTCACCCATCGACGACACCCCCGCGGCCAAAGCCGGCTTGCAGTCACAGGACGCCATCTTGCGTATCGATGACACCGCCACTGACGGCCTGTCGCTGCAGGAAGCGGTGGAGCTGATGCGCGGCGAGCCGGGCAGCGATATTCGCATCACCATTCTGCGTCAGGGCGAAAACATGCCCCGCGACCTGACCCTGACCCGTCAGGTGATTCGCACCGAGAGCGTCAAGCACGAGCTGCTGACGCCCGGCTATGGCTATCTCCGCATCAGCCAGTTCCAGAGCAGCACCGGCGAGCAGGTCAACGACGCCCTTGCCGACATGCAGCAGGAGGGCGCCCTGAACGGCCTGGTGCTGGATCTGCGCAACAACCCCGGCGGCGTGCTGCAGGCGGCGGTCGAGGTGGTCGACGCCTTCGTCGATCAGGGCCTGATCGTCTACACCGAGGGTCGGCTCGACGACAGCCAGATGAGCTTCTCGGCGCATGCCCAGACCACCGCCCCCGACGTGCCAATGGTGGTGCTGATCAACGGCGGCAGCGCCTCGGCCTCGGAGATCGTCGCCGGCGCCCTGCAGGACCAGCGCCGTGCGGTGATCATGGGCACAGAGAGCTTCGGCAAGGGCTCTGTGCAGCAGATCATGCCGCTGGGTAACGGCGACGGCCTGAAGCTGACCACCGCGCTCTACTACACGCCCAACGGCCGCTCGATCCAGGCGCTGGGCATCAGCCCCGACGTGCAGGTAGTGCGCGGACGCCTGGAAGTCGCCGACGGCTACGCTCAGCGGTTGCGCGAAGCCGACCTGTCCGGGCATCTCAAGGGCAGCGGCGATAGCAACGCCGCGGCAGAGACCTCGCCCAAGGTGCGCGACGACTATCAGCTCAGCGAAGCGCTGAACCTGCTCAAGGCACTCAATGTGCTTGGCCCCAGGGCCGAGCGCTAGGTCGAAAGCGCTAACCCAAAGGCACTCGCCCAAGAGCGTCGCCGAAGAGAGTCTCCCTAACAGAACGGGGCGCATCGACAGCCAGTCGACGCGCCCCGTTTTTTGTCCCTCTAAATTCTGGCCCCTCTAAATTCTGGCCCTCTAAAGTTACTGCAGCCCCCTAGTACACCTATCGACCCTCAGCAGAGCCCCACACTTGGGCCACGCCCAGATAGCGTGCAGATAGGCCGCATGCGGATAGCCTGCGAGCGGTCGATCCCCGCCCGGTGCATCAGCGGCAGCTGGCGGGCAGGCGGCCGCGCTCACCGATCGCCTGGCGCATCATCACGCGTTTGAGAGGTGTCAGCCGGTCGATGCCGGCAAGCCCCAGATTGCGAGCCAGGGTCAGTGCGGGCTGGCGCGCTCCGAACAGCAGACGGAAGCCATCCATCAACATCAGCATGCTGGCGTTGTCACCGCGCCGGCGCCGGGCATAGCGGGCGAGGATTCGCTCGTCTCCCATCGGCACACCCCGCTCGCGGGCGGCCAGCAGTTCCTCGGCCAACACGGCGACGTCCATCAGCCCCAGATTGACCCCCTGACCGGCCAGCGGGTGGATGCTGTGGGCGGCATCGCCGACCAGCGCCAACCCCGGCTGCACGTAGTCACGCGCGTGGCGCTGGGTCAGCGCCACGCTGACCGCGCGATCGATGGGTGTGACCACGCCAAGCCGATGGTCGATGGCCGCCGCCAGCTCCTCGCCCAGCGCGTCGGGCGATAGACGCGTCAGCCTTGCGGCTTCATCGGGGCTGGTCGACCAGACGATCGAGCAGTGATCATCGCGACCCTCGATGCGCAGCGGCAGAAAGGCCAGGGGCCCGGTGGCGAGAAAGGCCTGGCGAGCCACACCGCCATGCGAACGCCCGAGCCGCACGGTGGTGATCACGGCGACATGACCGGTCTCCCGGGACACCGTCTCGATGCCCGCCCGTTCGCGAAGCGGTGAGCGGGCGCCGTCTGCGGCCACCACCAGCGGCGCGCTGAGCCGGCGGCCGTCTTCCAGCAGCAGCTCGCGCCGTGGCTGACGTCCCTGATGGGTCTCCTCGAGGGCAACCACACGCGCCTCTGCCTCGCAGCGCACGTTGGGCAGGGAGGCGAGGCGCGCCTCCAGGGCGGCCTGAGTGACGTCATTCTCGACGATATGGCCAAGTACCGGCACGCCGGCCTGATCGGCGCTGAAGCGAATTTCGCCACTGCCTTCGGCGTCCCACACCTGCATGGCGGTATAGGGCGACAAACGGCGCTCGGCCATCGCCGGCCAGACCCCGAGGCCTTCCAGCAGCCGCTGGGAGACCGGCGTCAGGGCGCTGACTCTGAGGCCAGGCCGGCCACGGCCGGCGGTGTCGTCGGGCAGGCTGGCCGGGCGCGCATCGAGCAGTCGTACCGCGACGCCGGCCTGACCCAGCAACACCGCCAGGGTCGCGCCCACCATGCCAGCGCCGACAATGATCGCCTCATCCGGCGTGCCTTGCTGTTGCTGCATTTCGTTCTCCCGTGTTTCCTATGACCCGGCCTGACGGCCCTGCATGACAGCCCTGCGTGATGACCTTGCGTGAGCCTCCATCGCAGCGTGTCAGCGTTCGCGCCCCATGGCCCGACGCCCCAGGGCCCGGCGCAATGGCCCCGCCAGGTTAAGGCCGATCAGTCCCGCTGCCCGGGCATGCGAGAGCAGCGGATGGTCAACGCCGAACAGCCGGATCAGGCCATCGCTGAAGCGGGTGACGCTGTGGCGGTCGGCGGCGCGCTGGGCCTCGAAAGCCTGCAGGGTGGCCATATCGCCCGGCGCGCGGCCGGCTTCCAATCCCTCCTCGAGGGCGGCCACCAGATCCATCACACCGCGCAGCGCCAGGTTGAAGCCCTGACCGGCCACCGGATGCAGGGCATGGGCGGCGTTGCCGAGCACCGCAAGACCGGGCCGCACCTGCTCGGTGGCAGTGACCAGCGACAGCGGATAGGCGTGGCGCTTGCCGACCCGGCGAAAGTGACCGGCCCGATCGCCGAAGGCCTGCTGTAGACGCGCCAGGAAGTCGCCGTCGCTGGCGGCCAGGGTCTCCCCCTCGGCGCCTCCCTGATGGGTCCACACCAGCTCCATACGCTGGCCGGACAGCGGCAGCAGCGCCAGAGGCCCCTCGGGGGTGAAGCGCTCAAACGCTACGCCGTCGTGGGATCGGCTGACCTCCAGGTTGGCGATCACCGCCACCTGATCATAGGCCTCGTGCCGGCTCTCGATGCCAAGCCGCTCCTTGAGCCCTGAACGGCCGCCATCGGCCAGCACCGTCAGGCCCGCCTCGATCCGGCTGCCATCATCCAGCTCAAGCCGATGGCCGCCATCCTGCGGGCTGATCGAGGTCACCCGCGCCGGGCAGTGCCAATCAAGGGACAGCTCACCGAGCCGCTGATGCAGCACTCGGCCCATCCAGGCATTGGGCAGCACATAGCCCAGCGCCTCGACGCCGAACTCCCCGGCATTCAGCCGGGTGGCTCCCAGCCGCCCGCGCTCGCTGACATGAATGCGGCGGATCGGCTCGGCCTCCTCGGCCATCGCCGTCCATAGCCCCAGCGCCTCGAAGCGATCTCGAGAGCCCTGGGCGATAGCGCTGGCCCGGGCATCGAAGCTCGGCTGATAGGCCGTCTCATCGAGGTCGGGCAGAGGATTGGCCTCGATCACCGCCACGTTAAGCCCCGACCGCTCGATCAGGGGCGCCAGGGCACAGGCCAGGCTCGCCCCCACCAGGCCGCCGCCGACGATGGCGATATCGACCCGCTGACACGGCCTATCCTGCGTTTTGCGGGCGTCTTGGGTCATGCGCTCTTGCATTCGCTTTCGCTCAACGTAAAGAAAATCTCGCCTTTACGTAAATTACGTAAGGCAGTCTTGTCGGCCGCTGGCGCTGATCATTCCTTGGCCATCAGGGCTTCGATCTCTGCTACCCGCTTGGGCACTCCGGCGGTCAGCACCTCGTGGCCGTCGGCGGTCACCGCCACATCGTCCTCGATGCGGATGCCGATGCTGCGGAAGGCCTCGGGAATGTCCTCGTCGTCGGGAATGTAGAGGCCGGGTTCCACGGTCAGTACCATGCCGGGCACCAGCGGGCGAGGCTCGCCGTCGCGGCGGTAGCTGCCCACGTCGTGCACATCCAGGCCCAGCCAGTGGGAAGTAGAATGCAGGTAAAAGCGCTTGTAGCGCTCTTCGCTGATCACCGCCTCGAGATCACCCTCGAGCAGGCCAAGCTCCACCAGTCCGCGTGACAGGTCGCGCACCACGCCCTGGTGAATGGCGGCCAGGGTGGCGCCGGGCGTCACGGCCTCAATGGCGCGCTCCTGGGCCGCCAGCACGATGTCGTAGAGCTGGCGCTGGACGCTCGAGAAGCGACCGCCGACGGGGAAGGTGCGAGTGATGTCGCCGGCATAGAGATCGAATTCGGCGCCGGCATCGATCAGCACCAGTTCACCGTCCTCAAGCGGATCGTGGTTCTCTATATAGTGCAGCACGCAAGCGTTGGCACCGCCACCCACGATGCTGTCGTAGGCCGGACCTTGGGCGCCCTGCCAGCGGAACTCATGCTCTAGCTCGGCCTGCAGGTGATACTCATGCAGGCCAGGACGGGCGGTACGCATGGCGCGCACATGGGCCTGCGCCGAGACCTCGCCGGCGTGGCGCAGCAGGGCGAGCTCGGCCTCGCTCTTGGTCAGGCGCTGCTCGTGCAGCAGCGGGGCCAGGTCGGCCAGAGCCTGCGGGGCGATGGCGCCGCGCCGGGCGCGGCCCTTGAGCTCACTACGCACCTCATCGGCAAGCGCCAGGCTCTCGGCGTCGTCGAGCAGCAGGTACAGCGTCTCGCGGCCATCGATCAACTCAGCGAGATGCTCGACGCGCACCGGGTTCTCGAAAGCCTCGTCGATGGCAAAGTGGGCAAGTGCGCCTTCGATGCCAAAGCGGATGCCGGTCCAGGCCTCCATGGCCGGGTTGCGCTCCTGACAGAACAGCACGCTCTCGCCGGCCTCGCGCCCGGGGAGCAACAGCAACAGAGCATCGGGCTCGGGGAAACCGGTCAGATAGTGGAAATCACTGCGCTGACGAAAGGGATAGTCGCTGTCATTGCTGCGCGTCGTGAGGCTTGCCGCAGGCAGCAATACGGCGCTCTGCGAGGGGAGGGCGGCCATCAGGGTCTGGCAGCGCTGGCGATACTCGTCCCGGCCGATGGCGGCCGGGCGGGGAAGCAGTTCGGGTGACATCTCGACTCCTGAGACGGGGTTCACTGT
>Ga0209300_1000625_pt1 | contig 17095 bp, 15 predicted proteins | sample Shrwel_input2_RT_FD_187535 | JGI IMG/M metagenome (GOLD analysis project Ga0209300, IMG submission 187535) | Subsurface microbial communities from deep shales in Ohio, USA - Utica-3 well 1 S input2 RT (SPAdes) (version 2) ... | reverse complement strand
TTCCCGGAGTGACTGGCCAGCCCAAGGTAGTCATTGCTGCAGAACGACAACAACGGCTTTCCGTCAGCGGTCAGTTCAGGCTGCTGAGGGCCGGAAATCAGCCGACGGGTGCGGTAAAGCCCGGCCTGCTTTCGCTGTTCTATTTCACCGGCAAAATCACGCATGAAGGTCCATCATCAATCAAAAACAGTGTTTTGAATCCCACCGAAAGGTCCGGGCGGGGGACCGGGAGTGGCTTCCCGGGACTATCTTTCGCCAGGGATGGCGAAAGCTAAGCGCACGACCACCATGGACGGTGGAAGTGCAGATTTTGCAGGAGCAAAAATCTGCCAGGAACGTCTTGAGCGTGTCCCGGGAAGCCACTCCCGGTTCACCGCTTACTCCCGGGCTCAGGATTCAGGCCGACTCAACGGTCGCGTCATAAAACATATGGCGAGTAGACTCATACTCGACAGCTTCCACCAGCGCTTCTTCTTCCTGCTCCTCGCTGGCACACTGCTGACGCTGCTCCGGCCGGATACCCAGCTTGCGGAACAACTCCCGGTCGGCATCCGCCTCCGGATTCGAGGTCGTCAACAACTGCTCGCCATAGAAAATCGAGTTGGCGCCAGCCATGAAGCACAGCGCCTGCATCTGCTCGTTCATTTCCTCACGCCCGGCCGACAGCCGCACGTGGGAGGCCGGCATCATGATCCGCGCCACGGCAATCATCCGGATAAACTCGAACGGCTCCAGATCCTCGACATCTTCCAGCGGTGTGCCCGGCACCTTCACCAGCATGTTCACCGGCACACTTTCCGGTTGCTGCGGCAGGTTCGCCAGCTGAACCACCAGACCCACCCGGTCATCCTCATCTTCACCCATACCCAGAATGCCGCCACAACACACCTTCATGCCGGCCTTGCGCACGTTATCCAGGGTATCCAGACGGTCCTGATAGGTCCGGGTGGTAATGATGTGGTTGTAGTATTTCTCGGAGGTGTCCAGGTTGTGGTTGTAGTAATCCAGCCCCGCGTCTGCCAGTTCCCGCGCTTCGCCTTCTTTCAGCATGCCCAGAGTCATGCAGGTTTCCAGCCCCAGGGATTTCACCTGCTTGACCATGTCCAGCACATAGGGCATGTCTTTCCGGGAGGGGCTGCGCCAGGCCGCGCCCATGCAGAACCGGGAGGCGCCCTTTTCTCTCGCCGCACGGGCTTCGGCAACCACTTTCTCGATTTCCAGCAGCTTTTCTTTTTCCAGACCGGTGTTGTAATGGCCGCTTTGCGGGCAATACTTGCAGTCTTCCGGGCACGCTCCGGTCTTGATGGACAACAGGGTGCTGACCTGCACTTCATTGGGATCAAAATATTCCCGATGGACGGTCTGGGCGCGGAACATCAGGTCGTTGAAGGGCAGATTGAATAGCTCACGGGCCTGTTCGATGGTCCAGTCGTGGCGTGGGGCTGTGGCGGTCATGGCGAAGTCCTGTTAACCTTTTCGGCATAATTGGTTTACGGATAAACCGAGATGATAAATGGACTGAACTTCCTGTCAACCTTGTTCAACCAAAAGGTTAACAGCGCCGGCGCTGATGGTCGCTGTGTTACCTGTCTGTCGAGCCACGCCAGTCATGGGCTTTGCCCGGATTGCAGGGAAGACTTGCCGATTAACCGCTGGCACTGCCATGCCTGCGCCCTGCCCTTGCCGTTTGCCATCCCAGGCATGCTATGTGGTGAGTGTCAGGCTCTCCCCCCACCTTTTTCCCGCTCGGTGATTCCCTGGCGCTATCAATTTCCGGTGGATGGCATGATTGCCCGGTACAAATATCATGGGCAGCGAAAGTTTGTGCGGCCGCTGTTAGCCGATTTCAGCCAACATATAGACCAGGCGGTGCCGCCGGAAAACCGGCCCGAGGTGATCATTCCTGTGCCCATGCACTGGCGACGCCGATGGGGGCGCGGGTTCAATCAGTCGGCGGATATTGCCGAGTCTGTGGGCGCGGCGCTGGGTATTCCGGTGGCCACCGGGTTGGCCCGACGTACACGGCGGGTGAAGGCGCAGCGGGGCCTGAATCGGGCGGGGCGGCTGGCGAATCTGCAGGGGGTGTTCGAGGTGTGTGGGACGGTACCGGAGCGGGTGGCGATTGTGGATGATGTGGTGACGACCGGGGCTACGGTGCGGGTGCTGGCCCGTTGTCTGGTTGAGGCGGGGGCGCGGGACGTTCAGGTTTGGGCTTTGGCTCGGACGCCCGGGTAGCCCTGAGGTTTCCCGGGATTTGTTTCGGTAGAGGTTTAACTTTGGCGGTTGGCAAGGTTCCGGTACTGCTTCCGGGGACACGCTCAAGACGTCCATGTTAGCTTAGCTTTCGCCATCCATGGCGAAAGATAGTCCCCGGAAGCAGTACCGGAACCTTGCTTTTTGACTTTTTGCTGGCCTCCCCGGCATTTGTAATAAATCTGCCCTTGTCAGCTCACGGATTCTTCAGTTTTTCCCTTACCTTTTCCGCAATAGACAAACAGGACGTCAGCCCCGGTGACTCTATACCGAACAGGTTAACGACGCCTTCCAAGCCATGAACCTCCGGGCCGTCTATGCGGAAGTCGAAGAAATCGCCGTCCGGGCCGGTGAGTTTCGGGCGGATGCCGGCGTAGGCGGGTTGCAACCGGATTTTGTCGAGGGTGGGCCACCACTTCTGAATACCGTCGGCGAAGGCGTGCACGCGCTCGGGGTTTACTGTGTAGTCTTCGGTTTCTATCCATTCCACGTCCGGGCCGAAGCGGGCCTGGCCGGCGAGGTCGAGGGTGAGGTGTACGCCCAGGCCGCCGGGTTCGGGGAGTGGGTAGATCAGGGTGTTGAAGGGGTGTTTACCGCTGTAGCTGAAGTAAACGCCCCAGGCCAGCCATTGTCGGGGGCGGGAGAGCTCAGGCAGGCCTTGCCAGTTCTGGGCGATGGCAGGGGCGCGCAGGCCGGCGGCGTTGATGACTTCGTCGGCTTCCAGCATCACGGATGTCTCGCCGCCCACCCTGAGATGGTGGCAACCACTCGCGGAGGTTTCGGCGTTCAGCACGGGGCTGTTCAGGGCCAGTTGGCCGCCGGCGTCTTCGAAGTCGCCCTGCAGGGCAAGCATCAGGCCGTGGCTGTCGATGATGCCGGTTTCCGGGGACCAGAGGCCGGCGTTGGCGTTTATGTCAGGAATTTCTCTCCTGACCGTGGCGGCGCCGTCGTAATGGTAAAGCTGTACGCCGTTGTTTTCGGCTTTTTGCCGGATAGCTTCCAGCCGTTCGGCCTGGCCCAGGTCGGTAGCGATGATCCATTTGCCGCATTTTTGATGGCTGACTTTATGGCTTTGGCAGTAGTCGTAGAGCTGTTGTCGTCCTTCAACGCAGCACTTGGCTTTCAGGGAGCCTTCGGGATAATAGATGCCGGCATGAATGACTTCACTGTTGCGCGCGGAAATGCCTTCTCCGATGCGCGGGCCGGCTTCAAGTAGCAGCACTTCCCGGCCGCTGCGCGCCAGTGCCCGGGCGACAGCCAGGCCGATCACGCCAGCACCGATCACTGCGGTTTGTACCTTGAAACTTTCTTCGCTCACACTGTCTGGCCATTTACGGTTTCCGATGCACAGAAGTTACCGCAGATCGCCGCTGTCCGCATTACCTGAGGCGCTATAACCGGTATACTCTGCACAAATTAACCCGAGTTGTTGATAGTTATGCACGATGAGCCCTCTGACCTGAAATCCTCGGAACATCCTTATGACGCCCTGAAGCCAGATGTCATTCTGGATGCCATGGAAAGCGCCGGGTTTGAAGTCAACGGCCGGTTGTTTGCTCTGAACAGTTATGAGAACCGGGTGTACCAGATCGGGCTGGAAGACGGCCCACCGGTGATCACCAAGTTCTACCGGCCGGGGCGCTGGTCCGAGGCAGCCATCCGGGAAGAGCATGAATTCACGCTGGAGCTCAAGGCAGCGGATATTCCCGTGGTAGCGCCTCTGGTGATGAATCACGGTGATTCCTTGGGGCAACACGGCGAGTTCGTGTTTGCGGTGTTCCCCCAACGGGGCGGTCAGGCGCCGGATACCAGTGTCACCGATACTCTGTATCGGTTGGGCCAGTGGCTGGCGCAGATTCATAATATCGGTGCCACCAAGGGGTTTGAGCACCGCCCGGGGTTCGACCTTCTCCAGGGCCTGGAAAACCATAACCAGCTGTTGCTGGAAGGCGACTGGATTCCCAAAGACCTGCGTCCAGCCTGGGACAGCCTGATACCGGACCTGATCAGCAACTGCCGCCAGCGTATTGAGGAAGCGGGCTCCGTGGAAACCTTGCGCATTCATGGCGATTGCCATGCCGGCAATATTCTGTGCCGGGAAGAGCAGATGCTGTTTGTCGATCTGGATGACTGTCGTACTGGTCCTGCCGTGCAGGACATGTGGCTGCTGCTGAATGGTGAGGCGAGTGAGCGTGGTGCCCAGTTGGGCGAGTTGCTGGAAGGTTACGAGATGTTCCGGGATTTTAACCGGCGCGAACGTCACCTGATCGAACCCTTGCGCTGTTACCGGCAGATTGGCCATTGCGCCTGGCTGGCCAGGCGCTGGGAAGACCCGGCTTTTCCCAGATTCTTCCCGTGGTTTGCGCAACCCAGATTCTGGTCCGACCAGATTCTGTCCCTGCGAGAGCAACTGGCCGCCTTGCAGGAACCGGCTATCAGCCTGCCCGGGCAATTCTGACTTTTAACCATACGAGGTGATCATGAGCGTTAACGAAAAACGCTATTCGGCAGGAAGCCTGATTCTGACAGGTATTGTTGCAATTGTTGCTACCGTAGCCGTGCTGGAGGCCAGTGGCCGTATCGAGCATTCGAAGAACAAGGGCCATATGCCAATCGGCGAATTCGAAGCGGTTCATCTCAAACCAGGCGAGGAGTTCCGCATGTCCCGAAAACCCTCGGAACTGCACGCTGCCTGTGTGGATGGATATCTGGCCATTGCGGCTGATGTTGATCCCTCATTCCGCGGAATCCTGGTGGATTACAAGAACCGGGGTGTTCGCTGCGTCCGGCCCTCCCCCACCGACGTTGATCCTGCCGCGCCAGCCCCTGAGACCAGCAATGGCGACTGAGCACCCGACGCCCCCGGAGCAGCTGACGGACCGCCTGTTTGCCACCGAGCGCAACCCGGAGGATTTCCGCTTTGATGCCTCGGTTGCCAGGGTATTCCCGGACATGATCCGCCGCTCTGTGCCTGGCTACACCACGATTATCCCCATGATCGAGGTGATCACCGAGCAGTATGTTCAGCCCGGTTCACACTGCTACGATCTGGGCTGCTCCCTTGGTGCGTCGACACTGGCCATGCGTCACGGCATTCCCTACGCCGACTGCACCCTGGTGGGCGTGGACAACTCCAGCGCCATGATCGAGCGCTGCCAGCATTACGTGGCACTGGATGACCACGATCTGCCGGTACACCTGCGCTGTGAGGACATTCTGGCCACGGAACTGACCAATGCCTCTGTGACCACACTGAACTACACCCTTCAGTTTGTCCCGCCGGAACAGCGGCTGGCGCTGCTGACACGGATTGCCGGGGCGACTCTGCCCGGAGGCGTACTGGTTCTGTCCGAAAAAATCCGTTTTGAATCCGAAACAGAGCAGGAAACCCAGACCCGGCTGCACCACGAATTCAAGCGCGCCAATGGCTATTCCGACCTGGAAATCAGTCAGAAGCGCGCAGCCATCGAGCAGGTATTGATTCCGGAAACCCTGGCGACTCACAAGACTCGCCTTCAGGAAGCCGGCTTTGATCAGGTTCTGGTGTGGTATCAGTGCTTCAATTTTGTTTCCATGCTCGCCATTAAAAACCGCTGACTTCAGGATTCTGCATTTCCCATGGCATCGTTTGACTGGCAAACCCATTTCAATCCGGTTCTGGACTACCTGCGGCAGGCTGACCGCAACGAGTGGGCGGGCTTGCTGACACAGCAACTGGTTCGCCGTTTTGACCACAACCCCCACGGCGACCTGCCCAGATGGCTCGATGCCCTGGAAAGCCTGCCGCCGGTGCCCGACGCCCGGTCCGACCTTGACACCAGCGCGGTCACTCTCACCGCACCAGCTCCGCTGGCAGAGCCCCATCAGACAAACCTGGAGCAGGGACTGCGCGGGCTGATGCCCTGGCGCAAAGGCCCCTTTGATTTTTTCGGCACGTACATTGATACCGAATGGCGCTCCGACTGGAAATGGGATCGGGTTGCCCCTCACCTTTCGGACCTGAAAGGCCGTACCATTCTGGATGTGGGCTGCGGCTCCGGTTATCACTGCTGGCGCATGGCCGGGGCCGGCGCAAAACGGGTCATTGGCATCGACCCGGGTCTGCTGTTCCTGTTCCAGTTCCTGGCCGTCAAAGGCTATCTGGGCAATGTGCCGGTGGACTTGCTACCGGTGCGCATGGAAGATCTGCCAGACAAACTGGAACTTTTCGACACGACATTTTCCATGGGCGTGCTGTACCACCGGCGCTCCCCGCTGGATCATCTGCTGGAATTGAAGGGCACCCTGCGCCGGGGTGGCGAACTGGTGCTGGAAACACTGGTGGTGGAGGGTCCGGAAGGCTACACCCTGATGCCCCAAGACCGTTACGGGCAGATGCGCAATGTCTGGTTCCTGCCCAGCTGTGCCACCCTGCTGCGCTGGCTGGACCGCACCGGCTATCGCAATGCCCGCGTGGTGGATGTCAGTGACACCAGCACCGATGAGCAAAGAACCACGGACTGGATGCGCTTCAACTCGCTGACTGACTTCCTCGACCCGGAGGATCCCTCGAAAACCGTCGAAGGCTACCCGGGCCCGAAACGGGCAACCATCATCGCCGAGAAGCCCTGAGGCTCCGGTTCAGACACAAAAAAACCGCCTGAAGCTTTCGCCGCAGGCGGTTTTTTTCGCTCTGGCTTTATTCCCCGAAAGGATGGCGCAGAGTAATCGTCTCAACCCGGTCCGGACCGGTGGAGATAATATCGATCGGCGCTTCGATCTGCTCTTCCAGGAAACGGATGTACGCCTTGGCGTTTTCCGGCAGTTGATCAACACTGGTCAGCCCCACGGTGCTGTCGCTCCAGCCCGGCAGCTCTTCATAAATCGGTTCGATATACTTGTAGCGGTCACAACCGATAGGCGGACGGAATATTTCACCCTCCGGAGTCTTGTAACCTACACAGACTTTCACCGTTTCCAGGCCATCCAGCACGTCCAGCTTGGTCAGGCAGATACCGGAGACGCTGTTGATCTGAATCGCATGACGCAAAGCGACCGCATCAAACCAGCCGCAACGACGTGAACGGCCGGTAGTGGTGCCGATTTCATTGCCCTTCACCGCCAGGTGCTGGCCCATGTCGTCGAACAATTCGGTCGGGAAAGGGCCGGAGCCAACACGGGTGGTGTAGGCCTTGGTGATGCCCAGAACGTAATCCAGGAACAGTGGGCCAAACCCGGAGCCTGTGGCGGTACCGCCCGCAGTGGTATTGGAAGACGTTACATATGGGTAGGTACCCAGGTCGATGTCCAGCAGCGAGCCCTGAGCGCCCTCAAACAGGATGTTTTCACCACGCTTGCGATAATCATGCAGAATATCGGTCACATCAGCGGCCATCGGCAGAATCTCTTCGGCCATCTGCTTAAGCTCTGCCACGGCAGCGTCTATGTCTTCCGCTTCTTCCTTGAAGTACTCGGTCAGGATGAAGTTGTGATAGGACATGATATCCCGCAGGCGGGTCTCGAACTCCGCCGGGTCGCACAGGTCACCCAGACGCAGGCCGCGACGGGATACCTTGTCTTCGTAGGCCGGGCCGATACCACGCCCGGTGGTCCCGATCTTGTCAACGCCACGGGCCCGTTCACGGGCCTGATCGATGCGCACGTGAGTGCGGAGAATAACCGGGCAGGCCAGGCTGATTTTCAGGCGATCGCGAACGGCCACGCCATTGGCTTCCAGTTCACGTACTTCCTTGAGCAACGCTTCCGGGGAAAGTACGACACCGTTACCGATGAGGCACAGGACATGTTTCCGGAGGATACCGGAAGGAATCAGGTGCAAGGCCGTTTTCTTGCCTTCGATAACCAGCGTATGGCCTGCATTGTGGCCGCCCTGAAAACGGGCCACCGCCGCGACCTTGTCGGTCAGAAGGTCAACAATCTTGCCTTTGCCTTCATCACCCCACTGGGTGCCCAGCACAACAACGTTTTTACCCATGATTCTCTCTCGTATCCGGCGGCCCGCAGGCGAACGCCTTTAAAATTTAGCAAAGAAAAATTCGGACAACGCAACACCAGACGGCTCAGTCCAGCGCTACCACCACCCATTTGCCGTCACGTTTGACCAGCTGCCGGTCGCAGCCGCGAGCGGCCGGATTTGCATCCGTATCCTCAGGTAGCGCACGAATCACCGTCTCGGTCATCCGGAGACCGGAAATCACGCTCTCTAACGCGGTGTCCTCAACCGCAGGCGCCCAGATAGCACCGAAACGGTTGTAAGCCCGTTCTCCCAGCGCAACCAGTGCGCGGATATCCAGACTGAAACCGGTCGCCGGACGGGCCCGACCGAAATCGCTGCCAATGGCATCGTAACGGCCGCCCTTGGCAACAGAATCACCATGACCGGGAACATAAGCGGCAAACACCAGGCCAGTGTGGTAGTTGTAACCGCGAAGCTCACAAAAATCGAACCCAAGGCTGACTTCCGGATAATCCCGTTCCAGCATTTCCACAACCCGGGCCAACTGCTCCAAGGCTGCATCCAGTGCCGACGAAGCGCCGCCAAGAATGCGACGGGCGGCTGCCAGAGCGTCAACACCACCACTCACCCGGGCCAGCTCACGAAGCCGGGCTCCGGCTGAACCTGGCTCACAGCCACCCAGGAGACGATCCAGCTCCGGTACTGATTTACGGGCCATGGCGTCAAACACAGCTTCTTCGGTATTGCGGTCAAAACCCGCTTCGGTAATCAGGCTTTCGTAAATAGACACATGAGCCAGATCCAGATGCACCCGGCGCAATCCAGAGACCCGCAGTGCCTCAAGCATCAGACTGATCACTTCGAGATCGGCGGCTTCGGAGGTGCTGCCGAACAGTTCACACCCGGCCTGAATCGGCGTACGCCCGGTCAGCATATGCTGCGGCCGGGTATGCAGAACATGGCCTGCATAACACAGGCGGGTGATGCCCTCGTCACCCAGTGTGTGGGCGTCAATGCGGGCAGCCTGCGGGGTCATGTCGGCACGTACGCCCATCATCCGGCCGGTCAGCTGATCGGTGAGCTTGAAAGTCTGAAGCTCCAGATCGTGACCGGTGCCGGTAAACAGCGATTCGAGGTATTCAATCAGCGGGGGTATTACCAGCTGGTAACCCCAGCGCTGGCAAGTATCCATTACATCCCGGCGCAGGGATTCAATCTGCCCGGCCAGTGGCGGCAGAATGTCTTCCACCCCGTCAGGCAGTAACCAGCGATCAGATACAGTCATGAGATTCTGTTGTCCGTTGTTCCCTGACTGGCACGGAGCCAGGGGAATGACTCAGGAGTTAGCGGGGCCGGATCCGGAAACCCGACACAAAACCGGCAAAATTCTACACCCTTGGCAGACACAAAAAAACCGGAACACCTGAGTATTCCGGTTTTTTCACTTCTCGGGTGCTTATCACTTCGCGCCTTGCGGATCCTTCATATATTTCATGAAATCGCCTTCCGAGTCGATCACCATAATGTCGTCCTTGGTGGCAAACGCATTCTGATAGGCAGAGAGGCTGCGATAAAAGCTAAAGAATTCGGCGTCTTCAGTGTAAGCATCGGCATATATCTGGGCCGCCTTACCGTCACCCTCACCGCGCAACTGCTCGGATTTCGAGAAGGCTTCTGCCAGAATCACCGTGCGCTGGCGGTCAGCGTCGGCACGGATACCTTCAGCGGCTTCGCGACCCCGGGAGCGATACTCCTGAGCCAGCTTCTCCCGCTCGGTAGCCATACGCCGATAAACATTTTCACGCACCTGCTCGGGCAGTTCGACAGCCTTGATCCGGATATCCAGCACCCGGATACCGAACTCGCTGACCGATGTCTGATTCACCTGTTGGGTGAGCGACGCCATCAACTCGTCACGCTGGCCGGAAACCACCTCGTGCATGGTACGCACGCCGAATTCATTACGGAGTCCGTTATCCACCCGCGAAAGCAGAAGATCCTGGGCCCGAAACTCACTGCCACCGGTGGCGCGATAAAACGTATCAACATCCTCGATTCGCCAGGCAATGTAAGAATCAACATCCAGTGGCTTTTTCTCGACTGTCAGATATTGACGCGCTGGCAGATCCATGGTCAGAACACGACCATCGAATTGGCGAACCTCATCGATAACGGGCACCTTGAAGTGCAAACCCGCAGGAATGCCGGTTTCGATGAGTTCACCAAAACGCAGCAACACGCCACGATGGGTTTCCGGAATGATGTAAGCGCTCGAAGATACCAACAACAAAACGATGAGGGTACCTGCAAGACCGATAATGCTTTTGGGTCCCATGATTATCTCCCCGTTCTTGTGTTGGTCGACTGACGATTGCGCAACTCGCGCATTACTTCATCCGTCAGGGATTGGATATCAACCTGCCCGGTCAGGCTACCGGCATCGCCAGCGCTTTCCTTCCGGCCCGCTGCCGCATTTGCCGCGCTTTTTCCGGTTAAACGATCCAGCGGCAGATACATCATGTTATCGCCGGATTCGGTATCCACCAGAACCTTGCTGGTGCTGGAAAGAACGTTCTCCATGGCCTGCAGGTACATACGCTCACGAGTAACCTCCGGCGAATTCTGGTAAACCGCCAGCAGATCAAGGTAACGGGCGGTCTCACCGTCTGCACGCTCCACCACCTGAGCCTTGTAAGCCGAGGCTTCTTCAATCATTCGCTGTGCCTGCCCCCGTGCTTCCGGCACGACCTTGTTGCGGTAGGTTCGCGCTTCTTCCTTCACGCGTTGTTCGTCTTCCCGGGCACGCTGTACTTCCCGGAACGCGTCCTGAACCGGTTCTGGCGGCTGAGTGCTCTCCACGTTCACCCTGACAATCCGGAGACCCGCGCCGTACTCCTTAAGGAAACTCTGAAGTCGCTGCTCAACGTTTACGGCAAGTTCTACCCGGCCTTCGGTCAACACTTCATCCAGCGTGGCACTGCCCACTTCGTGGCGCAGGGCACTGTCAGTCGCAAAGGCAAGAGCCTGATTGGAGTCCCGAACATTCAGTACATAGTCAGCGGCGTCGCTGACACGATATTGCACCTGCAGATCCACGCTCACCAGATTCTCGTCCTGGGTCAGCATCTGCTTGGAGGATTCGGCGGTACGGACACTGGTAACCCGCACCTTGGTGACGTCATCGATGAGCGGCACTTTGAAACGAAGGCCCGGGCTTTCTGTGCGGTTGTACTCACCAAAGCGGAGGACAACTGCCCGCTCCTGCTCATCCACGGTGTAGAACGATTGAAAAACGACATAGCCGACGACGAGAATGCCGGCAATGGCGAGAATGGCACCAAAACCTGCGTTACTGCCGCCGGAGCCTTTACCGCCGCCGGAGTTGCCGGAATTCTTACCCTTGCCGCCAAGCATGCGGTTAAGCTTGTCGAGCCCTTTTTTCAGCGCCTCGTCCAGATCTGGCGGGCCCTGATCGTTCCCGCCACGATTACCGCCGGTTCCCCAGGGGTCGTTATCGTTGCGGTTTCCACCCGGTTCATTCCAGGCCATAGTTCTCTCCGTTCGTGTTTATTCGAATGGCTGCAAATACTAGGGATTTATAATCGCCCCGGCAATAGTGCACTTGCAGCGGTTTAACCGTCTTCCAGCCTGACCGCGCTTTCCTCCACCCCGGCCCGACTGAGCAACTGCAACCAGTCACGGTTCTGCAGGCGCACTTCCACTACCGTATCACCGGTTTCGCGATGCTCTTCACTGAGTACCGAACCCGCCTCATGAAGCAGAGCTCGCAGCTTGCCGTCCGCCGGGCCGAGCAACGCAAAATGATGCACCACATCTTCAGCCAGGCGTTCGACAATGGCATCGAACAACAGTTCCAACCCTTCGCCGGATACTGCCGATACCCAGACGCGTACCGGAATGCCCTCTTCGTTGCGGTCGATTCTCGGCTCGAAGCCTTCCAGCAGATCAATCTTGTTGAATACCTGCAACATCGGGATTTCGTCGGCCCCGATTTCCGCCAGCACGCTTTCTACCTGCTCGATATTTTCGTCGCGCCGGTCGTCATGGCAATCAACGACATGAAGCAGCAGCGAAGCCTGAACGGTCTCTTCCAGAGTAGCGCGAAACGCCTCTACCAGTTTGTGCGGCAGGTGACGGATGAACCCCACCGTATCAGCCATGACCACCGGCCCGATATCCGGAAGTTCCAGCCGGCGCAGGGTCGGATCCAGGGTCGCAAACAGCTGGTCCGCCGCGTAAACCGTTGAGGTGGTAATGTGGTTGAACAGAGTGGATTTTCCGGCGTTGGTATAACCCACCAGCGACACTGTAGGGATATCAGCCCGTTTTCTCGCCCGCCGCCCCTGGTCGCGCTGTTTGCGCACTTTTCCCAGGCGCTTGTTAATAGACTTGATGCGTTCCCGCAACAGTCGACGGTCGGTTTCCAGCTGGGTTTCACCCGGGCCGCGCAGACCAATGCCGCCTTTCTGACGTTCAAGGTGGGTCCAGCCCCGCACCAGCCGGGTAGACATATGCTCCAATTGGGCAAGCTCAACCTGAAGTTTGCCCTCGTGGGTTCGTGCCCGCTGGGCAAAAATATCCAGAATCACACCGGTACGATCCAACACTCTGCACTTGAGCTCTCGCTCGATATTGCGTTCCTGGCTGGGACTCAGGGCATGATTGAATAACACGATATCCGCCTCGTTGGCGGCAACAGCATCACGGATTTCTTCCAGTTTGCCTTCGCCGACAAACAGGCGTGGACTGGGTTGCTTGCGAGAACCCGTCACCGTGTCAACCGGCTCTACGCCGGCGGAAGTAACCAGTTCCCGGAATTCACCGGGGTCTTCGGTGCCATCGTGGACGGTGAAATCTATGTGAACGAGAACCGCCCGTTCTCCGACATCAGGACGTTCAAACAAGTTTGATCAACTCCAAGAAAACAAACACCCGCGACCCTTTCAGCCCGGAGCTGACCTGGAACGCGGGTGTAAAAAACCGGAAAGGCAGGCGATCACTCTTCAGATTCAGACTCACCTTCCTCTGCCGGATTCTGCGGCGGAATACGGACATTACGCGCCGGAACCACTGTGGAAATAGCGTGCTTGTAGACCATCTGGCTGACTGTGTTCTTCAACAGAATCACGAATTGGTCAAACGATTCAACCTGCCCCTGTAGCTTGATGCCGTTAACCAGAAAGATGGATACCGGGATGCGCTCCTTGCGCAGGGCGTTAAGGTAAGGGTCTTGTAGGGAGTGCCCTTTTGACATGAGTTTTCTCCTGTTTATTTGTATGTGCAGATCGTCAATTATCAGCTTTCAATGTGGTGTGGCGCCCGGATTTTTTCAAGGTTTCCAGCACCAATAGCGGGTCGGCAGAAGCCAGCCAGTGAACATCCTGCCATTTCCGCAACCAGGTCAACTGTCGTTTTGCCAGTTGGCGGGTGGCCGCAACACCTCTGTCCACAAACGTCTGGTAATCGGCATTGCCGGCCAGATAATCCCAGGCCTGGCGATAACCGACACAACGCATCGAAGGCAGGTCGGGATGCAGGTCGCCTCGAGCCATCAAGCCCCGGACCTCATCCAGAAAGCCTCCCTCCAGCATGGCCAGAAAACGCTGCTGTATCCGCCGGTGCAGAACCGCACGCTCAGCGGGGGCCAACGCAAACTGGAACACAGTATACGGCAGGCAGGCGTTCTCGTCTGCCTGCCACTGTGTGGTATACGTGAAATCATCGACATCAGACCGCTCTGGTTTGTCGCCGCCCTCAGTTCCGGATCGCCAGAACTGTGAAATCGGCTTGCCAGTCAGGCGAACGACCTCAATAGCGCGCATCAGCCGCTGCCGGTTATTCTGGTGAATCAGCCCGGCGGCCTGCGGATCTTTTTCGACCAGCTCCTGATACAAACGTTCCCAACCGTAAGCCTCCGCTTCCTGTTCTATACGATTACGTAATTCGGGGTTCGCCGATGGCAGGTTGGACATACCGCTCAGCAGCGCCTTGAAATACATCATGGTGCCGCCAACCAGCAGGGGAATATTGCCACGGGCGGTAATATCGGCCATCTCTGCCAGAGCATCACGGCGAAAATCCGCAGCTGAATAGGTGTCTGCCGGGTCGCAGATATCAATCAGACGATGAGGAGCCCGGGCCAGTTCTTCGGCCGACGGCTTGGCAGTACCTATGTCCATGCCCCGATAGATCATGGCCGAATCGACACTGATGATCTCACAGGGCAGGCGTTCGCAGAGGGCTATCGCCAGATCGGTTTTGCCCGAGGCGGTCGGGCCCATCAGGAAAATGGCCGGTGGTTGATGTTCCTTCGACTGGCATTCGGTGCTGTTCATACGAATCAACGCCCTCGAAGAAACAGCTTATCCAACTCTGAAAGAGTCACCAGCGTCCAGGTAGGCCGGCCGTGATTGCACTGACCGCTGCGCTCGGTGGCTTCCATATCCCGCAACAGGGAATTCATTTCCGGAATGGTCAGTTGCCGGTTGGCCCGCACCGAACCGTGACAGGCCATGGTGCCTAACAGCTCGTGAGTCATCGCCTCTACCCGGTCACTCTGGCCGTGCTCAATCACATCCGCGAGCACATCGCGAACCAGTTGCTCGGTATCTGCACCTCGCAGCAACGCCGGAATCTGGCGCACGGCCAGGGTCTCCGGGCCGATGCGCTCTATCTGCAAACCAAGCTGTTGTAACTCCTGGCCATGACTCTCTGCCAGGGCGGCCTCTTTCTGGCTGACCGCCAGCGACACCGGCACCAGCAGCGGCTGACTTTTCAGATCCTGCTCCACCAGTGCCCGCTTCATGCGCTCATAGGTGATGCGTTCATGGGCGGCGTGCATATCCACCACAATCATGCCGGCACGGCTCTGGGCGAGAATATAGATACCGTGCAACTGGGCGATGGCATAGCCAAGCGGTGGTTCTTCTTCACCATCCTGCGGCGGTGTGGTCGCAAACCCGTGTTGTGAGCCGACCGGTTGCTGGCCGGCCTGAGTTTCCACCCCGCCGCCCTCGTTCAGCGACTGGTAAAAAGCCATCTGATCACTGGCTTGCCATTGCTGGTTCGACTGGGGCGATGCCGGCCGATCAAAGCTGCCCATTGCGCCAGAATAACCTGATGCGCCATAGCCAGAAGACGGCACGGATGATGGCGGGTGCTGTTCGGCTGCCGGCCCGGAGGCCTCTTCGCGCCCAAAAGACTGGGCCACGGCGCCACGGAAATGATCGTCCGGACGAACATCGGCAAGCGCCCGGTGCAGGGTGCGGAAGATGAAATCGTGCACCAGCCGACCATCACGAAATCGAACTTCGTGCTTGGTGGGATGCACATTGACGTCTACCGTGGCGGGGTCCACCTCCAGATACAGCACAAAAGCCGGGTGGCGGTTGTTGTAGAGTACATCCCTATACGCCTGGCGAACGGCATGAGCCACCAGTTTGTCGCGGATAACCCGGCCGTTCACGAAGAAATACTGCAAATCCGCCTGGCTGCGGGAAAACGTGGGCAGGGCCACCCAGCCCCATAGCCGCAGGCCGGTTGCTTCGGCGTCAATCAGTACTGCATTGTCGATAAACTGCTGCCCACAGAGCGAACCGATTCTGCGTTCCCGGTCCAGTTCGGACTCGGCCGGGCGCAGGCTTTGCACCACCCGCTGGTTATGTCGCAGGGTGAAACCGGCATCGAACCGGCTTAAAGCTTGCCGGCGAATGCACTCGTCCACGTGATTGAATTCGGTTTTTTCGGTACGCAGGAACTTGCGACGGGCCGGAGTATTGAAGAACAGGTCGCGCACTTCCACCGTAGTGCCTACCGGATGGGCCGCTGGGGAAATGCTGGCGTCCATATCACGGCCTTCCACCTCTACCCGGGCAGCCGCTTCCTGTTCCACGGTGCGGGACGTCAGAGCCAGGCGGGAAACTGAACTGATACTGGCCAGGGCTTCGCCCCGGAAGCCCAGCGTGCCCACCGCTTCCAGGTCATCAAGGGTGGTTATTTTGCTGGTAGCGTGGCGACTGAGAGCCAGCGGCAGGTCTGATTCCCCGATGCCGGAACCATCATCCCGCACCCGGATCAGCTTGGCACCACCCTGCTCGATTTCAATATCTACCCGGGTGGCCCCGGCATCCAGAGCGTTTTCCACCAGCTCTTTAACAACAGAGGCGGGCCGCTCCACGACCTCACCGGCTGCAATCTGGTTGGCCAGCCGGGGTGTGAGCAACTGAATGTGGGGCATATCCGGGACTTACCTCATGATCAGGACGAAGGAATGCGAATGGTTTGCCCTACCATAACACGATCATCGTTCATCCCGTTAAAACGCATGATTTCATTAACACTCGTCTGGGTCTCCCGCGCGACGGCAGACAACGTATCGCCGCGCTGAATCCGGTATTGACTGATATCGTTAGTGCCTCCGTTCCGCTTTTTCCAGGCCAGCAATGTACCCGGTGGCGGTGTTTTCTGAAAATACTGGTCAATACCGCCCATCACCGCTCTTGCCAGTTTGTTGCGGTACCATTCGGTTGCCAGCTGTTTCTCTTCCGTCGGGTTGGAGATAAATCCGGCTTCTACCAGGATCGAGGGGATGTCGGGCGACTTGAGCACCGCAAACGCGGCCTGCTCCACACCCGGCTTATGCAGTTCAGCCACCTCACCCAGGTGACCAAGAATGGAGCTCCCCACTCCGAGGCTGGCGTTAATACTGGCGGTCATGGACAAATCCAGCAGAACCCCGGCAAGCGTGTCGTCGCGCCCTTCCAGAGACAGGTTGCCCGCCCCGCCGATCAGGTCAGACCGGTTCTCGCTACGAGCCAGCCACCGCGCTGTTTCACTGGTCGCGCCTCTCTGAGACAAAGCAAATAC
>Ga0209300_1000624_pt1 | contig 17098 bp, 14 predicted proteins | sample Shrwel_input2_RT_FD_187535 | JGI IMG/M metagenome (GOLD analysis project Ga0209300, IMG submission 187535) | Subsurface microbial communities from deep shales in Ohio, USA - Utica-3 well 1 S input2 RT (SPAdes) (version 2) ... | reverse complement strand
ATGCTCAGGCCCCCACCGAAACCATCGATATCACGAACTGGCTCCAGGGGCGGCACCGATGGCTGACTCTGTGCGAAAGATTCAGCTGGGAGTTCAACCAGATCCATGTCGAGCACATCAGCTTGGGGTGCCGGCTCACTCGGAGTTGCGGCTGCTGCGCTTGCCTGCGGTTCGACTTGCTCAACTGATGGAGGCGTGAGGCCGGCCAGGAGCTCATCAACATTGAGGGCTTCAGCAGAAGGAGGAAGAACGAAATCATCCATGCCGCCTGGCGCGGCAGTTTCAGCATCATCGGATTTGTCGCGACGGGTGCTGACCGGCAGATCATCGAAGAAGTTGTCGTTACCGCTCATATTAAATGTCCTCGGCGAGCATCAGACCGATCAGCTGCATCGGTGGGATTTTGGCCTGCGGCTTGATCTCGCCAGCGATGGCCTGTGCTTCTTTCATAAGCGGCTCAGTCGCCTTGCCCGCGGCATAGATCGCGAGGTCAGCACCGCTCAATTTGTCTTGGGTAGAGGTGGTGCCTCCATTGGTAACCACGGTCGTGCCGCCGCGGCCAAGACCTTCTGCGTAGGCAGCCGGGAAGGCGACAAGGAACTGAGAGCCGAGACGCTGGATGTACCGACCGTTGTACTCGGCCTTCAGGTTCGGCATTTCGTCAGGGCCAACGGCGACCATCTTGATAGGGAGCGACTCTTTATCGAGTCGGACGGCGAAGCATTCGAGGTTGATGTACTCGCGAGTCGGCCAGGTGAAATTGCACAGCGCTGTGCGCCCGGCGAACGGACCCTGCTCGATGATTGCTTGAACGGTGCCTGGACGATCAGTGTCTGCCCCTGTCTTCAAGGTTGCCGTCCAGACAGTGCCCATCGGGTAGCCAAGACGGGTTTCGCTGCTGCCGCCGGCAGCAGCTGCAGCCTGCCCGGTGCCAGTCAGCGATTTGCTCAGACCGTCAAGATCAAGAGTGACAGCCGTGGACTCAATCTTGCCCGCTCCATCCACCCGCGCTGAAAGCGCGTCGAGCTGGATGGTAATGGCCTTCTCGATCGCCTCGGCCTCTTTCTGGGCACGCTGTGCCTGCTGGTTGTTCGCTTGGTTGTTCGCTGGCGAACTCACCTCCGGAGCAACCGGCGGCGGCGGCGCCCGGTCAACCTTCGGAGGCTCAGGCGGTGCCAGTGGCGCAAGCGGTGGCACGTAGGTGCCGCTAGTTTTCTCGGCCTCGGCCAGTGCGGCGTCCTCGACCTTCGACTCCAAGCCCTGCACCCGAACGTCACCCGAAGCGCGGCCCTCTGCCGGGGCCGGCGGAGTGATAGCGATCGCCGTACTGGTATCAGTGACCGGGACTACAGCGTTCTTGCGATAGGCCCAGGTTCCAACAGCCAGCGCGATTGCCGCGAGGATCACCAGGGCCGGCCTGTTCTGACCCAGCGCAGAGGCCACCCCACCCCAAGAGCGCTTGGTACGCACGCCCTCCTCGGCCGGAGCGTTAGCCCGGTCGAGATCTTCCAGGGATTGGCTTTCCCCAAGCTGGCCGATGGTTGGCTCTGCTTTATCCACCATGAAAGACACCTCAAAAAAGATAGCCAGAAATATATCAGCGCAATTCCTTTAGCACAAGAAATGCACCCTTCCTGCCCTGCTGTTGACGCCTTTTCAGTCATCAGGTAGCCTCCGCCCCAACAGGCTCGGTTGGCTTATACTATTATTTTATTGTCATACTATACAAAGTATATTTGGTTTACCATTGTATTGTCATAGTATGATAGTCTCGAAAGCATCACTTTGGCCGTTTTCCAAAGCGGTTTGAGAATCATCGAAGACCGGTTATGCGTTGCTCGTGATTGACTCGCATAGATATGCAAAGCCGCGCTTAGTCGGTTTTGCCTTGTTGTGTGCCGCGGTGCGCCTGGACGCACTCGGTGCCCGTCAGGCCTTGCCGGGAGGGAGGTTTCTCTGGGTGAGAAAGCGAGGGAATGCTCGGAATGGCGCGGATGTGCGCGAAATAAACAATCAATGCATAACTATGCGATTTAAGGAGAACCTATGCCAATTCCTGCGCTGGGCGTCGTCATCCTGGATGAAAACCGCTATCCCGCGACCTCGGCTGGGTACGCAGTAACGGCAGAGGGTGGTCGGCGGATCAACCGCCTTTCTGATCTCGCCTCCGGTGTCGTTTGGTACACCAGCGTGGGCTACAAAGAGTTCAAAAGCGGCCAGCTCTACAAGCAGTCGAATCTTCGCGGCGACCAGCTGCTCCGGTGCAGCATGTCCAGCATCATTCATGAGATCGGGCTGCAGTACGCCCCTATTCCGGATCAGGCCATGGCGGTGTTCCAGATCTTTCAGGAGATTGCGCGCTACCTCGAAGGGAATCTGGGCTGGAACGGGAAGGTCTTTGGTCGGCTTGACTGGTATCTGAACAACTTCCTGGGCGTGGCCAGTCGACAGCCTGCGGGGTCTCCCTTGATTCTTGCTGCGCGCAATGCGCACGAGTACATGACGCCCGCGATGGTCCAGTCCAATCCAGATGCAACCTCTCGAACCTACATTGCGCCGCGCATCCCTTATCTCCAGGCCTTGATGGAGCTGCCTGTACCTCATCTGCGTGCTGACTGGACCTTCCACCCCCTCTCAGGGCAAGCGGATAGCAATCGGCTGATGGCGGAAGGCGGGCTCGGTTCGCTGTTCGAGGTGAGCATCAGCGACCTCGACCCAGATTTGGCTGTGGTCGCGCCATTTGCAGCGCGGCAGTCCGCAGACTCGGATCCGCGTGTTTGGTGCGCCCTGCCTGAGGCGATGTTCTACGCAGACCGATCCAACCTGGTCGTTCGTGGTGTTTGGAAGCCAAGTCGCGTAGAGAGCCTAGGCGACCAACTCTCCGGGCCTTCGACGGGTGGTGTTCGCCTCGTGCCTGATCGTGACTACTCGTACTCAGCTGCGCTGGTTGCCGAGTCCCTTCTTTACGCGCTTCTGGGCACGACTTCTGGCGATAAGCCGGCAACTGGCCGGGAGCCAGTTGCCGCATTTGTGGCCGCTTACGATCGGCTAATGATGATTCGCCACGCGCAGAAGGTTTACGACGCGGGATACACGCCGATGTCGAGCGCATGCGGCGGGCGCCTGGTGGTTTCTCTGCCGGCGATGGCAATCGCTGACCTGGACAGCTTGTGTCAGGAGATGGGTCTTGAGCCCCCGATGACGGGCTCCTGACTCGTCATGCGAGGTTGGTTTCGTCATGCGAGGTGGGAATTGTCCCGCTCTGTACGCCGCCTGAAAGGCTACATGGCCGGCATTTGCAGAGGTTTGGGCGCTTTTATTGGCGTAAGGGCGCATAGGTATGCGGGAAGCGCGGGTTTCGTCATGCGAGGTTGGATTCGCTTTTGTGAGCGTTCCGATGCTTTTGATCCCGTTTTCCGGCGTAGCGGAGCGTTATCTGTATCGGTTCAGCTTTGGTTGTCATTAAAAGGCAAAGTGAAAAATAGATTTGCATAGTTATGCAAATCGAAGATTAAAACGGCATTCGCGGACTTAGTTTAGGAGCCCAATTATGGCTGTTGCTTCGGAAGCCGCCCCTACAGCGGGGCTTGAACGAGCGATGAGGGAGTGGATTTCGGCTACCTCGCTGCAGGCCAACTTTCTGTCGAAGGTAAAAGGCATGCGCGACCACCAGCTGCTCCTGCGTTTCAATGCGCTCACCAACGAGCCAGCAGATGTGGCTCTCGCGAAGACTGAGCAGATCGTCCAGGAGGTGGAGGGATGACCCTTTTCTACTCGCTGAATGAGCTCTTCGGGAAGTTCAGTTCTTCTCGCCTCCCGATTATCTCGGTGATAGATCCCCGTACGATCCAGCTGCAGGCTGGGTTGGGATATATGAGTGGGCTGAGGATGTCCGGGGCTTACCGTATGTTCGGCAATGCTGAGCGTGGAGCGGCGTTGAAAGCGCTCTTCACGCTGCTATCGAGTCAGCTTCAGCAGCCGGGCTGTCAGATTCAGTGGGTGACCGAGGTTAATCCTGACCAGGCGAAACAAGACCTCCACCTCCTTACCGATGTTTCGCGCGAAACATGGCGCCGTTTGAACGTGGACATGGCGACGGTAGAGGCCCTTATCACCTCCCGTGAGGACATGCTCGCCAAGAAGGCGGTAAGGGAAAACAACATCGCGACGGTTACCACGTCCATGCAATCCTTGGGGGACCCCAAGCAGGTTGCGCTGGACGCCCAGGGCGCTCAACGCCTGCTTGGTGGCCTTCCGCGAAGCCTCAGTGCGTACACGCAGATCTTGGGCAGTAAGATGCAGACGCTATATCAGCGTCATCACAGCAACACGGATGCCTTCGCAAAGGCCATGCGATCCCAGGACGTGACCCAGATCTGCGAGCCGATCGAAAGCGAGGCGTTGATTCGAGAAATTCGGCGCCTGTACCTTCCGGACGCGACGCCGGCCAATTGGATCCCTGCTGTCCAGGGCGATCGCCGCTATTTCAACGTCAACAGCGCTGCCGACGACCACACTCGTCTCCCCCACCTCCGCGATCAAATACTTCCCGAGCCTCTAACCGTTTATGACGATGGCGTCGTGCGGATAGGTAACCGCGGCGGTCGCTTCTTCGCTGTGGCCTACATGTACGTCCACCCCCTTACCTGGCTGGACTCGGATCAATTGGTTAACACGATGCCGCGTGATTTCCACTGGTGGACATCGATGTGCTTCCTTTCGGGGGCGGAGAAGTGGCGCAACTACGTCAATACCCATAAGGGCGTCGCCCAGTCCGTGAAGATCCTGTCGAGCCGTAACGCGGACATCTCCAGTCACGCGGAGGCTCTTCTAGAAATTGCCAAGACCGAGAACCTATGTGGCTTCCGGATGCAGGTGTGCACTGAGGCAAAGACCCAGGAGCAGGCCCGCCACCAGATCTACACGCTGATTAGCCAGCTGCAGGCATGGGGTGGCAGCCAGTGGCGTCAGGACGCAGATGATCCGGACGAGCTGCTCAAGCACGCTGTTCCTGGTTGTGATCGAGCTACAACCTATGCAGCTACGACATTCGCGGTCCCCGTCAAGGATGCAATGATCGCCCTGCCCTTCTCTCGACCAGGTTCGATCTGGCAGCGGCACATGCAGGGTGCGCTGTTGATGCTCACAGAAGCGAAGCGTCTATACCCTTTCAAGCATCAGGCCGCCGGCATCCAGAAGTTCGTTTCTGACGTGCTAATCGCGCCCATGGGCGGCGGTAAGTCTGTGCTCCTCCAGGCCATCAGGGCCGCTTACATTGAGGCATACGCGTCAGACAATTTGCTGCCGAGGATGGTTACGCTCGACATCGGTCCTTCTTCCAGCGGCGTGATCCTTCTCTTGGAATCGATCCTGCCGAAAGAGCATCAGTGGCAGGTCAGCTATCGTCGGATCACCGAGTCGCCCGACTGCTGCATGAACCCATTCGATACTCAGCTGGGTGTCTGGCATCCCACCACGGTCGAGCGGATGTTCCTGACGAACTTCCTCACTCAGCTGTTCACGTCGGCCGGTAAAGATGCTCCTCCGGAGGGTGTTACGACCATCGTGCCGATGCTGATCGAGAACGCTTACAAGCTGTATCTGTCCGATACCAGCTCGCGACTGAAGGTGTATACGCCAGGCCTGTCAGGCTACGAAGAGATCGATGAGATCGTCACCCGCGAGCGTTGGAACGACGCAGGTGATCTGAGCTGGAAGGCCTTGACCATGAAGCTCTTCCGGCAGCGCAAGATCATTCTTGCAGAGCTCGCGCAATGGCGTGCCATGCCTTCGATACCAGACCTTGCTGACGTGCTGGCCTCCAGCCAGGAGATCAATGATTTCTATGGTTCGCAGCAGGTGCCAGGCTTGGGTATCTCCCTGGTCCAGTACCTGAAAAGCGTTCTGCAGAGCTGGACGCGACAGCAGATCTTCAGTGGCCCTACCACTTTCAAGACGAACGCCCGGGTATTGGCGCTGAACCTGGAAGACGTGGTTAAAGGGGGCGGGGTTTCCGGCGAGCAGCAGGGTGCGCTGATCATGCTGCTCGCGCGGCATGCGACCACGCGAAAGTGGTGGATCAACAACGATGTCCTCGACGAGCTGGTGTGCGATCCGGATGTAAAAGAGTTCCATCGCCGGGTAATGGATCGGGAAAAGAGCATGCCCTCTCGATTGGACGTTGACGAATATCACCGCACCAAGCCCTTCCCAGCCGTCAGGGCGCAGTTCGCTCAGGATCGTCGCGAGATCCGTAAGTTCAACATCCATTACGGAATGGCTTCTCAGAGTGATGAGGACTTCGGCCCTGATGATATCGAGCTGGCGAGTTCGATCTTTTTCCTGGGATCACCAGGTGAGCAAGGTATCGTTCGCTGCCAGAAGCGCTTTGGCTTACCGCCTTCTGCAGTCGATGCTCTTCGGAGTAAGGTTCGAGGGGCGGACTCTGAAGGCGCGCACATGCTGTTGATCGCCGAAACCTCCAAAGGGCGGTTGATCCAGTATCTGACCTACCCTCTTCCAAGCATGTATCTGTGGGCCTTCTCGTCGACGCCCAATGACGTTTCAGTGCGTCGTAAGGTGTCGCTCGAACTGGGCTACCTCTCGGCGTTGAAGATCCTTGTGAAGCTCTTCCCTGGAGGTTCGATCGAGAAGCGAATTGATGAGTTGAAGCAGGTTCGCCCTGATCTGCCGTTGGACGGGGTTGTGAACCTTCTGGTGCAGGAGATCGTTGAGGCCGCGAAGGCCTGATCTGCTCGTAGGGGAAGAGGCCGCCGCAAGGCGGCCTTTTTGTTCGTGGCTATGCCAATCGCTCAATACATTGGCATAGGTTCTGATGGGAAGGCGGAAACAGGCATAGAGCGAACAAAAAAAGCATAGATAAGCAAACTAAATGCGACTGGCAAAAAAAACCGCATCTGAGCAAGACGCGGCTGTGGAAATGGCATGCAATTTATCTGTTTCACATGCGAACCCTATATTACTATTGAGACTACCTTGACACAACAGAGTTGGTGATTCCCATGCGAAAGCCCGAAACCGCTTCCCAGCAAAGTGCAGCGCCTGCGCCTCTCTGGGCCCAAACTGATGATGACATCTCCGCGCTGCTGCTGCAGGGTGCCAATGCCGGCGTACAGGACATCCCGGCGCCTGCAGAGCAGCTAGAAGTGGTCGATGAGGCATCGGTTGCCCCCGCGGCTGAAGAAGCCCTTTTTGAGGCAGGTGGCGCCCCGCTTTCGGATGAAGTGGTTGAGCAGGTTTTCGAGGCCGGCGGCGTTGCCGATGAAATGGCGGTGAGCCAGTCAGCTCAAGTACAGCGCGCAGAGTCTGAAGCGCGTAAGCGGGCAGAGAAGCTCAAGGCCTTGTTGGCAGAGGCGTTCTGGGATAATGCTCAAGCGCTTCTGCTCCGCCCAGAATCCAAGGGTGGTCTTCGCGCAGTGTTCATCTCTTCTGGTGACGAAATCACCTTCAAGAGCAAGGGTGGGCTCCTGCGTTCCAGCGTAGTGACCATGAACATTGCGACCGGCAATCTCTCGTGCAAGATGCGTGGCACCTCGATGAATGAAGTGGCCGCTGCTTTTATTGAGTGCGGCAAGGCTGCGGGATGGTCTCAGATGTGGTTCAACGGTTCGCCCGAATTCATGCAGATCGTCACTGCACTGGCGAAAGCAGAAGGCATCCAGGTGGTGAGCAAGAGCGACATCTCGAAACTCAAGAAGAATGCCGAACCATCGTTGCTCAGCGGGATTACCGAAGGTCTTACCTCGTTCTTCCGGCGCGGTGGAGAGCCGGCGGCGCCCCGCCAAGAGCCTTCTGTTCAGCAAGCCCCTGAGCCTGATGATCTCTCCGATGGTCCAGGGTTCTATAACCGGTAGGTGACAACATGCGTGTTTTGATTTGCACGGTACTCTTCATCCTGGCCGGCGCTGCAAATGCTGCCGGCACTGGCTCCATGAACGAGGTACAGACAAAGCCGGAGGGGTTCAATGGGCCTGACGGCGTTATGTCAGAATTGCTTTCCGATGGCGGCGCCTCCGGTGGCCAGTCGGGATCAGCATCCGATCAGAAGGTAGAGCGGTTGAAGGCTCAGCTCTCCAAAGAGCTGAACGCCGATCCTGCAGCTGAAAAGCTTGGCTCCTACCTCTGGAAAGAATGACCCTGAGCAAATAGGTGGACGGATCCTCGGATCGGTTCACCGCTCCATTCCTAGCTTCCCTCCTCCCTCGCTACTCCCCCGGTTGGAGCTTCATATAGGTGGACGGATTCTCGGCTGAAGCCTTTAAAGGCATCAGCTTAGGGCTCTCCTTGTCCTAACCTCCTCTGTTCAACCGAGAATCCGTCCACCTATGCCGCTCATCCAGCCAATTTTCAGCTCCGAGAATCTGTCCACATATCAGCAGGCTGTAACGCACGTGCTATAGGGGCTTTGAGCCAGTTCCGAGGAACTGTCCACCTGTCATGATGCGGGGCCTTCTGAGTTCGGTCGTTTCTTCGCTTGCCGAGGATTTGTCCACCTATTTGCTGAATCGTTTGAGCATGCGACTTCTAGAAGAGCATCCTAAGTCATTGCCACATAAGTGATTCCTGGCTCGCTGGCAGAGAATCTGTCCACCAATTCCTGCTTTAAGTTGCCGAGGATTTGTCCACTTATCGGTGAGATTCTGCTTCGCCGAGGATCTGTCCACCTGTCATACGGCTGCTGAGTTCTCCCAAGCCCGAGGATCTGTCCACCTATCGGGTCTAGCGAGCCAGAATGGCCGTATGCGCCGCCGAGAATCTGTCCACCTATAGTGTTGGCTTCCTCTGCACGCCTTGCCTGGAGTTGGCTGGTTTGAGCAATGGTCTTGGTCACCGCGGTGCTGCGGATGCCTCGGTCGTTCAGGTTGCCCGCCTTCCTGATTACCCGCTTTTGGCCTTTCCGAGCAAACGTCCACGTTTCTCAGTAGTTGCAGGCAGTTTGGTGTGTACCGGTCAGGCTTTGCGCGTATCTCGCGCGGCGCTTTATAAGAAAAGCCTTTAGATATTTTTATTCTTGTTTTTAAAGGAAGGCTAGATACTCTGAAGCCCTTGCGGCACTAGGGCTCTAGCTTGGTTGGAAAGGTCATGAAGTGGACGTTTCCTCGGAATGCGTGGGCGCCTGCTCGGTTTGATGTGCCAATTTGTCGGTAAGCGTGGGCATATCCTCGGAACTGGTGGGCGTTTCCTCGGCGTTATCCACAGGCTGTGAGTCAAGCGTGCTTCGCTGTAAGCCCAATAGGTGGACAGATTCTCGGACATCTGGACGGATTGCGTAATTTCCCCTGTATGCTTTGGCTGCACGCGAGGGGATTTAAGATGACTGATTCAGCTAGGGCCAACAAGAGCCTTCACGATACAGACGATGAGTTGCCAGCGATCGATATGGTGATCGATGGCGTTACCATCAATCCTCAGGATCTGCTGGGCGATGATCTTGGCGACGACTATCCAAGCACATGGAATCGTGTGATTGGCCAGTCAAACGCTTTGGTCACATCGTCCTATCACCTATCGCTTTCTGAGATTCGGCTTCTACGTCTCTGCATGTCGGCTATCGACTCCAGGCGCCCTCTGCGGCCGAAGGTGTTCGTGATTCGCGCGTCTGATTACGCGGAGACCTTCAACGTTACCCTCGATGCCGCGTATCTCGCGTTGCGTGACGCCAGCAATACCCTGTTCGATCGAGAGATACGCATCGGCACGCACAAGAGTGGCCGGAGAATCCGCTGGGTCAGCGAGGTCAAGTATCACCAGGGCATGGGGGAGGTAGAGGTTCACTTCACTGACCAGGTAATGCCTCAACTCACCGCGCTTGAGCGTCAGTACACGGCTTATCGTGCCGGCGAGATCGTTAATCTCAACAGCGTTTACAGCGTCAGGATCTATGAGTGGCTCTGCCAGTTTCGCTCAACCGGTTGGATGAAGATCACTGTGCAGGAGTTGCGTGATCGTCTCCAGCTCCAGGAGACCTACAGTCAGTTCAGAGATCTGCGCCGGCGCGTAATTGAGCATGCGGTGGAGGAGATCAACCGCACTGCTGATTTCGATGTGAAGGTCACCTACCAGAAGAAGGGGCGCTCGGTCGAAATGATCAGCTTCACGTTCTCTGTGAAGCCGCAGGTGCAGCAGCCGCTGGATCTGGAGCCATCGCTTGAGGACCTTCAGGCAGACTTACCTCCAGCGCAACCAGTCACTGGTGACTAGCAGCTGGCGATATAGGGTATTTTAAGTAAAAACACGTAAAAACCGTATAAATGACTTGCGGTCTGCTGTTGAAGGTATATGGTTACGCCTACAGACAACCTGAGGAGCGTGGCTATGGCTGTTGCACAGACGCAAGAAAGCTATCCGTACACCGATTTCGATTCCCTGTATCTTCCCCCTCAATTCGCAGCTGATGCTCTAAGTCTCAGCCTCCAGACGCTGAAAGCGGCAGAGCCTGATCTTGGTGTTGATATCCGGCGAATCCCGCGGGGTACGGTTTCTGCGCGTGTTTACACGCTGGCGGATATCTTCAAGATCGCAGCACTTCGCCGGGAAAAAGGGCTGACCAAGTGCCTTACCAGGCCGATCACGATTTCGGTTTACGTTCAGAAGGGCGGCACGGCCAAGACTACCTGCACCGTTAATCTGGGTCTGTCTTTCGCGTTTGCGGGCTACCGTACTCTAATTATCGACAACGACCCCCAGGGGGATGCTTCGAGCATGCTGGGGTATGACCCCGATCTCACTCCAGATGAGCTCGAAGAAATCGGCGTGCCGGCTGACCGGGCTATCGATGGCCATTTTGGGAATCTCCTGGGTGTTAGCAACATGTTCCCTCCCCTTCCCTTGGATAAGGTGGTCAAAAAGCCCTTTGGCGAGTATGGCCCCCATTTGATTCCTGCCGAAGAGTCGCTAGATGATCTAGAGGTTGCGCTAGGTGCGGCAAATAATTCGGACTTCCGTTACGCGTCGCACATCGTAAAGGCTCGCGCCGGGCAGCTGCCTGCCTGCGACTTCAGTGGCTATGACGTGATCATCTTCGATAATGCTCCGTCCGGCTCATTGCTGACGCGTAACAGTATGGTGGCTAGCGATTTTCTTGTTTGCCCTATCCGTATGGATAAGTTTTCGTTTCGAGCGCTCACTCGTCTGGCCGGTAAGCTCTCCGCCTTTCAGGAAGATTTCCAGCGGTCGCCTGAAATCGTCGCGATCCCCACAATGTTTATCAAGAATCGACCGCGGATCATGACCAACCTGGCGCGGCTCTCCGAGCTCTTCCCTGGGAAGGTTACGGACAGCAAGCTTATCTTCTCAGAGGACTACTCCAAGGCATTGGAGGATGGCGTGCCTATCCTGGCCTGGAAAGCCGGCTCGGATAACTCGCTGGGTGCGATGCGGCAGGTTTTTTCAGAAGTGCTCCAGCGCATTCGCGAAACAATTAAGTGAGCTATGCACCGTGCATAGCTGGTTAAAAAACAACCTATGCACGGTGCATGGGTGAAAAATGGATGGTGACCTATGCACCGTGCATAGGTGAAAAATCAAAGGGGTGTCTCATGCCAAAAGAACAAAGGCGGCTTGGGGTCGATCGGATGCCACAGGTTCCCTCTCCTGAGCTTCACGTACCGCCGGCTCAAATTCAGGGGGTTCGCGCCCCTGAGCGTATCCCGGCGCCGAACCTTGATGTCTCTCTTGAGGATCTTGTTGCCCGGCAGGAGGCTGTGGCTCCTGCTGCTCAGGTATCCCTGCCGGTTACTGCGCAGGGAGCCGGGACCAGAAAGATTCCTTTGGATCTTATTGATGTTTCCCCATTCCAGCCGAGGCTCGTGATCAGTGAAGAGGCTCTTGGTCGTCTGGCGGATTCAATTCAGGCGGCTGGTCGCCTGCGTAGGCCTATTTTAGTTAGGCCGATGCCAAGCGGGCGTTATGAGCTGGTGGGGGGCGAGCGTCGCTGGAGGGCGCATTATCTCCTGCATTGGGCGGAGATCGAGGCTGACGTTCGGGAAATGTCCGACGAAGAGGCAGAGCTGAATGCTGTGGCTGACAACCAGGGCGGCGAAGATCTCTGTGACTTCGAGCTGGCCAGGGCATATAACAACATCTTGCAGAAGGGTATCGAGCCCTCAATGAGTGCTCTTGCGCGGCGTGTCGGCGTGAATCAGTCAACGATCAGTCGATGCCTCGGGTATTTGAAGTTGCCGCCAAGTGTTCAGGCCCTGCTTGAGAAGAACCCAAGTTTGGTTGGTCCGAAGCAGGTTTTGAAGTTTGTGGAGCTTTCCGCCGCTAATGAGGAACTTGTCCTTGAGGCTGTCGCTGGTATCGGTGAAGGGCGGTTTACGCAAGAGGGGGCGGTGCGCTGGGTGCAGTCAGCTATCAGTGGTGGTCGTGGGGCGGGCACAGAGAGCCGGACGTTGTTTTCGAAGGGGAGACCTCTTGGAAGCATTAAAGTGACCGGAAGTAAGGTTGAGCTCTCGTGCGTAAAAGGGGTGGACTCTACAAAGCTTGCTGAGTTGGTTTCTAAATATTTGGAGACGGTTGAGTTGGGTTGAGTCTATCTCGTCGTAAAAAGCCCGGCTATGCCGGGCTTTTTATTTTCTGCATGAACTTTAAACAGATCGCCTGTTATACTATCGACATCATGTAAGAAAAGTGAGGTCGATATGTCGACGGTCGTTCTCTGTGAAAAGCCGGATCAGTCCAAGGCTCATGCCTCGCTTTTCGGCATCGCTGAAAGCGGCAGAGGGTTTTACAAGGCCAAGAACGGCTGGGTCTTCACCCATTCGATTGGGCACATGGTCGAAATGCTCGAACCGAGCAAGCTGGATCCGCGCTGGGAAAAGTGGTCTCTCGAAGATCTACCGGTTATTCCTCCGGCCTGGAAGGTCGCAGCGGTCAGTGGCAAAGCGGATCAGCTGCGCACCGTGCTCGGGTTCTTAAAAACGGCCGATGAGATCATTATCGCTACCGACTGCGGGCGCGAAGGTGAGTTGATCGGGCGTGAGTTGATTGAGTTGTCTGGGAACCGCAAGCACCGGCTTATGCGGTTCTGGTCGTCTGCCCTGGACGAGGCCAGCCTCCGTAACGCCTGGAAGTCCCTCAAGGACGGACGTGATTTCGATACGCTCTACGCGGCTGCGCTGATTCGTCAGCGATTCGACTACATGTGGGGGATGACCAACAGCCGCGGCGCGACGCTTACGCTTGCGCCGCCCAACGTTGTGTTTCCAGTCGGGCGCGTCCAGACCCCGGTTCTTAACCTGGTGGTGATGCGACACCTGGCCATCGTCAATTTCACCCCAAAGATTTTTTTCACCTTGGCTGCAGACGTTTCGACAGCTGTTGGCAATCTGACGATGACCTTTGCGCCTAAGGGTGATGAGCACCGCCTGTGGGAAAAATCCAAGGCCGATGCCTTAGCAGCAGCTGTGAACGGTGCGCGAGGGCCACTGGTCGTCAAGTCGGCCGACCAAAAGGAGTCCCCTCCGAAGTTTCCAAGTCTTTCTGATCTGCAGAAAGACTGCAGTAAGCGTTGGAAATGGACGCTCGATCAGACGCTGGAAGTCTGCCAGGCGCTGTACGACGCCAAGTATGTCTCCTATCCCCGCACCTCCTGCAACATCATGCCGGAGGAGCAGATCCCGGAGGTCCCTGGGATTCTGTCGGCCCTGGAGGCGGCCGGTTGGGCGCCTTCCTTGGCGGTCTGTGGAAGCGGGCAGCCCGTGTTCAGAAAGGATCGCATCAAGCCTGAGGCTGAGATCCAGAAGGATTTCGATCACCACGCCATTCTGCCCACCGCGTCAGTGCCGAGCGGGCTCGCGGGAGACGAGAAGAAGCTCTATCAGCTCATCGTTCTGTATTACATGCGCGCTTTTGCGCCGGACTATGAGTTCAACCAGGTCGATGTGACCATGCCTGCAGGCGGCATTCTCCTTAAAGCCACCGGTATCACGCCGTTGAAGCAAGGCTTCAAAGCGCTTGAAGCGAAGCCAGAAGAAACGGATGACGACGAGCCTGCTGAGAAGAACGACGGGAAACAAAAACTCCCCCCGGTTACCGATGGCATGGAGGCTTTAGTCGAGAAGGTCGATGTGAAGCAAGGGCAAACCCAGGCGCCTCCTTACTACACCGAAGGTACGCTGCTGGAAGACATGATCAGCGTCCACAAATTCGTGACCAACCAGGATCAGCGAGCTCGCCTGAAGGAAACGTCCGGTCTTGGGACCGAAGCGACTCGCGCATCGATTATCAAAGAGTTGCGCAACCGAAAGCTGATCGTCCAAGGGCCGGGGAAAGGCAAGATCGATTGTTCAGACAATGCGATCATGCTCATCCAGTCTCTGCCGGATATCTTGCGTGATCCAGGGCAAACCGCCATCTGGGAAGACTACATGGATCACGTACGGCATAAGCGCATCACCTTCGAGGCCGCCATGAAGGCTGCCGAAGATGCAGTGCGCAAATGCGCAGCTTATTTTCAGCAGCGAGGCGTGAATCAGGAGCGAGCAGAGGCATCCAAGCCGATCTTGGAGTTCAACGGGCATGCAGCCAATTGCCCTGCCTGCGCGAAGCCCATGGCCTACATCAAGACTGGCCGCTTTGGTCCGTATTGGGGCTGCACGGACAGAGATTCTTGCAAGACAAGCCTTCGAGCTGCGGCTGATGGAAAACCCATTCCCAAAGCGGAGGTCGTCAAAGGCGACATCTGTCCCAAGTGCCAGAAGAGCCACCTGGTTATCCGCCAGGGAGCGAAAGGGCCGTTCTGGGCCTGCTCGGGATTCCCGAAGTGCAAGCACACAGTGAACATCGAAAACCCGGCGTAAGCGGCTTGACGCTATGCATTCATATACACTAATGTAAACACGGAGTAAGCGAGATGAGTCAGCGAAGCCGAGAGGTCCTGGTCAACATCTTGTGTGGCTCGATGTCCGGCATGCGTCCGGCTACCGAGCAGGAGCGCGAGCAGTATCAGCGCAACACGCAAACGAATTTTGACCTGCTGGTTGTAGGTAATACGCCAGCGCTGCAGGATGCGCATGTGTCGCGAGCTGGGCATGCAGGCGCTTTCGATTTTGATCGCGTCAAGCGCTACGAGTCTGCTTGGCACGAGATGAAAGGACGTGACCTGCAAGGCGGCACGTCGCTCAGCGAGCTGTACCCGGGGCGCGCAGTCAGTGATCCGTTCGTTGCGAAAGCTGTTGATGTCATTCGCCAGCATGCTCCGCAGTACGCCGGCAAGCTGATGCTCCACGGTTCGGCGTTTCCTTCGATGGCCATCGACATGGCCTCGGATTACATCGATCGAGCGACCTTCGATGACAAGACGCTTTCGGTCGAGGCTGCCAAGAACATTCAGATGTTCCTGACCGCCATGAGTGTGAGCAATGAGCAGGAGCATGTGCGCGACTTCGTGGCATCGTCTCCGGCTCAGTTGCGTGAGATGCGATCCGCACTGGATCGCGAGTTTTCAGCGTTTGAGTCGACTACGATTCAGACTCTGGTGGAAGAAATCGATCTGTCTCAGACTCCCTTGCCAGGCTAGGGAGCCTGGCAAGGGGTAGGGGATGAGTAACGCGAAGCTCGGAAGGATAATGGACCGAATAGCCCTCGGCGGCCTCGCCGGGGCTTACGCCCATTGTTTCGCGCACTATGGCGACCATCGCCGGGCGATGCAGATGACGTGCAAGGCTGCTATCCGGGCGGGTTACCGCCCAGCCGCTTGCTGGGTCAGCGCCGCGATGCTGGCCGCGGGGCGGCCGACTCATACGGTTGCATTCACAAAAGGCTCATCCCCATCCTTCTTGATCGTCATGGCCGGTAGTGTCGGGATCGATTACGAGCTCGATGTCATGTTTGATCCTGAGACCGGCGCTCCTGGTTGGAGGCTCATTGAGGGCGAGGCCGAGGAGCTGTATCGCAGTTGGGCGCAGACTAAAGAAGCCGACGACATTGACTACGCCATCGCTTGCTGACCACTACCCTGCCTCGAAAATTTTTTCTCAAACCCCTTGAACTTCTTTTCTGTTATGCTTTCATATATACAAAGGCACAACGGAAGGCGATAGCCGCCGAGCCTACGGATCAAGGAGAACGATGATGAAAAAGATGAAGCTGATTGCGCTGGTAGGGGCTCTGGTCGTGTCTGTCGCCGCTGTGCTGGGTTGCACCGGTCAGAAAACCAATGAGGTCTGGCCTGAGAAGTGGGATGCCGAGGCTACCGCCTACTTCAACGCGAATGTGCCTCCGCTGAAGAATCTGCCTGGCAAGGTCTACCACTTCCAAGTCGTGAAGTATGAGAAAGGGAAAGGCGAGTTCTTCGCCAACTCGCTCTACATCGATGGCAAGCTCGTTGAAAACGATCTGCCGAACGCCAGCCACAAAGTGGGCGGTGTTTCTGCCGATCAGCTCGAAGGCGTACACATAGTCTTTACCGCAGAAGAGGGCTACAAGGTGGCTACCAAGTACGAGTTTGCCGACTCGATACACAAGGCCGTCGCAAACACTCTCCCTGTGTTTTTCAAGGACTATCTGTAAGTAAGGGCAATCAATGAGATCAGATGTATCTGGTATAGAAGGGCGCACCGAATAGGGCGCCCTTTTTTATGGTTCATCGCGCTTTCCCGGGGAAGGCGGCCTTGATTTTCAGAAAGAAGTATTCCGAGTCCCGAAATCCATAGGCCATGCGCTTGATCACCTTGATGCGGTTGTTAACACCCTCAAGGACGCTGGTATGCATGTGGAAGTGAGCACTGGCAAGGATGCCTCGGGCGTATTTGCGCAGGTTGCGAGCGAAGCGTTGCAGCGGCGCGAGGCCGCTCTCGCGAGCATGTCGCAGCCAGGTTCGCCAGCGTCGCCAACCCTCTCGTACGCTGGGGGCGTACCAGACATCCTTCAAGGCATCCTTGAGTACATAGACCGTAGCCAGCGGCTGGTTCGCTGCGAGCAGTTCCTGTAGCTGCACGGCCTGTCCGTCCTTCAGGTTGTCGCGATTTCGCAGCAGCAGCCAACGACTCTGCTTGACCGCCTTTCGTGCCGGCTTGTCTTCGCGCAGGAGGTTGGCCTGGTCGACCCGGATACGGTCGATCACATCCCGGCCGTA
>Ga0209300_1000623_pt1 | contig 17105 bp, 19 predicted proteins | sample Shrwel_input2_RT_FD_187535 | JGI IMG/M metagenome (GOLD analysis project Ga0209300, IMG submission 187535) | Subsurface microbial communities from deep shales in Ohio, USA - Utica-3 well 1 S input2 RT (SPAdes) (version 2) ... | reverse complement strand
CTCCCGACTGTCAAAAGCCGCCCAGCGTGGCGGGGAGACCAGCGTCATTGTCGATTACTACAAGGAGCGAACCCAGGGGGCACGGCCAGCGATCGAGCCTTCTCAGGCGCTCAACGGCCTAGTGGGTTCCTACGAACACAATCGCGAGCACTTCCAGAAGATGATCGCCACCCTTATCCCGACGCTCTCTATGCTGACCAGCGGGGATCTTGGAGATCTTCTCTCGCCCACGCCGGACCCCGACGATGAACGGGTCATCACCAACATGACCAAGATTATCAATTCGCGCCAAGGGGCTTACATCGGTCTCGACTCGCTGGCCGACTCCACGGTCTCCGGTGCCATAGGCTCGATCTTGATGGCCGATCTCACCGCCGTGGCGGCCGACCGCTACAACTACGGGATCTCGGATGTCGGCATCAACGTGTTCGTCGACGAGGCCGCGGAAGTCATCAACGAACCCACGATCATGCTGCTCAACAAGGGGCGAGGCGGGAAGTTCTGCCTGACCATCGCGACCCAGACCTTTGCCGATTTCGCTGCTCGGCTCGGTTCCGAACCCAAGGCGCGCCAGGTGCTGGGCAATACCAACAACCTTATCGCGTTACGAACGATCGACGCTGAGACCCAAAAATACGTAGAGGAACAACTCGACGAGGTGATGCTCTCCACGCTTTCCCGGGACTATCGCACCGGCACGAGCGCGAGTGAACCTACCGAGTTTGACGGCTCTTACTCGGAGTCCATTCAGTCCGAGACTGGGGCGTTGTTCCCGGCGAGCATGCTGGGAAAGCTTCCCAATATGCACTACCTCGCCCGGCTTACCGGCGGCCGTATTGTCAAAGGCCGATTCCCAATCATGCAATGAGTAGACAGATGACACCACGATACACCCATCTCGATTCCAGCTTTTCCAGCCAGGCGATTGAGGCGCTACGCCGCGCCGGGATCGTTGCGCTCTGCCGCCGCCTGTTGGTCACATGCCCGCCCGCGGCGGGTATTGCCAACCGCGTTGCTGAGTGCATTGGCCAGGAGCTAACCCGCCCAGACGACAGCCTGCCGCTACTGTTTACGATCTGGTCCGCTGGTGCGGCTCATCTACGTACTGCTGAGCAACGCTACGGGACCAATGATCCCCATTACCTCGTTGCTGCCGTCGATGTCCTGCTGTCTCCGATCGACGCTGCATTAGGTCTTGAGGTGTCCGCCGCAGACGGGCATGTCTGGCGTCCTGATGAGGTGCCGTCGTGGGCGGCGTGGCGTGAGCGCCATCCCGGTGACCTTACCATCACACCAGTCGCGCCGAGTGATCGATACAAGCGGCGTGTTGAACTCGAACGCTGGGCATTGGGATCACTATTCACCGAGAAAATCAGGGCGACGAAAGGATGGCCAAACAACGAAATGGCGGGATAGGGCTTGGCTGGCTGCTCGCCGGCGCGATCGTATTGGAAATCGCTGCGGTGCTATTGTTGGTGCCCAGTCACCAAGTGAAGTCTTACAACGCTGCCGAGCGAGCTGCCGTGGTCGCCGACCTGGGCAGGGAAGCCGAAGCCCACGTCGTAGAGACCGCCAATACCTGGTATAAGGCCACCTTGATCGACACCGGGTTCGTCGATGCGCTCGACTCGTTTCTGTTCGACACTGGTTCGCCGGACTCAGTGATTCAGCATGGCTCTACAAGCTATGTGAGAGACCGCGTTGGCACGTTCTGGTATGCGCTGTACGCGCTCTACTATCGGCTAGCCCTGATTTGCCTCTGGGTGCCTTACCTGCTGCCGATCGCTATCCCAATGTTCGTCGACGCCATCCAAGAACGGCGTGTGCGTCAGTGGCGCTTTAGCTACGTCTCACCACTGACAAGGGTGCTCGCCACCCGTACGAAATTAGCCGTCGGCACGCTTCTGCTCGGAGCGATACTGCTTCCGTTTCATGTGTCGGCGCTCGCTTACCCCATTCTCTTTGCCGTGTTGATGGTTGCGAATTGGGTGTGGGTAGCGAACCTGCAAAAACGTATCTAGTCGCTCAGCGGAGGGCGGATCTCGCCCTTCCTGCCCTCACTTTATCGAAACCATCGCTGCGTACCCGCCCATTTCGGCCCATGCGCCACCCTGTCGAGCGTGATACTGCCCTCCGAACTGATTTTTTCGCGACCAGGAGGCGCGCGCCGATGAGTCATGACATGGAACTACCCCGAACGATCGACGAGCCTCCCCAGCTCATGCTGTGGAGTGCCGATGAACTGATCCCGCTTATGAGTTGCGTAGGCATCGGGATTATTACCGACCACTTCATGATCATGCTGTTTGTCGGGATTGTGCTCTGGCGCGTGCTGCGCCGTTACAAGGACAGCCGCCCAGATGGCTATTTGCTGCATATGGTCTATTGGTCCGGCTTGCCCATCGGCTCCGCCCGCTCATTCGTCAACCCCTTTCGTCGCCACTGGCACGGGTGAGGTAAGCCAATGGATTTTTCCCGAATCACCAACAGAATCGGCGGCGCGCAGACAGAAGCTCGCTGGCTGCGCTGGTTCGTGTTTTGCCTGCTGGGCGTCAACATCATGCTTGCGATAGGCGTCTTTCAGACGCGCACCGTGGTGACGATTCAGCCGCCCGGGCTCGATAAGGAAGCCCAGATCGCCAAGAACGATGCTAATGCGGCCTATAAGAAAGCCTGGGGACTGTTTGTTGCGAATCTGCTCGGCAACGTCAAGCCGGGCAATGCGGATTTCGTTATCAGCACATTGACCCCGTTGCTCGCGCCGGACCTCTACCGCAGCGTTGTCGACTCCATCCAGAACCAGGCGGTGCAAATTGACCGCGAACGGGTAGCAGCCTCGTTTACCGCTCAAGAAATCCTCTACAACCCACAAACAAACCGGGTGTACGTCACCGGCCGCCAGACCAGTACCGGCCCTGGCTCTGATCCGGTCACGCGCGAGCGCACATACGAGCTAGTCCTCTCCATTGAGGATTACAAGCCGATGATTACCTCGCTCGATGTTTACGCCGACAGCCCACGACTGGAGGAATGACTTCGCCATGACCCCTCGAACTCTTTTGACCTGCCGTCTCGCTCTTGCCGCGACGATGGGTCTTGTTGGTTTTCCCGCAGTGGCAGGGGAGCCTGGTACCGCACCGGCTGATACGCCTCAACCCATCGTTGGTGCCGCTCTGCCGGGGCTGACACTTCCATCGGTAGATACCCGTCCTGCACCCGCTGAGCCCGCCTCTAAGACAGTGGCCGCTCACTCAACCACCGAGGCGGGCCAGGAATTGCACTCGAGCAATACCGTAGCTCTCGTTCCCGGCGTTAATCAGGTAATCAAGATCGCCAGGGGGCACCTCAATCGGATCGTCACACCGTTCGAGAATCCGGTAGTGCATACCACGTCGACGGCCAAGGTGAATACAGAAGGGCAGGTGTTGTATGTCGCCTCGAAGACCAGTGCTCCAAGCACTTTGTACGTGAGCCCCGAGGGCCAGCGCGACCTGGCATTGTCCATCACGCTGCTGCCGCGCGGAATCGCACCACGAGAGGTGCGCCTGAAAATCGACGGCGATCCGGGGCAGATCTATTCCAGCTCTGTGCGCGCTGGCGAATGGGAGCGTTCACGCCCATACGTACAGACCATTAAGGAAGCCGTCAGTCGTCTAGCGCTCGGCGAGGTGCCCCCGGGTTACGGCTTGCGTGAGTGGCGCTCCAGTGATGCCCCGATGAACTGTGCGCAACCCGGCATCGAAGTCAAGCCTGGACAAGTGCTCTCGGGCTCGGACCTGATCTTGCTGGTCGGCTCGGCTACGAATACTGCCAGCGAACGCTTGGAAATCGAGGAGGCGACTTGCCGTCGTGCTGGCGTGCTGGCGGTAGCCGCCTGGCCCGAGGCCAGCCTTGCACCCGGTGAGCGCACAGAGCTGTACATCGTCATGCGCCGGGCCTCAGAGACTATCGAGTCCCGCCAGCGCCCCTCGCTGATCGGTAACACGAAGGAGACCGTTCATGAGTGATTCCAACTCCTTCAAATTTATCACGCGCCGCTGGAATGCACTCTCGCCCAAGGCGCGGCGCCTGGTAGTGATCGGCGCTGTCGGGGGCGTGGTTTTTCTCATCGCATACATGTTTGTCACAGCGAGCCCGTCCAACATTCAGCGGAGCGATCCCCGTGATGCCGTGGTTCAGGACATTCTGACCGACGCGAACACGCGGGAACTCGGCATCGATGGACTGGACAACCGCACTGCCGCCCTGGAAAGCACGGTCGAGGAATTAACCAGTCGGCTCAATGAGTTGACCGGGGAGCTGGATGAAGCGAACCAGAAGGCGGTAAGCGCGGACGAGATGGCCGCGCAGATCGATAAGCTTCGTGCGAAATTGGCGCAAGAACGGAAATTGGCGCAAGAACGTGAGAGCGAGTCGCCCTCACGTGATGCGGAAGGGCAGGATTCAAATCCCACGCCACCCCCACCCAGTCAGCCTCCTGAACCGGCACCTGACATCTGGAACGATTCGGCGCCAATGGCGACGACCCCAGCCGACCAGGGTGGCCAGAGTAGTGCAGGGGGTGATGCGGCTGCCGCCAGCGGAGCGAGTCCTATCGACATCCGGGTCATTGGCGCCAGCGGGAGCGACGCAGACTCGGCAGGCACGAAGGCTGGGAAAGGCGCCTCGAGCAACGAAGTGTTTCTCCCTGCTGGCAGCATCGTGTCAGGCGTTCTCGTGACCGGGATGGACGCACCGACCAATAACGCAGCCCGCTCTGAACCGTTCCCAGCCCTAGTCCGTGTGAAGAAGGATGCCATCCTGCCCAACCGCTACCGGCTGGACGTTCGGGAGTGCTTCATCATCGCTAGCGGTTACGGCAGCCTCTCGGCCGAGCGCGCCTATCTGCGCTCAGAGGTACTTTCCTGTGTCCGCAACGACGGCGGAGTTATCGAGGTGCCGCTGTCCGCCTACGCCGTGGGCGAGGACGGCAAGGTCGGCCTTCGCGGACGTGTGGTCTCTAAGCAAGGTCAGATGCTGGCGAAATCGCTTAGCGCTGGCTTCTTCTCCGGTATGAGCCAAGTGTTCGGTAAATCGCCTGTGCCCACCCTCCAGACGGGTTCAAGTGGCGAGGTGGCTTATCAGGATGTGCTCTCCTCTGAGTCGGTGACCGCCGGTGCTGTGGAAGGCGCGAGCAGTGCACTCGATCGACTGGCCCAGTTCTACCTCGATATGGCGAAGAACATCTTCCCAGTCATCGAAATCAACGCTAATCGCAAGGTGGAGTTCATCGTTACGCAAGGTGGCCCGCTGAGCACCGTCGCAGGTGCTGAGGCAGGGCAGTGAAATGCTTGCTATCGACCAGGGCATTTGGGGGGTTGCGGCTAGCCCGGAATCCCTACCCTTATCCCAAAGAATCACCAGAATCACCAGGAGAGTTCTCGTGAAACATCTTCGATCCCTATTGCCTTCACTGGCTCGTTCGTTGGTATGCGGTACGGCAGTGCTACTGGGACTGGTAGGCCTGGCTCAGGCCCAAGCAAGCGAGGCCGTGCCGCAGCAAGCACTGAATCGTGTTCTCGGTAACCAAGAGGTGGACGCAGCTCACGATCTGCCAACCGCCGGCGGCCTGATGGCGATCGAGTCCAATGGCAAGCTCTACATCATGTCCAAAAACGGACGCTATCTGTTCGACGGCACGTTGCGTGATCTTTGGCATGACGGCCAGACGCTCGATTCGATGGGGGATATTGAGCGCTACGCGCTACGTCTGGATCTCGACGGGCTGGACCTCGACTTCGATGAACTGGTCACAGCGCACTTCGGCAAGGGGCAGAAGCAGGTGACGGTGTTCGTCACGCCTGATTGTGATCGTTGCAGTCAAGCACTGAACACCCTGGCTGACATGAGTGATCGCTACCGGGTCCGTGCCGTGGTCGTCCCCCGCCCGGGGCAGGTCGATCCAGTGCGGCGTATCGATTGTGCCAACGATCCTGCGGCTGTGCTACTCGGCAGGGCATCTGGTGATGAGGCGATCCAGGCCTCCTGCCCGGACTCCGCAAAGCGCATGGCGTCAACGCTGATTGCTTCACGAATCATCGGTGTCGATCGCGTCCCCTACGTGGTGGCGCCGGATGGCCGCGTCAGTCACGGCATGCCCACTCAAACATCGCTGGCTGGGTTCTTGGCCGGCACGGAGGCAAACCAGTGAATCGGCTTCGACTCATCACCGCCATGTTGGCACTCGGGGCTCTATCTGGGTGCGCCAACATGACCGGCTACGGCGAGAACTTCTCCTGCCCGGACGTGGAATACGGTTCCCCATGCATGTCCGCGCGCGAAGTCTACATGTCCAACGGCACCGATACCGTTGCCGGCAGTCACGCCGAGCATGCCGCTGGCACCGGCAACGGGGGCGCCCGGGAGATCGATACGCGCATATCCCGTCAGCGCATGGCCAATAGCCCACCGATGCCAGGGCTGGATGGACCCAAGCCTTTGCGTACCCCCGCACGTGTCATGCGGATTTATATCGCACCGTGGGTGAGCGTGGACGGTGCTCTGACCATGCCGAGTTATGTCTTTACCGAAATAGAGCCGCGTCGTTGGTCAGTCGGCGAGCGAGCACCTTCTTCTGCCGGTGGCTCACAGAACTTCTACCCGCTCCAGGTAGGAAAGCGGGCGAAGGATGGGCGCGGGTCGCCCAAATCCTCTAACCGCGGCCCGGCCGCGCAATGAAACGCAAAAAATCCTGATAGGAGTTTGTCTATATGATGCACCCGACCTCCAACGCACCGGCCACCGACCTTGGCGCCTCCCAGCGACGCCAATTGGGCATGTTTGCCCTGTTGGGTGTTCTGCTGGCGCTGTTCGTCATTCCTGATCAAGCCTTTGCCGGCAGCGCGACCAGTACCGGCACTGCTGCTGCTCTCGATCCTGTCTGGCAGATGCTGGTCGATTTCACCAACGGCACGCTCGGTCGAATCATCACGCTGCTGATCATCGTGGTGGGCATCGGCGCGGGCATCCTGACGCAATCGCTGGGTGCCTTCGCAGTTGGTATCGGTGCAGGTATTGGCCTGTCGTTCGCCGAGGAAATCATCAACGCGCTGTTTGGCGCGGCACTGCCTGTCATCGGCGCCTGATCGGCACACTTGCCATCTTCCAAAGCACTTCCGGTGCGAGTGAGGTTCGCACCGGAAGCACCTTCCCGGAGATCCCTTGTATGACCTTTTATACCAGCAGCCTGCCGGCGTGCGTCGGTGTCAAACTTTCAAAACCCACCATCGGAGGCTGAACCTATGCCTGGGGCTCTCAAAGGGCTTGCCGACCGCGACATGCTTCGTGAGCTGGTGCCTGTGCGGGCCTTTGCGCCCGACCCAGAGGATCAGCTTTTTCTACTCGATGATGGCGGACTGGGCTTCGGCTTTCTGTGCCAGCCGCTTACCGGTGCTGATGCCGGGGCAAGCGATCGTCTCAACGTTCTTCTGACACAAGACTGGCCCAAGGACACGATTATGCAAGTCGGCCTGTGGGCAGGCCCGGACATCGAGCCTACTCTTCATGCCGTCACGTCAATCCGCAACCTTCCGCCACGTAGACGAGCGCCAACCGCGCCAGAGTCGACGATTCTGTCCCGTAGAGACTTCCTGCGCGAGCGCACCGAACAGCCAATCATCTCCAGTACCGGCGCCCGGGTGCGCGACATCCAGGTATTCATTACTGTTGCGCTGCCCGGCGATGGCAACGAATCACCGCGCGATAAACTCATGGCCCGAGCGCGCGATTTGCGCAAGGCCCTATTCCAGACCCTGAAAACAGCGGGCATGGCGCCGTTGTCGCTTGATGCTCAGCGTTACCTGCGTCTGATGCAGACTTTGCTCAACCCTCACCGTGCCGCGAGCTGGCGCGAGAGTACCACTGCCGACTGGGACAACGAGACCGAGCTGCGCGACCAGCTCCTGGATTTCGATCACCGCCTGGAAGTTGACTCTCGCGGCCTGACATTTGGCCCCCCGGAAGAACCAGTCCGGGTGACCACCATGAGCATCAAGCGACTCCCGAAGCGCGTCGGCTTTGGGGCGGCGCTACGCTATCTGGGAGACCCCATAAAGGGGGCCAGGGGTATCCGCGAAACGATGTTGGCTACCGCCACGCTGGTCTTCGGTGATCCCGAGCAGGCTACCAACAAACTCGAGACCCAGCGCCAAATCGTGACTCAGCAAGCCTATGGGCCGCTGCTGAAGTTCAACCCCAAGCTCAAGGAGAAGAAAGAGGCTTACGATGCCTTGTTCGAGGCTATCGGCGATGGTGATCGGCCCATCCGGATCGCTCTGTCGTTTTCCTTCTACACACCGCCAGACCAGGCCCCGGAGACGGTAAGCAATGCGCGAACTTACTTCCGTGAGGCTGGCTTCACCTTAATGCCCGACCGTTTCGTGGCGCTGCCAACCTTTATCAACTCTCTGCCGCTATGCGCGGACGCCTCATCCTCCAACAGCCTGATGCGCTTCCGCACCATGGCAACGCGCCATGCAATCGCGCTACTGCCGCTGTTCGGGGACTGGAAGGGCAATGGTCGGCCGATGCTCAATTTCATCTCTCGCAACGGTCAGCTAATGAACTACGACTTGTTCTACGAGGGTGGGGGTAACTATAACGCCCTGGTCTGCGCGCGTTCGGGCTCAGGGAAATCGGTACTGATGAACGAGCTGATTTCTTCCTATCTTTCCTCTGGTGCACGTGCCTGGGTCATCGATGTCGGGCGCAGCTATAAAAAGCTCTCCGAAAACTTCGATGGGCAGTTCATCGAGTTTACCGACGACGCCAATATCTGCTTGAACCCATTCCCCATCATTCGGGACATCGATGACGAGGCCGAGGTGCTCGTAGGGATCATCGAGGCCATGTCCGCGCCGCGCGAGTCTCTGTCGGACTTCCAGCGCTCACAACTCCAGAAAACCCTCAAGGTTCTCTGGGATGACAAGGGCCGCAATGCGGTTATTGACGACCTGGAGGAGCTGTTGCTCTCGCATGAGGACAAGCGCGTACGCGACGTGGGGCACCAGTTGTTTGCCTTCACGAGTCGTGGGGCCTACGGGCACTTTTTTGTTGGTGACAACAACATCTCCTTCGATAACAACCTCGTCGTACTCGAACTCGAGGAGCTTAAGACACGACAACATCTCCAGCAGGTAGTGCTTTTCATGCTGATCTACCAGATCCAGCAGGGGATGTTTCTGTCCGGGACGGACCAAGAAAAGCTTCTCATGATCGACGAGGGATGGGATCTCCTTACCTCGGGCAATACCGGCAAGTTCATGGAAAACTCCTACCGTCGCGTGCGAAAGAACCGTGGCTCGGCGGTCATTGCTACCCAGGGGCTGCTTGATCTCGATGCAAGCTCCGGTGGCCGCGCGATCAAGGAGAACTCAGCGTCGACGTTGCTTTTGGGTATGAAGCCGGAAACTGTTGAGGCGTTGCAAGAGAAAAAGGCCCTGGATCTTACGGAATTCGGCTTCAACGTGCTGAAGACGGTGCATACCCAGCCAGGCATCTATTCGGAGGTATTCATCTACACCGACGTGGGCTCGGGGATCGGCCGTCTGGTATTGGAGCCGTTCAAACAGCTCATGTATTCCACCAATCCACGCGATATCAGCGCCATCGAAGAACGCCGTGCAAAGGGCATGAGCCTGGATGAAGCGATCCGCGATGTTGCTGCTGAAAGGGAGCGCCATGCCAATGCTTAAGCAAACCGTAGCCGTCTCACTGTTCGCTGGCGCACTCGGCGCCGGAGTCGCCCTAGCGGGCGCCTGGTGGCTGGGAGCTTTCGAGCGGTCTCCAATGCCGGTGGCCGTCGTTAACCTCGGGGGCCTGGTGCAGGCCGCCGCTGGCGGCGAAGAGGTGGATCAGGAAGCCATGGACGCTGGCTTCGAGCACATGAAGCGCGTCGGCGATAAGCTCGCAGCCAAAGGATATCTCGTGCTCGATGCCAGCGCCGTGATCAACGCACCAGAAACGTTCTATGTGCCCAAGCGGTCAAGGGTAGAGCAAGGGGGCTGAATGGCTCATGAATCCTCCGCGCCGCCGCACTCCTCTGTGACACAATCTCCGAATGCTGGATCGCGAATCCTTGGCCGGCGTAAGCATCGCGACCCTTTGCTGGTGTTTCTGGCCAAGGGGCTGCTGGCCACCGGCGTGCTGGTGGGCACGGCCGCGGCCATACTGTCGGTGTTCCAGTTACACTACGATCCTCAACGCAATTCGAGCCTGCCATACCACGCCTGGGTGGTGGTCACCTTCGACGACAGCTTCGCTCACGGCGACTATGTGGCGTTTCACACCGACGAGCGGATGAGCGAGTTCTTCCCAATTGGTACCTCGTTCATCAAAGAGGTCGTCGGCATGCCTGGCGATCGAGTGGTGGTGACCGGGGGAGAAGTAATCGTCAACGGCGACACGGTTGGCGAGCTGCCGCTGGCCAAGACGATTGGCAAGCCCGAGTCGGCCTTCAGCCGTGATCTGACTGTGCCCCAGGGGCACTACTGGGTGATGGGGACCAAGCCCATCAGCTATGACTCACGGTATTGGGGGACCATCAGCAAGGACCAGGTGATCGGTCAGGGCCATCCCATCTTCTGAGTGCCTTCCCAACCATTGAGCTGGGAGGCCGACGCCAATAATCCTCTACAACCAGGCTGGGAAATGCCCATTTCCTTCTTCCGTAGCCTGTTTACTGTCGCTCTTACTGGAGTAATGCCTATGGATCAGTTCGAGTGGGCCCATCACGATCTATGCACCATAGCCGTGAAGTGGCTACAGCGGCCGCACAGCGCCAAGGGCCACGGCTGCGATGTGGCGGTCAGCGAGATCCGTTCGGGCTGGGACGGCGAGGTGCCGGACGCGATCGGCTTTCGGCGAAAGGGCATTCCCCAGGAAGACGGCTCGATCGTGGTGGAGGTCAAGGTGTCGCGCGCTGACTACCTCGCCGACCGCAAGAAGGATCACCGCCAGACTGGCGGGCTGGGCAACTGGCGCTATTTCCTGTGCCCGGAAGGGCTCATCCAGGCCGATGAGCTGCCGCCCGGCTGGGGGTTGATCTGGGTGACTCGCCGCGGCCACGTGAAGCCACAAGCCGGCGCGGCCACGGCCATCCGTTCCTCCGGGGAAAGACGGGAATCGCTTGCCGCGTTTCGCTTCGACAGTGACGTTACCCGGGAGCAATTCATCCTGGTTCGCTTGCTGGCGCGAGTGGGCGATGTCGAGAAGGTGAACCGCAAGATCAAGGAGGCGGTGAGCGAACAGCATCGCCTGGCGCGGCGCTGCGATCAGAAGCAAAAGGAGAACGAAGAGCTAACCAAGGATCTGCACAGAGTTCGCAGGGGAGAGGAGACAAGTGACGAAAAGTGGATCAGAGAGGCATTTCAGGGAATTCCGCGTGGTTGAGGGATTCCAGGCATGAGAACGAAGCCCGGCAATGCCGGGCTTCGCTCGTTACGCGACAGTGACTATCCGTTAGCGTAATGCCTCCTCCAAAACCTCCTGAATCGCATCCACGCTCTCGTTACCCAACAGTGCGAGTTTCGCATAGCTCTCATCGGTACCGGCCATCTCCGACAGGAGCGAACCTAAGCCACGGGCCTTTGTGTCGCGCTGGATCAGCAGGTCCATCTCTCCTTGTGTGGATGGTAGGAATGCCAACTCAACTTCCTCAAGGTGTCGCAAACGGCACTCATGAGTCGGCTTGAACTCGAACTCCTGGAGGCAGCCAGTAGAGGTGTTCAGGCGCGAGGGCTCGAGAGGTGCCTCGGTGAGCCGGAATCCCAGACTTTCCATGGCGGCGAAAACCGCATTGTGCAGATCACCAGGGAGAATGCGGAGACCATCACGATCTCGTGGGTCGATCGCCTTCTCGATATCCGCCCGGGTTGCCACCCATGTCTTTGGGTGGTGGCGGCCCACAGACAGCGGCGACAGCACGGGGACGGGCAGCTCAAAGCTGATGCGGCGGGTCTCGTCAGGCTCGATCGTCAGCGGGTCGGATACACGTATGGATGCCCAGCAATGGGGTACCTTTAACTCCTTGTCGTCGATTTCCTCAGTTACCTCGCTGGTTAGGTCCAGCATGAGCGCGTCGATCTCCTGACTGACCTTCCCGCCCCGGATAACAATGTTGCCGCGCAGAATCGCGCCGGCTTTGATCTCACCTGTCTCGAGAATGGTGTCAATTGTGGCGCTGCCAATACCAATGGATGCCATGAGGCTGCCGATCATGCATATCTCCTTCGTGATTTTGAGGCCCGTCGACAATACGGGCGCCGGGTCTGGCGATAGGCGCGAAAATGCCGTCCGTTGCCCGGGTATTTCGATACACCTCTGACAACGGGGGGCCTATCGTGGCACGACACCCAAAACCAGCAACCGCACACTTATGCCCAGGTTTTATCGACGTACCCGCCTCCTTGCCGCCGGCCTTGGCCTGGCGAGTTTTTTCGCGCTGCCCGTGGTAGCGCTCGCCAATGGTCCCCATGCCGCGCCGGACCCGAATTCGCCGTGGATGCAGCACTCGAAGTCAATCTTGGAAGGTGCTGTTCAGGGGCCACCCCCGAAGTGGACCCAGCCCGAGGTCACCGAACGTCAGCGCCGCTGGGCTCGCGACATCATGGAACGCACTCAAGTAACGCAGCGGGAAGGTAGGGGAGAGGGCGCAGCAGCCGCTCGAGCGATGTTCCCCGATGTGAAATGGCCGGAAGGGAAAGGCGTGGCCACGCCGGATGCCATCGAGCCAGACCCAGATGCGACGCGGGTATTCCTTACGCTTGGGGACGACCAAGCAGGTCGCGAACTGTTCGTCGACCAGCTCGAGTCTCTCGCCGGCAGGGAGAATATTCAGGTGGTCTTGCGCGGGCTGCCCTCCGGTACTCGGCGTATCGGTGAGTTAATGCGCGTACTCGCCGATATCACCCAAAAGATCGAAGGCGCACCCCCAGTGCTGCTCGATCCTAAGCGGTTTACCCAGGCAGGGGTTGATGTTGCGCCAACGGTGGTGTTCTACCGCGACGGAGAGGCGCTGGCGCGGATTACTGGCTCGCTTGAGATCGGCTACCTCAAGTCACGCATCGCAGATGGGCAGCGAGGAGATCTCGGGACCCGTGGGCCGGTTTATCCCATCGCCGAACGCGACCTCATGAGCGTGATTCGCGATCGCTGGGCGAATATCGACTGGCAGGCGCAGAAGAAGAAAGCGGTCAAGGAATACTGGGAAGCCTACACACCGACACGGCTACCCCAAGCCGAGGAGTTACGTGAGACCACCATCGACCCAAGCATCGTTGTCGCCCGCACCATCCGTGCCCCCAATGGTCAGGTGATCGCACGAAAGGGGGAGCACATCAATCCATTGGAGACCGTACCGTTCACCGGGGCTGTGATCGCCTTCGATGGTGGGTCACCCCAACAGGTCGAGGTCGCCGGTCGCCTTGCTGAGCAGGCTCGAATGGACGGTCTGCGCCCAATCCTTGTGACTCAGGGTATGCCCGGCGACGCCCCCGGCTTCAAGGCGCTAGAACGTCTCAATCAGACGCTGGGTTCCAGGGTATATCTGCTCGACGCTCAGATTGTCGACCGATTCGACCTTCAATCCCTCCCGGCAGAAGTACGCGGCGGCGAGACGCTGTTCCATGTCCGCGAGGTGCCCCCCGATACGGTGATCGGAACCAGCTCAAAAGGAGAAGGTGATGAGTGATTTGCAGCGGTACCTTTGTGGTGCCAAGCGCCTGCTGCTGGCTACCTCGGTTTCGATAGGGCTGTTGGCTAGCGCAAACCAGGCAAGCGCCGACGGTGCCAACGCCGCCTGCCCGGATGCCGGGGTATTTGGCACTGGGATGATCACGAACGTTTGTTGGAGCTGTATCTTCCCCATGTACGTGAGCGGGATTCGCATGGGAGGTAGCAGCGAGGATGTCCCTAACGGTGCGGCAGATCCAAAGCCGTTGTGTCTATGCCAAGACGCGAATGGCGTTTATCGGCCAGGGACGCAGATGAGTATGTGGCAGCCCGCACGGCTGGTGGAGTCTGTGCGCGTGCCCTATTGCTCGCCCACGTTGGGGGGCGAGATGCTCCAAGAGGATCTAACTCATATTGGCACTCGGGGCTACGGCCAGGACAGCTCCCGCCAGCACAAGGCGTTTTACCAATACCATTACTTCGCCTATCCGCTGTTGGTAATGCTGGATCTTTTCCTACAGCCCCACTGCAACCCAGGTGGATTCTCGGATATGGACCTGATGTACCTCTCCGAGCTGGACCCGACATGGAACGATGACGAGCTGGCCTTCTACCTGAACCCCGAGTCGGCGATCTTCGCAAGCCCAGGTGCAATCGCTGCTTGCACAGCGGATGCGGCCGCAGCTAGTGCAGGCTCTCCGATCAAGAATATGTTCTGGTGCGCCGGCGCCTGGGGCGGAATCTACCCCCTTACGGGCCATGTGTTGACCAATGCATCGCCACCCCGTTCGGCTGCCCTGGTTGGTACCCGAGCGCTTGCTGCACTGCATCGCCGTGGCCTGGCCCTACAGACGATGGGCGACGACGCCATGTGCGCAAATCCGATCCATCCGACCATGCTCAAGACGCAGTACAAGTTTCAACAGCTCTACCCACTACCTGAAGCCAACGGGAACCATTGGATCGGCGAGCCCACATACCTGTGGGGAGAATGGCGTAACATTCCCTCCGTGGGGGAAGACTTCGTTAACCTGATCTGGCGCTACGACGACTGCTGCACGCAGTTCTGAAACAGCAAACGGCGCGCACAAGGCGCGCCGTTCTCCCCGACCTCAATCATCCATCCTTCACTACAGCGCCATTTTCGATTTTGGGCAAAGCCTCATATGAGTAAATGGGTTGATGCTCAGTCGCGCGATTGTGGTGTTACTCGACCAGGTTCTCGACGTACTCCGTTAGCAGCTCCCTGATTGTCTTCCCTTGATTGGCGGCGTAGACCTTCAGCTTCCGGTGCTGTTCGGCTGTAACGTCAAAGTTGACCCGCTTCATCGCGGGTGGGTCCGACAGACTGGCGAGCGTGGTGGTGTTCTTGTTGCGCGCACTCGGACGGCCCGCGCTGAGTGGCGTAGATGATTTACTCATCGCATCATTCCTTCATCAACACATTGACTCAAAAACACGGAGACACACTAATTCATTCCCTCACGAATTCAAAAGAGTAGCTGCTTGATTTCGCTCGCCAGTGCACGCACCTCAGTAGCGGCATCGCTGTTGGGCTCAGCCTCGAGGACGGTAGTGCCGGCGGTGGCGCTTACTGGATAGATCACTCGTTGTGTGATCCGGGACTCGAGCACAGGCAGTTCGTAGCCAGCTAGGGCCTCGGTGACCTCCGCACCAATTCGTGTCCCCTTGATCGCTCGGGTGACCACGAATGCCGCCTGCAAGCGGCCTTCGGTAATCTCCATGCGCTGCTTGACCAGATCCACCAGGTCTGAGGTGGCCCAGATGTCATAGGGGCTGGGCTGCACGGGGATCAGCACCAGGTCGGCTGCTTTCAGGGCGGATACGGCGAGGTCCGCCGCCTGGGGCGCGCCGTCGATCACCACGATATCCTTCTTCGCGATGTGCTTGAGATCGCGCTCGATGGTAGGGCGGTCGATGCCAACCACTGTCACGGGCTGATCCTCTCTGACGGCGGCCCAGTCGCGGGCGCTACCCTGAGGGTCAGAGTCGACTAACAGTACATCCGCGCCATCCATTTGCAGAGCGCGTGCGAGATTGGTGGCGGTCGTGGTCTTGCATGATCCGCCCTTCTGGTTAAGTAGCGCGACGACACGCATCGTTATCTCCTTGTTGCAGATGTGTGCTTGGGTAAATGATCGACTACTCATTCGAACCTGTAAGGCAATGAGTATAAGTTCATTGAATCATCTACTGATGGGTGTTTATGAGTAAATGTGTATCGCAAATGCCCTGATTCTAAGCGGGATCGTGAGCAAGCTTGTGGCGGCGACTGCGAGGACGCAGCCGCCACTTGTTACCATCACCCTTACTGCGCGGCGATGTCCTTCTGTTTGCTGGCGGGTTCAACAAACAGCAGCGGCTTGCCCTGATTGAGCATGACCGGGTAGTTGTTCTGCTCGGTCGGGGGTAGGTAGATGTAGGCCCAGGCCGGAAGGTTCTCGCTCACCCGTGCGAGGTAGGCGCGTGCGTTGAGATCGTCGGGCCAGGGGAGGTATTCATGGCTGTCGGTTTCGACTCGGTACACGTCGAGCCAGATATGGTTGAAGCCGCCTGCCGACGTCTGACCGCGCTTCCAGTTCGTCCACGCGTAGGCGGGGCCTTCGTGCAGCCAGTCAGGCGACGTTTTGACTCCTACCGGCTCGCTGACGGGGTTGATGTCGACTGCGCATGAGGTTTGTGAATTGCACCCGCTTCCTTGTGTAAAGGTCGCAGCTAGGCTCGACTCTGCGTACTGGTCCACTTCAACCTGATAACCCTGAAATGCCCCTTCCGGCATAGCCTTCGACACGATGGACATCATCATCTTCTGCGCGTCGGAGGGATCGGCCGCCATGGACTTCGGCATCCAGGCAACAATGGTTGGCACCATCGCCGGATCTTTCATTTCGCCCGGCTCCAGCAGGAAGCTGCCAATCGAAAGCATGCCGCTGGTTGTGCCCGATAGCCCTGTCAGTGCGTCCGCCATCCCCGCCATCTGCGCGACGCCGTGGCCAACTGACCAGGCATCCGAGAGGTCGTCGATCATATCCATGTTGCTAACACCATGCATGGACTCGGGGAGCCTGGAACGCGCCACATCATCGAGCGGAGCGCATTGACCGTTCTCGCACTCAGTCAGACCGGTGGCTATGGCGACGTTGAGAGCGCGAGAACGGTCGGGATTGCCATCGTAGTGGCCATGATCGGCATGACGCTGGGCGTAATTGATCGGGCTTCCCGCGCACCCGGAGAGTGCTACTAGGGCGACGGCAGATGCCGCGATAGTCAGAACTCGTTTCACAGCGAACACTCCTTCCGTTATTGGTTATGTGTACCTATTGAATCTCATATCGGAATAGCAGCAAGCCGCTTGAGCGTGGAGGAAGAAAATACCC
>Ga0209300_1000622_pt1 | contig 17116 bp, 19 predicted proteins | sample Shrwel_input2_RT_FD_187535 | JGI IMG/M metagenome (GOLD analysis project Ga0209300, IMG submission 187535) | Subsurface microbial communities from deep shales in Ohio, USA - Utica-3 well 1 S input2 RT (SPAdes) (version 2) ... | reverse complement strand
GATTATGAATAATGATTTATAGAAATCTAAAGTAACTCAATAAGAATGTTTTTACAGGAAAATATGTCCGTATTTTAGTATATTTACATCTGTAGAATATTGCAGTTATATATACAGTACATGCGTATCGGTCGATAAGGTATTAGGCTGTATATCTGAAGAGTTGTTATAGAGTAAGTCAAAAGCAAAGTGACCTTCATATTCGTTAGCGCCAATGACTTGCGTACTCACCGGAACATGATTAGAAACCAATGTTAATGCTGAAACACCTTTACCTTTGGAGAAGTACTTAGACGAATACCGAGCCTTAAACGTATTTATGCGACACTCAAATTTTTGACCATCAATGCTTGAAAACAACTGATTATCGTCCACATGGTAATAGGCAAATATTGGCAACGTGGCTATAGCATTAGAAACCTGATCATTAGACGTTTTGAGTGTTTCACTATCTAACGAAAAATAATCATCACGATCTTTACGGTTAAAATTGGGTAAGGCATAGAGTTCGTTGATTTCTGATTCGCTGAGAATTTGTATACGCTTGGTGTTTGATGAAGAAATAGTGGTAAGCCTTTCTTGTTATTTTTAATCAGCATACCTTAATCAATGAGGTTAATGTTTACCAGTCAACTGCTTAACATTACCATAAAGCCGATTTAAGCGACTAAAGTGGTAAACTTTTCATAAGATAGTTTACCACTGTGTATTATTACTTAAGAATACTAATGCCGATTTCGAGGGGATGGGCTAAATAATACAAACTGTGTTATTCAAGGGGTGAAGTCCAATGGTACGAAAAGTTACTCTAAGCGTGAAAATTCAAGCTAAGGTTAATTTCGAGGGGATGGGCGCAAAACCCCATACTGCAATTCTTCATGACCAAGCACATCATATCCCGACAACAACCAATCCAATTGCCCAGGACTGAGTTCAAATTCTTGCAAACTGACTTTACTTGGCCATTTGAACTTTTGTTTTTCTAAACGCTTGTACCACAAAGCAAACCCCGTTTTATCCCAGTAAACCAGCTTGAGTTTATCTTTCGATTTATTGCAGAACAAAAATAATGCGCCAGTGTAAGCGTCACGTTCAAGCTCGCTTTCAACGAGTGCGACCAGACCATCAATGGACTTTCGAAAATCCACGGCGTCACGATGCAAGTAAATACGCGCGGGTTCAACAAACATTTTCATAAGGCAAGCTCACGCAACAATTGACTCAAATAAGCGACAGGCATTGTGGGTGGGAAGCTAATTTTCACGCTGCCGATAGTAAGCATGATCGGCAGTTGCTGTTCAGTGGGGGCGACGTGTTTAGTGACTTTTGCTTGAACAAAACGACTGGATTCAGTATTAAGCTTACTTCGTGCCGCATAAAAGCTTGTTTTAGATAAGGCATGTTGCTGGCAAAACTCAGTAATAGTTAAATCGCTGGCTTGTTGTTCTTCGATAATGTTACGCCACTGCTCAAGGCTACGTGTTTTTCTCATGGCTATCTCCTAATTGAAATTAAGAAATAGCTTAATCGGTTTGACGAATTACTGGCAGGTGCACTTTGCTAGACGCTTACCTACGATCCAGTCCTCTTCTGGACAACTGCATTCATCACTCTGTCTTGACTCAATGAACTCATAGCAATGACTCATTTGTGCAAACGAACCATCCATATAAACCCTTAATCCAATTTCACTAACTTGTATTCAGTTTTACCTGCTCTGATAGTGCATTCGTCCTCACTACCTTGTAATTCCAGATCGAAATTGATTGGATAAATGGCTGCTACAATATAGTGCTCGCCGACAACAAACTTATCATCGTTTATGCAGCTACCTTCTTTGCGACCAAGCCACTCGACCTTATCACCAATAGCAACCTTGCCATGTAGAGCTATGACATTGCCGTTAATACCACAGACTACTGAACCATATTTTCGGCTTTCTACCACCATTACGCTCTCCTTATTCCAACCTCAGATTTTTGATACTAAATTCATAATTAGTGCCTTTAATGCTTAACTCTAATTCGTCTTTATTAAGTTCAAAATTAGGGAATTCATAGCTAGTTTTAAACTCAGTGTAAGGAATGCCGAAGCTTCGAATTTCATCACCAAACAATAGATGAGGTCCGAAGCTTGAATGCTGCCCTGTAAATACAGAAACTGAGACTAGCCCATTCCTGCCTGACTTATCCATTAGCTGAGCTGTAGCTTCTTGCATTGCTTTGCCGTTGCGGTCAACGCCGCTAGCATCCAAAAAAGCCATCATTGCCATTGCATTTTCTATACGAGACATAACATACTCCAATGGTTATGAACCTAACTGAATTTGGCTGTCGCGATTTATAAAGTAAGCTTTTGAGGCTAGCAAACTAATAAATGTTGCAACAATACAATTTAATATTACCATAACCCATAAATCACCCTGTATTTTAAATATAGAGATCTCGACTACTGTTAAAAACACCGAAAATATAGGTGTCAATATACTAGTCATTAGTACGTATCTATTCATTGTTAGTCCTTGTTTATGCCAATACAACAATCTTTTACTTCCCTATTGCTTACAAGTGTTTATTTCGTTTTATCATGGTATTAACAATCATTCTTAAATGCTCAACAACTACCCCCTTAAACTTATAACCCCTTTATTAACTAACTCTAATACTAAGCTCGTCCACTGGTCTATGGGGTAAAAATCTGTCTCCATTACATCCCAGTCTTTAGCCCAGGCAACACCTTTAATATGATGAAGTGGTACTTTCTTAATAAAAACAACTTCGCCCTCTCCTTGATGAAGATAATAAGGTGAAAAGTAATCGTTTACAGATATCGAATTATGTGAGGAAATTTTATAAACCCAACGACCGGGGTGTTGGCAAGCAAATTCGCGAGCTATTTGCATGTTGGTAGTTGCACTTATATAAATGCTTTTTATCGTTGATTCCTGGTGTTTCATTAAGTTTGACTCACCAGAATTATAATAAAATCCATTCGCTCTTATCACTTGCTCAGGATTAATCCCGCAGCCCCTATATACATATTTAGGTAGAACACTTTTAGAGCTTGGCTCTGGTAATATATTAATCCCCCTAAAAACTGAGCCTAAAATATAGTCGTCTTTTTGACCTGGTATTGACTGGCCATCGCTTTCAAGATACTGCCCCAAAGATGGTCTTACAAAGCCGCTGAATGCTTTTTTAAATGCTAAAACGCCCTCGTTTCCAAGGTTGTTTATTTGCTGGATAAGGGCGGCTAGTGAAACATCGAAAGGCTCCTCCCCTTCGTTTGACGATCTTAATTTTTCTAAACTTTCTAACATTCTATCTAAATCAGAATTTACCATTAACACATTCCTTTATTGTTAAACTATTTAATTTTATATTGTTGGAAATAATGGCATAGCTCTATCCGTCACAGAAAAGAAATTCAAATCAGCATCTACGCAGCGCCAATCGTCAACCGCTAAAATCAAATCATTACCCCCGTCTACATTAACAAACTCGAACCGCTCCTGATTATGTGAAGGCTTATTAAATTCGCCATAACTAAGATTATCTTCAACGACGATTTTTTTTACAGAGTTAGTCCTAGCTGACGTACATGTAACCTCACCATTCAATTTAAAAAAGTCATGAATCAGGTTCAGGTAATAATCCTTTTCATAAGCCTTACCTCTTGGAACACCCACCAAACTCCCAAATTCGCTGTTGTACAAGCTAAGAAACGATGTGTATTCAGACGCAACGATTTTTCCATCTTCAATCATTGAGTATGCCAGTTGTCTTAATTGCCGCTCTTTCGGATTTTCAGTCAATACTTTGTAAACATTGGCGTAGGTAACACCACCACTGTCCACAACATTATTCATATACCAAGGTACAACTTTGTCGGCACTGTAAAACACGGCTAAACCGCAAGCAAATAAAAACAAATATCTTTTCATTCGTTATTACAACACTGTTAGGCCGCATCATTATAATGCCGGTTTAGCGCCTAATGAATCTGAGGTTAGATACCAAGATTCTAAAACTGTGGCCAAAATTAGTTGACCACTACACTTTTTTATAGCCAATTATTAAGTAGATGCCTCAATCGTCTTGACTAAATAAATATAGTCCACCCTCCGCCTCGAACAACTTAATGTAACTAGCGCCTCAATATCTGGCTGGCTATCACTCATCCCCGCACCGCTTTGTAGCGTGCTAAGCTTAAAGATCAATAAAAAACTGGAGTACACTAAACTCGCCAATTAAAATCGTTTTTCTTCTAATTGATATATTTACCTCATTATATCGGTTTGTGGAGGCAATGAGGGGGGTAACAATTTGACGGTACGCGAGCCGCGTAAATGTCTACGCGTACCACGTTTACTTGTATATGTGAGCAAACAGCAATTTGACTAATTAACTATTATATTTAGCCAATCACAATGACCGCTATTCGCTCTTTGCCGAATTTGGGCTCAGTACCATTTGCGGACATTATAACTAACTCGTTTATGCCCCAAAATGAGTTACGCCTTCAAATCACACAATGATACTCAGTCAACTTTGATATACAAAAAGTAATAAAAGTCAAAAGACAAGACCTGACCTCGAAATTCGAGAGAAATAACAATAAAAATGGTGTGAACAATATGCTTGCTGATAGGCTAGTGATATACGATAATGCTGTTTGTATATACAGTTCAAGTGGCATAGATGATAGAGCTAGAAATTAAAAAACTAATAGTAAGGTACTTTCTAGAAAAGTATGAAAATTTTGTTGTTGGTTCTGAGTTTTCATTTCAATTTGGTGAAAGACGAGCGGATCTAGCATTGCTGGATGATGGCTTCTTAACTGCCTTTGAGATAAAAGGTGCTCGTGACACTGTATCTAGGTTGAATTATCAAATTGAAAGTTATAAAAAGTTTTTTGATTTTTGCTTTGTTGTGTGTGAACCAAGCAATCTGGCTGAAGTACGAGCAACGATTTCAAGAGATGTTGGCATCTTTCTGGTCAAAAATGGCAAAATTACTCATGTTCGTCAATCAAAACAGTTCAAACGACACGATAAAAGAGTGTTAGCCAGTGCGTTAAGTGTGCAAAAGTTGAGTGCTCTATCGAAAGGAAGCAATTTAAGATCGAAGCACGAATTATGCGACTACGTATCAAAAAACAATACGTTAGAGTCATTAAGACAGTTATCAAGAAACGATTTTAATGAAAGATATGGGGTGGCTTCAAAACTGTTGAAACAAGAAACCACCCTTCATTTGACGTCGGATGACATATACACAATTACAAAGAAAGCTCCGTCATTACTAAAACGAAGAATCGTCGGATTCTCTGAGTAAAATTCGACTTTTAATGTAGTAGTTCATGCGAACTGATATCCAAAATGCAGGGCTAATACCTGATGGATTATCATTTGCTGCTGCTTGGATCTCTTCATCAGCCCACACTCCAAGCGGCTTATATGATGTTATATCTCTGACGGTGTGCTCTGCGGCTCTTACATACCCACCATTGTTTCGACGGTATCTTTTATAGGTGAATGATTTTCCGTCTAAAGATGCAATATCAACCCTAGGTACAAAAGTGCCGCCTTTCATTTCAATTTGTTCGGTGTTAATTGAAACGTAGTCGCCATATTTGATTGGGAACTCTTCACTAATACCCTGATAGATATCTTCTTCATAGATTCTAAACTCACCTGCAATATCTTCGCCACCAGTTTGAGCAACATTCGATGGAAAACTAGAGCAGAGCATTACAACGTCTTCTATTTTATCAGCGAAAGACTCCGTACCGGAGCATGCTTCAAGGAAAGTATCAACTACATCATTAATGGCTTTCTTTCTTACGAATTCAGCATCTAGAATTACGTAGAGTTTACAATTTTCGTTTAGGTTACTTGTTATAGGAGTTAGATAATATTCAACTTCTTCGTCACTTAAGTCATATGGCAATCTAACCGCAATACAATTAGTTCTTGCAGAAGCACTTCTTACGAATTCTTCAACGTCTTCGAACTTACCGTCATCATCTTCATACAAGTGAACCATAGGGATGATGTTTAAGTCGCAATGTAGATCAAACAGAAAATACTGCCACTCTTTAAAGCCGTTGTGTTCTGATAACAATTGCTCAATCTGAGGGTTGATATATTTTTCGTTTGTACTCAAATCAAGTATAAATGGTCGCTTCTTCTGAATTTCAGAAATTTGCTTCATACGGCGATATATATCACCATCAGGTGCTTTTTTTGTTTTTCTCGATTTGGTTAGTTCGTAAATTGGCAAAATCTTTGAAAAATCATCATCATTGATGTGTTCAAAACAGCGGAGTTCGCCATCTCTAGTTTTTATGATCGGGAAATAGACAAATTCACTCATAGATTATGTCCGTCATAACCAAGAACTTTGGCTCTAATTCGAACTGCATGAGAAGATACTTGGAAGTGCATAGCAACATCTTCAACCTTTGATGATACGTTGGCTATGAAATTATCGAAAGCATTTTTAGGCATCAATAGTGAGGCTGCAAAATCATTGGCCTCAGCTTCCATCCAGTTTGTTTCCCCATTTCTAAAGAAAGTTGTATCTTCAAAGCAATCACTGTTAGCAGAATGGCGAATGCAATGTGCAATTTCGTGGGCTATTGTAAACCTTTGCCTATGCGGATGGTGTAATGAATTAACGGTCATTACCCAACTGCCTGACTTTTTCTCCTTTTTAAGCGAGCCTGATTCTTCACCTTGCATCGGCTCGTATCTAACGGTAATCCCTAGATGTTTGGCTAATTCAGATACATTGACAGGGTCAGTTTCTAAGCCCTTGTCTTCAGCAAGTGCTATTAGATGTTCAGGTGTAGACAAATCTTCAAATTCTGTAGTTGTTTGAGTTTTTCTACCAGATTTTCTAACGAATGCCATCTATTGTTCCTTTTTGACAAGTAGGGATTCTTTGCCTTCAGATTCGGATATATCTAACTGAGCTACACGTTCCGAAATGACCTTTATTTGTTGGCGTAGGCTTTGGTTTTCTGTTTCTAAAAGTTGCAATCGTTCTAGAGCTTCATCGACAGTTCCTAATGACCTTTCAAAATCACCAGCAGTAGCATTTAGATCGCTTTGTACAACTCGAAGCCGTGATTCTGCTTCATTCTCGACTTTTGCATTGAGTATGTGATTGAACGTATCACTATGCATATATTTTTTTGTGATTTCTTCAGCTTTTTCTTCTGATGTACTTTTGATGTAAATCACGGATATTGCAGCGATCAAACCGTTAATAGCTATAAGGACGGTGATTATTGTTTGATAAAAGCCAGTTTGAAATGACCAGACATCTTTAAGGCTGATTAATGTCCCACTCTTGACTAACTCACCAATAATGTGGGATGTGAATGGATCGTTGATATTATCAACATTAGCAAGTGCAACTGAGTCGGCATAGCCAAGGTAAGATAGCAGTGATGGGGAAGGTAAACATACGAGTAACGCCAGTAGCACAATGCAAAAAAGTGAGCATGTGATTAAGCTTACAAAAAAGATTGTCTTGTAGATGCTATGGCTAGCGGGGGTATTCTCTGACATGCTTCCGTTTCATGTGTTGTAATTTTTTGTAGCTTACTATACATCTGATTAATATAAAATAATTTAAGTCAATGTGGTTGCATATTCCAGAGTAAAAACCAATAGGGTCTTGTCTTTTGCTTTTTGGTGGCAGTTTTTCTATCCGGTTTAGCTATTTGTCATACCTGAAGTTATTAGTCATTTGCTAATGTTTGATTTTCCAAAACACATTTTTGTCCAAAAACGAGTTTGTATGGACGTCTGCTTCTCGCTCTAAGCTGCACTTCGAAAAAGTGCAAAAAGAAAAAGGCTCCCCCTTTTGGGGTAAAAAAGTTTCTGAATGGCTTAGGGCGTAAAGCGGATATTAGCGATTTAACCACAGATAGCTTCTTAGAATCTAAAGCCACATAATACATACAAAGATAAGTCGGTAAATGCAGCTATTATTTTCTGCATTTACCATCTTCAACTGAGTTTAGAAATTAATGTGAATGACCATGTTCGTTCTTGAACATTTTTTCATCTTTAACATCCATAACTTTGCCAGCTTTACTTACGATAAATAGAAGCGTTTGATTATTCTGCGCATTTGTCGCTTTCAGCAGAACAGCATCACGAGTTTCCTCTACAACAGTGAAGTTGTCCTTAGTAACTTTGTTCCAAGAGCTATCTAGTTTGCCAGCTGACATACCTTTATCTTTAAATGTTAAAGCTTTAGCAGAGGTTTGAGCTGCTTGTATAATTTTACTTTTTTCAACCTTTCCATGACCTTCAGAATGAGCCATTACAGAAGTAGTAAATACAATTATTGTAATAGCAGCTAGTTTAATTAGTACTTTCATTTTGTTTCCTTATTAAAGTTTATTTAAGACCTTCAATAACGTAATCGCCATTGAAGATAAGTTGAATGCTAATATCTTGATTAGTTGTATTTTTCCAATACCAACCATGAGAACCATCAAATGGTACTGTAAAGCTACCTTTCATCTCATTTACTGTGGCAATTGCATATGATTCAAAATAGCCTGTAGTGTCTCCTTTAGGCTCTCCATGTAAATCAACAAATAACTCTGCGCCATCAGTTGTCCATTCATAGGTTGCTTTTTGAAATTGCTTCATATCAAGTTTGTACTCGATACCTTCACCTGCGGGAACAGTAAGGATCACAGAGTCTTGTTCACCATCAGAGTACTGTTGCGCTGAGGGCGTTGAAGCCTCATCATTAAATACCGTTAAGCCAAGCTTTTCACCAATACCAGTAGGGTCAATGTTGTACTCCGCTGGCAAAATGAATAAAACAAGTGTAATTATCGCTACCAAGAATGAAAGAATTGTCGCTTTGATTAATGAGCGACTGGTTTTATTTGATTCCATAAATATATATCTCATAATAATTAACTAACAAAATATCCGGTTAGTTGCATACCAACTAACATGAAGCCACCACACATTAATGCTGTATTTGTAGCTTTGGCAAAACGGTTGAAGCTTTCGAATTGACGCCAAAAATTAATAGCTAGAAGAATAAACGCCAAAGCTAAGAATTGACCAATTTCAACACCAATATTGAAAGATAATAAGTTTGTAGCAAGCCCTTGCGACGGCAACTCAAATTCTTGAATTTTGGTTGCTAGACCAAACCCGTGGAACAGGCCAAAAATAAGCACCGCTTTTTTAGGATTTGGTTGCTTTCCAAAGAAGTGTTTGAATCCACCTAAGTTATCAAAGCCTTTGTAAACAACTGATAAGCCGATGATTGCGTCGATTAGATAAGCATTAACTTGAATATTGGCAAGTACTCCACCCATTAACGTTAAGCTGTGCCCAATCGTGAACATACTGACATAAAGTAAAACGTCTCGACTGCTGCGTAAGAAAAACAATACACCGACTAAGAACAACAGGTGATCATAGCCCGTTACCATGTGCTTTGCGCCTATGTATATAAACGGCAGAACTTGCACACCCGTATTATTTTGTAAAAAGTTGCGTGTACTATCATCAACCCCATGTGCGAAGGCTTCAATTGAAGCCATCGACAGTAGAATCAATAACGGGTACAGCAAATAAGAAAGTTTGAATTTTCCAAACATTTATTTACCCTTTATTTTCTAGTAATTGATTGTCATTTTGCTCAGCCAGGCTTTCGTCTTTTGAATGCAATAAACGATATAACGCAGGTAGAACAAATAACGTTAAGATTGTTGAAGAAATCACTCCTCCTATTACGACAGTAGCTAACGGCCTTTGCACTTCTGAGCCAATACCCGTATTTAACGCCATAGGTATAAAACCTAGTGAAGCGACTAATGCAGTGGTTAAAACTGGCCTTAATCTGGTTAAAGCCCCCTTAATAATGGCAGTTTCTAAATCATAGTTTTTCTTAACGAGATCTCTAATAAAGGAAACCATGACTAGGCCGTTTAATATCGCTATACCCGATAAAGCAATGAAGCCTACTGCCGCTGAAATAGAGAATGGAATGTCACGAACTATTAAGGCGAATATTCCACCTGTTAATGCCAGTGGCACGCCTGTAAATATAATCAATGAGTCTTTCAATGAACCTAATGCAAGTAATAGCAAACCAATAATTAAGACTAATGTTACGGGAACAACTATGCTTAATCTTTGCGAAGCTGATTGTAGTTTTTGATATGTGCCGCCATACTCAATCCAATAACCAGCAGGCAATTGAACATTAGCATCTATGGCTTGTTGCACATCTTTAACAAAGCTACCTAAATCTCGTCCGCGAACATTAGCTGTAACCACAACTCTGCGTTTACCATTCTCACGATTCACTTGATTTACGCCTAGAGCCATTTCGACATTCGCTAATTCCTGTAGTGGTAGATAGCCACCGCTTGGCAAGATAATTGGTAGCTGTGAAAGAGCATCTACATCTTGTCTTTGCTCCTCTGGTAAACGAACCACTATGTCGAAGCGCTTATCACCGTCGTAAAACTTACCTGCAATCTCACCTCCCATAGCAACAGCAACTTGATTTTGAAAATCAGAAATACTTAAACCATACAATGCTAATTGTTCACGTTTAGGGTCGAAAGTTAATACAGGTAAACCTTTAGTTTGCTCAACTTGAATATCACGAATGCCTTCAACACCTTGAATCGACTTTTCAAGCGCTTTTCCAAGCTCCGTTAACGTATCAAAATCGTCTCCAAACACCTTAATAGCAAGCTCAGCACGTACTCCTGCTAATAATTCATTGAAGCGCATTTGAATCGGTTGTAAAAACTCGTAACGGTTTCCTGGAACTGGTGTTACTAAAGCTTCGAGCTCTTTAACAAAATCTGCTTTAGGTTTATCTGGATCAGGCCATTCACTACGAGGTTTCAGAATTATAAAATTATCGGCTACACTCGGTGGCATAGCGTCCGTTGCAACATCTGGCGTCCCCACTTTTGCAAAAACGCGTTCAACCTCAGGTAATGACTTTATTCTGTCTTCTAGCACCTTTTGCATTTCAATAGATTGGGTAAGCGACGTGCCAGGTATACGTAAAGCGTGCATAGCAATATCACCTTCATCTAAATTTGGTACAAACTCGCTACCTAACTTAGTACTCATAACACCGGCAACAGAAACTAAAGCAACAGCACCAATTACCACCACCCATCGTGCTTTTAGTACCAAGGATAAAATAGGCTTGTAAAGTGAAACACTGGCTTTCATAATCACGTTTTCTTTTTCAACGACTTTACCTTTGAAGGTTAATGCGATTGCAGCAGGTATGAAGGTGACCGATAGGATCATTGCACTAACCAGCGCAATTACAACGGTAATCGCCATAGGGTGGAACATTTTCCCTTCTACACCTGTTAAAGCAAAAATGGGAAGGTACACAGCAGTAATAATAAAGACACCAAACAGTGCTGGACGGATCACTTCTCGTGTGGCTTCGTACACAAGCAGTAAGCGTTCTTTTACTGGCAATGCATTACCATTAGAAGCTTGGCTTAAACGGCGAAGGCAGTTTTCAACAATAATAATGGCACCATCTACAAGTAAACCAAAATCAAGCGCCCCTAAACTCATTAAGTTAGCACTGGTACGAGTTTGGATCATGCCTGTTACAGTCATAAGCATGGCAAAAGGAATTACAAGGGCTGTTAAAAATGCTGCTTTAAAATTACCTAGCAACAAAAACAACACAACAATAACCAAGATAGCACCTTCAATAAGGTTCATTTTTACTGTATCGAGTGTTTTGTTAACCAATTTAGTTCGGTCATAAACGGCATTAACAACAATACCCTCAGGTAGAGATTTATTAATCTCTTTTAATCTTTCACCTACGCCTTTGGCAACCTTTTGGCTATTTTCACCTATTAACATGAAAACAGTACTTAATACGACTTCGCGGCCATTTTGTGTCGCCGCACCAGAGCGAAGCTCCTTGCCTTCGGTTACCTCAGCAACGTCTTTAACACGAATAACTCGGCCACTAGATGACGGTAAAGGAATATTTGCTAGTTGCTCAACAGTTTCAATTTGCCCCGGTAAACGAATCAACCATTGCGCACCACTTTTCTCTATAAACCCAGCCCCTTTGTTTTGGTTATGTTGATTAATAGCTTCAATTAAATTTTGCTGAGAAAGGCCGAACATTAATAACTTATCAGGGTTCAAGGCGATAAGTATTTCACGCTCATATCCACCGATAGGGTTTACCTCGACAACGCCTTCAACTTGCATAAGCTGCGGACGGATAACCCAGTCATGAACAGTTCTTAGATCTGTAGGAGTGATCTCACTACCATCTTTGTTTGTTGCCCCTTCACGCGCATCAACCGTAAACATAAAGATTTCCCCAAGACCAGTAGAAATAGGGCCTAATTCAGGCTCTAAGCCAAAAGGGAGCTCAGATTTAGCGGCGCCTAAACGCTCGTTAACCAACTGCCTTGCAAAATAGATATCGGTTTCATCAGTGAATATAGCCACGACTTGCGATAAGCCATACCTTGATACAGAGCGAGTATATTCAAGGTTTGGCACACCTGATAAAGCTGTCTCAAGCGGGAATGTCACCCTTTGCTCTACTTCCAGAGGGGTATAGCCGGACACTTCTGTATTAATAACTACCTGAACATTGGTAATGTCAGGTACAGCATCGATGGGCAGTTTTTGAAAGTTCCAAACGCCCAACATACCGACAGCAAAAACAAAAATTAGTATTAATTTGCTTCGCTCTATGGAAAATTTTAAAATCGAATCCAACATATCTTCAATTCCTTAGTGGTCGTGTGATGCGCCAGACTTTTCAATGTCAGCTTTAATGATGTAACTATTCGTTGTCACATATTCCGTTCCTAAAGGAATACCACTAAGTACTTCTACCCATTGGCCTGATTTGCGACCGAGCTCTAACATACGCACTTCGTATTGGTCTTCGAACTTTCCGTAAACTACCGTAAAGTCACGAAAGCCTTGCAAGCTTTCTGCTTTAACCGCCATATCAACGGTATAGCTATCTACTAAAACTTGTCCTGTAACAAACTGACCTTGGCTAAATCGGTTATCTGAATTATCGATAACAGCGCGATAGACTTTGGCTTGTTCAGAGGTCAATTGATAAAGTGTGTCTGATAGTGATGTCTTTACTGCATCTTTAAAGCCCGGAATATGAATATCTACTTCAGTACCTAATGTGATCTTGCCCTGATCCATAGGGTAAACATTTAACTCAGCAACTAGCTTTTTGGTATTAGTAATGGTTAATAAAGTTCGACCAGAAGATTGCTCACCGATACCGACGTTTTGTGATGTAACCACACCATCTATTGGCGCAATCACTTTATATAGTTGTAAGCTTTCATTTGCCTCTATAGTCATCAAAACCTGCCCCTCTTTAACCGGCTTACCTAACTCAGTATTAAGCGATTTAATTTCTCCCGGAAAACGTGCTGAGATATTGCGAATAGAATTTGGTGGCAGAGTAAGCTCGCCATGAACCTTTAAGCGCTCTTCCATTTCTCGACTAGCAATAATTTCTGTTTCAATCCCCATTGACTCAGCCATTACATCAGCTATTTGTGTACGGCCTTCGTAATTGTCATAAGACCACTGATAAGTTTTACCTTTATACTTTGCCGTTAATGTCACGAGGAACGAGTGCGGCTCATAAATTTCCATGTCACCACGAAGATAATTGTTCTCAACATAGAAATTAATATTGTCAGTGCCATCTCCTAAACGAGAAAGTTTAACGTTTAAATCAACATCGTTTGGGTTTATAGCGCTCCCAGCCTTAGTTACAAAAACACGAAACTCTGGTGGTACTCCCGTTTCAAAAATGGCAAGCTCGATAGCAAAGTCACCATTACGAAGCATACGACCATTATTAGGTCCTTTTTCTACTTCTTGTACAGCTTCAACATTATTTTGTGCACATGTGACAGGGCTATACATAGATAGCCCTAACCCTATTTGAGTCAACGCAATTACAGCGGCAATAGATTTAAGTTTCATCATTTTCTCTCTTACATTGACACAGATGTGCCTGTTAATCGTTCTAATTCGATATTAAATAACTGAATATTGGTATACGCATCAATCAAGTCCGATTGTGCTTTCACTAACTCTTGTTGTACGACGTGCCAATCGGTATAACGATAGCTGCCGAGGCGATATGCTTCTTCTGCCTTTTTGCTAGCTTCTTCAAGGTATGGAATAGATTTGTTTGTTAAAGCGTCTATAACATGGCGATTGTGTTTAAGTTTATGAGTCAGCAATAATGCTTGTGTTGAAATACGCTGATAAAGCGCATCTGATTTAGCTTTACTTTGGTTTTGCTTAGCTTTAAGAGAAGATATTTGACCTCTATTTCTATTATTTCCTCCTAGTGGAATTGAGATCCCAGCAGTAAATGCAAAGTCATCTACCGCTTCATTTCTTCTAATACCAGTAGAAATCGACCATGATGGTTTTTGTTCGACAATCGCCAAGTCAATTTCGGATTGCATCACATCTTGTTCAATAAAAAAACGTTTTAGCTGTGGATTAGCCTTTAAACCTTCTAAAGCGGTATTTAAGTCCTTCAAGCTTGGAATATTCGCTAAATTACCATTGACTGAAAAACGAGTATTTCCTTCCCACTGTGCTGCAAGTTGAGACTTAGAAGCTTCTATTTCATGCGCTAAATCTTCCACTTCTAATTCAACTAGTGATAGCGCAGCTTTTGCTCTTAACTCATCAACAACAAAAGAGCTACCTGCTTTAACTTTACGTTTAATTTGCTCGAGAGCTTGTTGAGATTGTCTCTGTGCTAATTTTGCCAAATCCAATTTCATAATCTGTGAAAGCAACTTGATATAGATACGAGCCGTCTCTGATGCAACATCAATCGCTTTGACTTGTTGTTCAATAGACGCAGACGATACCTTGGTATTTGCCAACTTTACTCGTGAGTCAATGTGGTCTTTTTCTAACAGCCAAGAAATACTGAGTGTAGTTTGAAGGCCCTTAACTCCCGAGTAACTACCTGTACCAAACGCATCTTCAGCTAAAGCGTTAACTATCATAGGAGTGCCAACACTTGCTTGTTCAACTAATGCTAATGCCGATTCTTTTTTATAAATGTAAGACCTTAGTTCTGGATGCTTTTTAAGCGATAAACCTATCGCTTCATTTAATGAAATTGTATTTTTTGCATGAGCAGATAACGTAACGCTAAACAAACCGATACAACTAAGCACCCTAAAAAACCGACTTGCAATCGGTTTTTTAGTTGGATTTTTTCTAAAAAACATAAGTTTACCCTTTTAGACTTACTACCTATAAAACCGACCTTAGATCGGTTTTAAACTTAAAAAAATAAGCCACTTAGTGACCAAAGAAGGTTTCCATAAAGTGATGAATACCATCGATTGAAGCTGAAGAAACAATCACTAAAACCATAACTAATGAAAATGTTATACCTTTGTGAATTGGTTCAAGCTTCAATTTATCAAGCAGAAAATATATACGCTGCTCTAGTACATCCGCACCAAAATTTACCACTAAGCTTTTATTTTTTAATAGATCGCTTTGCGCATTAAGCTTAGCAACTTTTACTAGTGTACTGGCCACAAATAGTTTTGAAGTACCGCTTTTTATTACTGCGTTGTCGGCTTCTTGCTCCATTGCTAAAATCATATGTAGCTTCAGCCTTTGTGCTATTGGTTTTATAAAAAATAAACATAACAGGGTAAAAAGCCACTTCTTCGCAGGATCATTTGTCGCAATATGTGCCCTTTCATGTTTAATAACTACGTCGTACTCTTCACAAGTGGTTTGCTCAATAAGGGCTGTAGTGACAAAGCACTTTTTTGTAAAGAAACCACTCGTAAATGCAGATGCATTATCTGATTCTATTTGATATATATCCGTTTCTATATTCGTTGAAAAGCACATCAATGATTCGATTTCTCTTTTGTGGTTCCATAAAAGGCGCCCTTGACTTATTAAGACATACATTACGAAAAACAGCGCAACGCCAACGGTAAAGCCATGCCAGCTAAACCATTCAAAATGAGTCATATGGTGCCAATGTAATAAAGCAAAATCATATAGGTTATCCCCGGTGTGGTAGGCCTGAAGTATTAAAATTGCTGGTACAAAGCTGAGGGCCCAAGGCAATGATACAACTGTCCAAAGCAAGAACTTACGGGACTTAACTTCAATTTTTATAATTTGCTGACCAAGGAGCGAAAAAATCGCTGACAAAGAGACATTTGCCACAATAAAAGTAATTGAAAAGATAGCTAATAAATTAAAAAAAACAGACATATTTTTAAGCTACTCTTTTTCACTGTTGAGTTTTTGCTTTTGCTCTTCGATAAGTGATTCTAACTTATCCAACTGCTCAACATTGAAGTCTTTAGAAATTGAAGTAAAAGCTGCTATGAGGCTATTATCGTCTTCAGTTATAAAATCGCTTGTTACCGATTTAATAAGCTGGCCTATTAACTCATGCCTTTCAACTCTAGGCTGATAATGAAATGCATAGCCAATTTTCTCTCTAGACAAAAGCTCTTTCTTAAACAAACGATCTAACGTGCTTTGGTAAGTATTCAGACTTCCACCACGTAGCTTTTCAAAATGGGTATAGACTTGCTTCACATCTGAGGACTTATGCTGCCACAAATATTGAAGTACTAATTTTTCTAATTCACCTAACTTCATATGAGCCTCAATTTAAAACCGATTAATGATAGGTATTAAATCAAAAGTAAAACCGATGTTCAATAGGTTTTATTTAAATAATTCTGAAAAATAATACTTTAGTGAACAATTTGTAATTAACATACCATTGAAAAATTTGATTTATGAGCTTAGAGACCGAGCCGGAAAAGGCTTCTAAAGTGATACGAATTTACCTTTTCGCTCCAATAAGACCCCGAAAAGTGGCTCGTATAGCTATCTAGGTTAATGAATCGCCCCGAGTTCATCGGAGACCAGTTTGTTTAAGTCAGGCCACTTTACCTGACTCGTTTAAATTATCATAGTAGTCTGTTTCATATTGAGCTGGTGAAATATACCCAATTGAAGATAATA
>Ga0209300_1000620_pt1 | contig 17166 bp, 20 predicted proteins | sample Shrwel_input2_RT_FD_187535 | JGI IMG/M metagenome (GOLD analysis project Ga0209300, IMG submission 187535) | Subsurface microbial communities from deep shales in Ohio, USA - Utica-3 well 1 S input2 RT (SPAdes) (version 2) ... | reverse complement strand
GGCGTCGGCGGCCCAGGGCGGCATCTCGTCCGAAGAGATCATGCCGTTTACCCGCACGGCCGCCACCATGGCCGCCGCGTTCGACATGACCGCCGATGATGCCGGGCAAACCCTGATGGCATGGCGTGCCGGTATGGGCCTGGACCAGCAGAGGGCAACAACCCTGGCTGATGCCAGTAACGTCCTGGGCAACGAGTTCAATGCGGGTTCTGGCGACATTGCCGACGTTCTGCGCCGGCAGGGCGCAGTGGCCATGTCGTCCGGGTTTGACGAACTGCAGACGGCCGCGCTGTCTGCGGCGTTGCTCAATGGTGGTGCATCACGGGAGGTGTCGGCCACGGCGCTGAAAAACCTGACCGGCGCATTGACCAAGGGTGACGCGGCGACCGGCCGACAGAAAGACGCGATGTCGTCCCTGGGCTTTAGCGCAACCGGTCTGGCCAGCTCCATGCAGTCCGATGCGGCGGGAACGACCCTGCGGGTGATCGAAGCCCTGCAGAATGCGCCGCCGGAGAAAACCTCGGCCTTGGTTACCCAGCTGTTCGGCGAGGAAAGCAAGGGCGCGATTATGCCCTTGCTGGCGAATACCGATGCGCTACGCGATGCGTTTTCCATGGTGGCTGACGAACAGGCACTGGCGGGCTCTATGTCCGAGGAGGCCGCCGGACTGGCGGCCACGTCCAGGACTTCCTGGAACCGACTCACGTCGTCCTTTGGCCGGCTGACAGCGCTGGTGGGCACGGCCATGCTCCCGGCGTTCGAGGCGGTGGCTAACCCGCTGTCGGATGCGGTTAACCTGGTTGCGGATTTCGCGGAAGAGAACCAGGGCCTGGTCGGCGTTCTGGCAGCCGGGGCTGCGGGCCTGGTTGCGATAAAGACCGCCGCTCTTGGCTTGCAGTACGGCAAGCTCTTGCTTGGCCAAGGCATGAATCATGCCCGGCTGAGCAGGGCGAAGTCCGCGCTCAGCTCCAGGCAAGCGCAGACGGCACAGGCTGCAGCCGGAGCTACCCGGCGCCTGAACATGGCCATGAATATGCTGGGCCGTGGCCGGGGTGGTGCCGCAGGGGCTGCGGGTCGCGGAAGGTATCGCGGTGCTGGGCTTTCCGGCGCTGGCACTGCGGCCGTAGGAAATGCCGCTGGTGGTTGGCGTGGTCGGTTGTCCAGAGTGGGTGGCTGGGCAAATCGCATGGGTAACAGCCGGGTTGGCCGGATTGCTGGCCGGGCTGCGTTGCCCCTGATGTTGCTTGGCGGTGCTGCCCAGGCGGCAAACGCCGCCGGCGAGGGTGACGCCGTTGGTGTTGGCAATGCCGTGGGCGGCATGGCTGGTGGCATGGGTGGCGCTTGGGCCGGTGCCGGTGCTGGCGCGGCTCTCGGCACGATGATTTTGCCGGGGATCGGTACCGCCGTCGGTGGTGCTGCAGGTGGCTTGATTGGTGGCATTGCTGGCTCCGAGGCCGGGCAGTGGATCGGCGAGAAGGCCGGCAGCCTGTGGAACTGGATGACGGGCGATGACAAGCCCGCGAAAGTTTCACCGGACGCGATTAAATCGGGCAACCGCGTGGCGTCTCCGGACGAAGTGGCCCGTGATATCGCCCAGGGGGGCGACAACCGGACGGTGGCGCCGAAATTCGATATCAAAATCGAATCGACGGGCGACCGGGACAAGGACGAGGCGTTGCTCGACCGGCTGATGGAACGCTTGCGCGGTGAAATGGTGCCGATGCTTGCCGGCGACGGCCTGGACGTTCGGCTGGACGCATCCCTGACCGATGGGGGGTCGAAATAATGGCACGACAACAGCTGTCGCTTGGCGGCTTTGTGTTCAGCCAGCAGGGCGAATTCGCCTATGAAGCGCTTGAGCGGAAGTCCTCCGGCGGCTGGCAGGCGATCGACATTGTCAACGCCAAGCCCCGGCGCCAGAACACCGGCCCGGACGCGGAAACCCTGCGCCTTACCGGTAAGGCGTTTTACGGGGCCGGTATGGACAGGATGGACGATCTCCGCGCGCTGCAGGCGCGGCACGAACCTCTTTCCATGGTCGACAGCCGGGGTGTGAATCTGGGCCGCTGGACGCTGGATTCCGTTCGGGAGAGCCAGGGCCGGGTGATTGATGACGGCACGGCCATGGTGATCAATTGGGAAATCTTGCTGACGGAGTACGTCGATGAGGGTGGTTCGTAGCCAGGCCGGTGACACGGTGAACGGAATTCTCTACCGGGAAACCGGCCGTTATGACGATGCAGCGGAGGAAGCCCTATGGGCGGTGAATCCGGGCCTGGCGGCTTACGGGGCAACGCTCCCGGCGGGCGTTATGGTTTATGTGCCTGAGCTGCAGGAGAGCCAAAAGCCGCAGAAGGTAACTAACGTATGGGACTGATGGGATACACGCCGAGGGTCGAGGCCAGCGGCGCGAACGCGGGCCTGATCAACTCCCGGTTGCTCCGGTGGGAGCGTGTCGACGCGGCCGGGCTGGAGTCTGACCGGCTGACTTTGGTGGTGGATACCCAAGGGCTCGACGGCTTGCCCAGCGCCGGCGGCGTGATCCAGTGGCAGGAGGGGTACGCCGAGACCGGCCTCTGGGATAAGGGGGAATTCCGCGTCTCGCGCCCGAGGCCGCAACTGTTTCCGATGGCCATGCACATTGTGGCCATGGCCGCGCCCTTCGATGTGAAGGACGAGAGCGCGTTTCGCCAGCGCCGATCGGCAAGCTATGGCCCGACAACGCTGGGCGATATCTTCCAGCAGCTGGTGGCCCGGCACGGGTTCGAGCCACGAATACAGCCGGAGCTGGGTGCGACGCCGGTGGAGCATGTGGACCAGTCCGATGAGACCGACATGGGGTTTTTGACGCGCCTGGCTGCAAAGCATGACGCGGTCACTAAGCCGGTGGACGGTCTTTATGTGCTGGCCCGCCGGGGCCAGGTGAAGAGCGTGAGCGGGCAGGATCTGCCGCCGGTGACGCTCTCGGTACCGGCTGACAACCGGCCCGGGAAAGGGAGTTTTATCTCAGCCTCGGTCGACACGTCCGGTCGGCAGGATTTCTCGGGAGTGCGCGCCACCTGGTATGACGACGAAGCTGCTCAGGCGGTTTCGGTGGAGGTTGGCGGGGAACCGTTCAAGGCCCTGCGACAGCAGTACCAGAGCGCACAAGAGGCCCTTGCGGCTGCTGTTGGAGAGCATCGAAAGCTGCAGCGGCAGGGGGCGAGAATCACGATTGATGCGCCGGGAGATCCTCGCTTTGTTGCCGAGGGCTTGATTGTCCTCGATGACACCTGGCCATCTCACATGCGCGGCACCTGGTCTGCCGACAAAGTGACCGCGCGCGGATCCAGAAGCGGGTACCGTTGCCGCATTGAAGCGACCTGGCCGGAGGGCCGGGAGTAGCAAAAAGAAAGCCCCACTGCCTTCGGGCGGTGGGGCTTTTGTGCGTTTGGTGTCGACAGGCTGTCACATCATGAGCCTGAACTGCTCAATGATGTCTGCCTTGGTTGAGCGGTCTTTCATGAAGGTTTTCCCGATCCTGACGTTTGCCATGTCTCTGAGTCGGTCGTAGCCGTAGAACTCCCAAAAGTTGCCGCTAACGCCGTTATAGTTGACAGGCTCTGGTGTTGCGGTTACTTCGCCGTGGATTTTGTCTTCAAATTTGAATTCGGTTTTCATGACGCCTCTCCGGTTCGTTATCCGGCTTTCTGGGCCGGGAGATGGTTTGCCTTAACTGTTAAGAGCAGTATAGACAAAAAATGTACAAATGTACAAATGTACAAATAAGCTATTTTAGTTGGTCCCAGGGCGCGAGCCTGGGGAGACCGTCTCCGGGTGACCGGGGCTTAACATGTGCCAGCTTTGCTTTTCTTTCGGGCGAGACAAAAGGGAGGTAATTTTCAAGGATTTTTCCGGCTGTTCCGTTGACCGGCGCCCAGACCGGCTTTCCGTCTTCGGATGTCCCCGCCTTCACCCATACCGGACCGTAGTCCGCCTCACCTTTCCCCCACCTGCAAGCCATCCAGTCCTGGCCTTCCAGTTGCTCAGTTCTGGTACAGGTCGCCGGCTTTCCGGTCTCCTCGATAACCAGTTCCAGCTCTCGCTCGTCGTGGCGCGTGAAGCTAGTCCATGCGCTCCAGGCAATTATCGGCATCACTGCCAGCAGATAGATTTTCGTGCTTTTTTTCATGAGCTTTCCTCGCTGTTTTGAGGGAAAGACTATCATGACGGGCGCTGGAGTGCGGTGTGGGGAGTGCAACGAAAAGCCCCGCCGGGTGGCGGGGCTGGTGTGGTTAGGTTTTCAGAGGGGTTAGGCTGCTGATGCAGTTTTGAAAGTCTTTGATTAGTACATCATTGCGGGAGTGGGAAAAGCCTTGCGTCTGCAGGGCTTTGCATCGAGCAATCGCCCATTCGAGGCCTGGGCGCAGGTCGGGCTCGGCGTCGTTGTCGTCGTCCCGCAGCGCCGCCGCTTCTCTGATTAGTTCGTCAAGGTCGATTTTAAATGTGTGGGTGGTTGTTCCACCGCCCCATGGTTTAGGGCCTGAGAGTCGGTGTCCGCCGCTCTCGTCACCGATGTAGAGGCTTTGGCCTTCCGGGCCTGAAACGATGCTGATTTCTGCGTTTGGCATGATTGCTGTCCTTTCCTTTGTGTCTTTGTCGTCGCTTTATTATGCCGCTGAAATCATGGCGAGCAACGCGCGCTGAACGGCTCCTCTCGCGTGTTCAATGGCGAACCTGAAAACAAGTTCCCGGTGGGCGGGCTTGTTGATTTCGGCCAGCGGGATCCGCCGGGCTGTGATAAGATCATTTTTCGACATGGCTTTCCGTCCTAGGTTTGCTTTGTCTCGCCTGGTGGTCGGTGGCCGCCGACCACCAGGCCCCTTCCTCGGGCTTTCGCCCGGTTTTCTCTCTGTTCTGTTTTCTTGCCTTTCTCGATCGTTAGATCAGTCTCTCCTGTATCGCGTTTCGCGGTTCCGGTCGGTTAGTCACGTCCACCAGGCGCACGAATGGTTCCGGCTCGTGGTTGTTGCAGATTTCGGTGGCGAAGACTTCGCAGTCGTGCAGATCGCACTGACCGTAACTGGTTCGTCCATGTGTTTCGCCCCACCGGTTGGTGAACGGGCAATGCGTGTCGTCGTCATGGCCCAAGGGGCTGTAGTGCTCGCAGCTGATGCAGGCTTTGGGCATTTGGAGCTGGGGTTCGGTCATTTCTTCCACCATGTGCACCGATCCCAATAGCCGGCCCGCTCTCGCAGTTCCGAGATAAAGCGCCCTTCCAGAGCGGTGTCTTTCACGCCGTGCTCATGAGCGATTGCCACTAGATCAAGCATGCAGTCTGCAGCCTCGTCCATTTTCTTTACCGCTTTTTTCACGGCCCTTTCTTTTTGCTTCTGAGTCATGCTCATGCTGATGTCCGTCCTAGGTTTGCTCTGTCTCGCCTGGTGTCGATGGCCATCGATCGCCAGACTTGTCCTGGTTATTCGCCCAGGATCCTTTCGATATCGTCCACCTGAAAGCGGCCCTCGCCGCGCCGGTATTTATCAAACAGATCCTCGACCGCCTCAGTCAGAAACTCCCGGACAGTGATGTTGTGCAGGCTGTTGGCACGCATGCTGGCCAGCTTCCTGTGGGTGTCTACGGGCACCTCAAAGGGGATGCGTTTCTTTGGTTGGTCGTCTCCGGAGACTTCTTTTAGGGCTTTCTCAACGTCTTTGCGGGGGTTGCTGCCAGCCCCCCGCCGGGTGGTTAGGGTTTTTCTCTCGGTCATTTGATGAACTCCATGGTTTCGCGCCCCAGGGTTTCGATCTCGATGCGGGCTTTATCCGATTCCGGCAGGTCCATAACGCTTCCGCCTTTGGCGCAGTCGGCGTAGGCCACCCGCTGTGTGGTGTGGGAGTGGAATATCGGGAGCTCATATTCGGCCAGCGCGTCCCGGACCTCGCGACTCAGGTGCGTGTTCTTGATGACCCGGGACACGACAAACGCGGCTTTTGGGTGGCCATCGGTAACTTCCTGGCGGGCTTGTATGAGGTCGACCAGCGTTGCGCAGCTGTAGATATCGAAAGGCGACGGCTGGCAGGGGATCAGGACCGCGTCTGCGGCTTTCACGGCCGGTGCTGCCAGCTCGCTGATCTGCGGCGCGCCGTCCAGAACGACATATTCATAGCCGCCAGATACGCGGGGCAGGTCTTTGGCCACCTTTGTGCCCATGCGGACAACGGGGAAGTCGTCGTCGCTGTCTCGCGTCTCGCTCCACTCAGTCGCGCTCCCTTGCGGGTCGAGGTCTACCAGTAGCACTTTCTTACCTTCTTTGTGCAGCCAGCAGGCCAGGTTGGTGGCGACGGTCGTCTTTCCGGCGCCGCCTTTTTGGTTCAGTACAGCAATCACTTTTGTCATTCTGCGTTACCTCGGTGGTGGGTTCAGGGTGAACATTAGCACAAATGTACAAATGTGCAAATGTACAGAGCGATAAAAATGCTAAGTTCTGGCTCTTGTTTTGCTCTGGTCCTTTCCGTCCTCGCTGCAGGGCGCGTGGTTGGGGCTTTTCCGGTTAAGGGGTGACACTTCCGGCGGCTTAGTCCTTTCCGTGTATACGCCCTTTCTCTCGCCTTTCGTGGCTTTCTAGCCACTTACTCGACTGTATCCACGTTCTCTGGTTTTGGCCTTTTCTGTTTATCAGGTTCCCGAATTTGGTAGGGCATTTTGTGAATATCTGACGGAGCATACACCTAAAGCCCTATTACATACACACAAAGACATACTATACATACACACATATACCATACTTATACAACTATGGCAACCCATGTATACACCCATGCACCCATACTATACGTATAGTATGGGTGCGCGGGTGTATACATGGAGTGCCCTAGTTATGTATATTCATAGTTTGGTTCATGGCTAACTATGTATGTATGTGTATACTATGGCTTGACATGGATAGGTAAAGAGTCTAATGTGTATGAGGGTTAATTGTGTATGCGGAGGAAATCAAAATGAGTGGCGAATCAAGGCAGAAAGTTAATCTGAAAGAGCTGGTCCAGTGGCTGCTGGATGAGATCGTGGACATCGATGGCGACGAGAGCTTGCCCAGGAAAGAAAAGACGAAACGGATGGCCAGGCTGGCAAAGCGATTCAAAACCCAGCTGCACGACGACGGTCGTCGAAAAGATGGTCAGCGGATCGCCATCTCCACCTATCGCAGATATATGACCATAGCACGTAAAGCCATTACCGATCAGAACTGGAAGCACCACAGCCTCGACCAGCAGATCGAGAGGCTTGAAAAGCGTTATCCAAAATACGCTGACCAGCTCCAGGAGCTTGGCCGGATGGACGATATCAACAAGATCCGAATGGCCCACCGGGATCTGCTGGAGCGTATCCGGGAAGATGGAGACGGTGAAGCCTACGAGGACATCCGAGGAATGAAGCTGGATCACGAGATCATGCGCCACCTGACCCTGTCATCCGCTCAGAAAGCCGATCTGGCCGAGTCAGCAGCGGAAACCCTGGAGGAGCGTGCTGTGAATACCGTTGAGATCAACTACCGCTGGCTTATGGACCAGGTCTATGAATTGATGACCAACCGGGACCGGATGGTCGACGGTGAGTATCGCCCCTATTACAGCCACCTGGCGCTGGGCCTCGCCCTGGCCACTGGACGTCGGTCGATCGAAATACTCAAAACCGGCCGAATCAAGAAGGTCAGCCGGTACCAGGTGGAATTCTCTGGCCAGGCGAAAAAGCGCGGCGGGGTGGATTACTCCCAGGCATACCACATATATACACTGATCGATGCCGACCTGGTGGTTGAAGCCTGGGATGAACTGCGCTCGCTGCCTGAAGTGGAAGAGCTGCAGGACATGGACAACACCGAGATCAACCGGCGAACAGCGAAAACCCTGAACACCCTTACCAAACGAATTTTTGACGACGACGATAGGGTCTTCAAGGACAGCCGGGCTATCTGGGCGCGCTTGGTTTTTGAGATCCACTTCGCCCGGGACAAGCGCTGGCGGAAGGTAACAGAGGATGTTTTCTGGCGGGAAATGCTGGGCCACGAGGACATGGATACCCAGCGCAGTTACAGGGCCTTTAAAATCGACTATGCCGAAAACGAAGACGAGCCGGAGCAAGAAAGCGAATTCGGAAGCCGGATCGAAGCCCTTCGCGCCCTCGACAATGAAAGCGAGATCGTCAGTAGCAAGGCCATGGCCCGCGTACATGCCTGGGTAAAAGAACAGATCGAACAGGAGCCTGAAGCCAAGATTACGCAGTCACTGATCAGCCGGGAACTCGGGACATACAGGCCCACAATAAAGGCTTACCTGGAGTTGGCTCGCGAGGCCTTAGACACACCGAATGTCGATATCGATCGAGTCACTCAAAACGTGCCAGAGAGCGTGGCAAAAGCTAAGCCAAGGATTTCCGCGCACCGGCAAAAAAATGGCCTTTGGGCTGGGGTTGCCAGCGTTAATGGTGTCGAGGTTGCCCGTTGCCCAGACATGCCCACTCAGACCGATGCTCTACGGGCAGTTTACAACGAGGCCGGCTGATGCGGCTGCACCCTGAATCGCGGGTGAAACACTCGGGGCTGGCCATCGTTGGCCGGCCCTTCTTTTTGGGTTGCTATCTCCTGGTGCAACCTCATGGCCTCTCTGAGATGATCCCCCGCATCCATGGCGACCGTCTGCAACGTTTGCAGGTCCATCTCACTTGTGTTCGTCAATAGCCTGATAATCGCGTCTGCCCGCTCCAGGCGGCACTCCAGCTGATCGTGTTTCTGGCGATTTGCGGATTCGTTCATGATTTACCTCCCTGCTTTTGTGAACACTGTATAATTATACAGTATTACTGATATTGCTCTGGGGCAAATCCTGATATTTTTCCGGCCGAGGCCCGCCGACTTCCGCAATCTTTCTGCTGCAGAAGTTGATTATATTCCCGATTTGGCTGATAGGTATGAGTCCCTCGAGTATTCCCCGCTTCACCGCCGGGGCCAGTTCCCGTATCACGTCCGACAATGACGTTTCCAAACTGAGGGGCTTTGATGCGGCGCAAGCCAGGGCGTGTAATCTCTCGTTCTCTGCCAGAGAGGGACTCTTTTCATTCTCGCCTGATACCACACCATGCAAAGTGTCACTTCTGTACGGAGCCGCGTCATTGCTGGCCTGAGCCGGGGTATCTATGGTCGGGGCCGGCATAGGGGTATGCGAGCTTTCGGCGTCGTGGGTTGTGAGGCTGTGAACGCCGGCCTCTGCACGAAGGCGGACATACCTCATTACCTCTTCCCATGATTCTTCGCTGATTCTGAGCCAATTGGTGCCGCCTGACTTGCGCTTATGAACGGTCAGGCCCAGGCGATCCATGATGGACTTAACGAACGTTGTGGCGCATTTGGGCGCGGCCTTCGGGTTGACGTACCTGCCGACCTTCAGAGCGTTGTAAAGCTCAATCGATGCCTGATCGGCCAGCAGTGAATCTCGAACCTGTCGGCACTGATCGACGGTAAACTCACCCTCTCCGGTAAACGGGTCCAGACCGAGGATATCGAACACCTGGCGAAGCATGTTTCGGGTTGGCCGTTTCCAGCGATGCCGAGTCAGGGTTACTTTCGCTCGTCTTTGGGCGCGATCATATAGATCCGCCTGCTCATCGGTGGCCTGCAGCAGCTCCAGGGCGGTCACATGCCGGATGCCCTGGTTGTCATAGAAGTCGACATCGTCATCGGTGATATCGGGCACGCAGAGCTGATGCTCGATGTGATGCCGGTCAATTTCAGACTGTTCCGCTTCTGATTTCAGTTCCTGACGGGACAGCTGCGAGAAACGTTCCTCGTCCGGGGTTTCGACGCTGTAGAGGATATCCAGCCGCCGCTGGCGGACCAGCTCGCCGCCTGCTTTTCGGTTAACCCGAGATAGCGCGACCTGGTCCTGGTTTGTGGCCAAGTGGTGCACGTTGTAGCCGTCGGCCACCAGCATCAAAAGCAGGTGGTTGGCAAAATCATTCCGCGCGTGGTTCTCGCTGGTGGCGCAGGACAGATACATCTCGTCATAGATGCTTTTGGTCCGGCGCATGATGATCTCGTCGTCGGTTTCCTCAAAATCACAGGCGATTTCATCGGCCGCCAGAAGGCCCCTGAACAGCGCCTCCCGGTCAGTCTCGCGCATCGTGCGAGAGATGCCGATGCCCAGAACATAATGCCTGGCGGTCCTGTCCCGGCGTAGCATCTGAATGGCATCTGAGGGGCTGACGGTCTGGCCGCTGAAAATCCCGAAATGCCGGTCGAAGTGCGGTGTGGTGATCGAGACACCAGAGGATATCGCCGGCGAGTAGATCAGGACATCCCACCTGGTGGCTTCATCGTTCGGGCGATCCAGAAAACGCTCCGCGTCTGGATCCGCCTTGCTTTCCTTGTGAACCAGAAGCACCCGGGCTTCCGGCCTTTTCTCCCGAATCATGGCGGCCATCTTTTTCGCGGAATCCGCGCTGTCATTGGCGACCAGTACCCGGTCACCGGCGACCGCCGCGTCCAGGGCCTGCTGCCAGACTGATTCGTTGTCGCTGTGGTCTATCCGGACGTGGTCGTTTTCCGCGTCCACTTCCAGGATGTGGATGGGCTCACCCGGCCGGGCCATTTCACAAAGTTCGATCAGGCTGTCGTTCGCGTCGGCATCGCACATAAGCACTTGCCTGGCGCTCTGGATGGCCTCTATCAGCCCATCCATGACGCGGGTGGGCTGGTCGACCGGCCCGGTCGCAATGTGCCTCAGAACCTGCGAGGCTTCGTCGATGCAAAGTGTATCGACCGTGGTGAACCAAGCGCGGTCGTCTTCGTTACGGAATTTCGGGTGCGTAATTGAGTTCACGCAACAAGCCAGGTGTGTCACCCATGGCATTTCGGCTGCAAGGACGTTCCGATAGTGCTGGGTATCCAGGCGATACGCCGCGTCACCGACGAGGGAAACCCGATGGGCAATGTACGCGGCCTTTGGTGCTGCCTGCATTATTGGTCGGATCAGGTGTTCGGTTTTCCCGGACCCCATGGGTGCCCGGACGATAACCATGCCGTCGAGCGATTGCACCAAGTGCTGGACATGCTCGGGCAAAAGCACGTTGCCGTGTGTGCCACGAATGCCCTGAATCTTGTGGTGTTGAACGTTGGGGCGGTCTAGCGCCTTTTTGGTGAACTGCCGTAGACCAGCGGCGCTTTCAAGCTTCTTCCCTGCGAGCCACTTCGCCCTGGCCAACAGGCGTCGACGATTGAAGGGCAGCCCGGCGGGAATCGAATCACATACGGTGCGAAATACCTCTCGCCCGGTGTACTTGGTCGGGGCCAGCTGCATGCCAGCATTTACCGCGCGCAGAGCTTCTTCCATCACGTTCATTTGCCCGGATGCCTCGACCCGCTGGAGGGAATAAGGGAAAAACCCGGATTCCACCTCGACCTTGCTAGACCGGGCGCGCAGTGCTTTGGCAGTTGCTGCCAAGCCGAACAAGCAATGGATGTCGTTGAAATCGGTTGGGCCTTTTCCGGTGGCCTGGTGTTCTGCGATCGTCTCGGCGTCCAGGAGGTCAAACCAGCGTGGCATGACGCTTCGGACTTCCAGGTCGCGGCGGATTTCCAGGGCCTTCATCTGCCCAGCGTTGCCAGCCAATGGTTTCCAGCAGTCGTTGTCGGCTGCGTTAATGGGCTTGAGGTCAGGATGAACCCGACGATAGGCCCGCAGCACTTTAACCAGGTTGTCGGCGTTCATGGCAACGATCACTGCGCAGCTATCGTCTTTAACCGATGTTTCTGCCATCCAGATACTGGCGGCCGTGGCGAAACCTTCGGCGCTGTAGACACGTTTCGCATCAAGTTGACCGATCACACAGTGCGCGCCATCAAACTGGCCTGGCTTCGCTGCGATCGTGTATTTTTTGAATGAGGGATAGAGGCGCTGAAGGCCCCGGTATTCTCCGTCGATGCCGTGCAGGGCGAACGCTACAAACTCGCCGTGCCGGTCTCGCATCCGCTTCAGCGTAACAACGTTGACGATGCTTTCGACCCCTTTGGACTTCAGGTATGGCTCTGTCCCGTCGGCCGGGCCGATGAGTTCGACGGTATCGACCTTCCCTGGGGCGTACTCAAATTCTTGGGCGCCCCGTTCGTGCCATGCCATTTCATAGGCGTTGTGTTCCGCCTGCCGGCGCTGCTCGGCGATTTTCTCTTTTTGTTCCGCCTCCGCAATTCTGGCGGCTCGTTCTGCGTGCTTGCGCTGCTGCTTCTCCAGCCACCGCCGGTGCCCTTCATCGGTGATCCGGCCACCTTCCTGGCGGTACAGTTCCTGGAGGGCTTCATAGCCTGACCACGTCGCGGTAAAGCCGCCGTTAGCTTTGGTGTGGAAGTTCAGGTGGGGGTACTCAACGCCGTTTCTGGCTCGTTTGATAGAACCGAAAACGGCCACCTTGTGTCGGTGGCCTTTGGCGAGGGTTGGAATTTTCCCGCGATACTTCTTGTCGTCGAGCTGTATGAAGTTGGCAAGTGCGGGCCAGTCGATCTGGACGTCTGCCGCAATCGCTGCAATCTCATTGTGGCAATAATCGATCAGGGCATGTGGGTTGCCGTTGAACCGATCCTGATAGAAATCCGTCAAGCCTTGGCGTGGCTGTTTGTTACTCATGCGATCTCAATCACCCTTGAGTTTTGCACAAATGTACATTTGTGCAAATGGTCAAATGTTGGCAAAACGTTGAACGCTACGAGATCACGCCATATACTGTGAGGACTTGTGGCTTACTTCATTGGCCTGCCCGCTAAACAGACCTTTGAAATCAAGAGTTTGCCGCAAAGTACCACTAAATCGGTGTAATGCTGCGTGTTGTGTCTCGTAGCTCAAAAACGCCTGGGCCGCTAACCCAGGCGTTTTTTTATGCCCTTCCTAAACGCTCTGATCCTAACGCATAGCGGCGTGCGTAGCGAATGACTCACTATGCTACGCCAAATTCTACGTAAAGGTAAAACTCTTTCTATTTATCGGAATTATCCTCTGTGAGATCCATTACCTGCCCGATCACGGTGCCGACGAATATCGTGTCTTTGGGGGCGGGGCGCATGGGGTATTGAGGGTTTCTCGGCCTCAAGTAGAGTTCGAGGCCATCGCTCACAAGCTGTCGGAATATCGGTAGCCCGGCGCCGTTTTTGTCAGCCACCAGAGCGTAGTCGTCCCTACCTGGTTCGCTGGTAATGTCGACAATGATTGTGGCCCCACGCGACCAGCTAAGCCCGTCGAGGGCTTGCATGGAATCATCGCTCAGCAATAACCCGAACATGCCCAGATGTGCTTCCATCGGTGGAACAATCCAGTTCACGGGGGTGGGTAATTCCGTGTAATCGCGCTCCTGGTAGAACTTGAGAGCATCTTCCCATTTAAGGACCGGGATCATAAGGCGAGACGCTGACGGCATTCCGGGTGCGTTCCGGCTTCCGTCAGCTTCGGCTAGTAGGTTGTCGACGGTTGTTCCCAAGGCTTTGGCAATAGCGGCCGCGACATAGACGCTAGGCGTCATTTCGTCGCGCTCGATTCGGGACAGATACCCCGTCTGCAATTTGCCATCACTGGCATCGCAAACTTGCTGTAGCGTGCGGCCCTGAGAGTGTCTTAGTCGCCTTATGGCTCGTCCAATCTTCATGTGATTATTCTCCACCGATACTGTTCGTAAAAACAAACTCGGATACGAACAAGTATTGCGCATTTTTCTACGAATAAGCAGAATGTGGGGGTGCCCACATTGACGGGCGAAAAACGATAAATAATGGACGGCTTGTGACATGGGAAAAATGACGGAATGCCAGCTGATCATCGCTGCCACCCGGCAGTGGTTTGAAAACAGCAGTGAATCAATAGAGAGCTTTGCGACCGCACACCTTATCCCTGCCCTGGAAGATGCAGGAATGGCAGAGGTTGATCGCGACTCGGTCGAGAGTAGTGCGGCGGCTTACACCAGGTGGCGCCGGGCGGTTTCGATGCGCGTTGGTCGAATTATTCGTGGCCAGGTGGCCTTCCCGCTATCCTGGAAGTGGGTTTGGATCGGTTGCTTGCCGGAGAGCTACCGAGTAGAGCTGGTTCGCAAGCTCATAGCAATGGCTGGATCGTTGTTTGTCGAGATCCCGTCGTTTTCCGGTTCAGCAGATTCACTGGTCAGGTCAAAATCCCGCCTGCACAGAATCAGTGAAGAGTTCGGTGAACTGCTGCAGAACGCCAGACCGGCCCATGACGGATTCTACGACCTGAATGATGATCCGGTGCTGGTTGACAGCATGATAAAAGAGGCGATGGACCTCGTTGAAGTGGTGCTTTCAGAGGCTGCGGCCGTTAGCTGTGCTACAGGCCGGCCGCTGCCAAGGGCGCGGATGATCTCGGTTGATATCACGGAGGTCCGCAGTAATGAGCAATGATGCTGACATGGCGGCTGAGATCATCGAGGAGCAAGATGCTGCGATGGCCCTGGAAATCGAACAACGCCGTATTGCAGAGGAATCTCAAGAGGGTTCCCCATATTGCGTGGAGTGCGGACTGCCGATCCCGGAAGCGCGCCGAGAGGCTTTGCCTTGGGCAACCCTTTGTGTGCCATGCAAAGAGCTTGAAGACGTTATGAACCGTCACCGGTGAGGGGGTTTTGTGCTGGGTGCTCAGGAATTGGCTTTTATGCGTCGAACGGTGTTCTATGCCCATGCTAAACCAACCCCTCGCCGCGTCATTGAATCAGAGGTTGCGGCGCCCTATGACACGAGTCGCTTCCGGGATCGCTATAAAGGTTCGGCCAGTGATCGCCGGGAAGCGGAAATGAGACGGGAGTCAACCAGGGTGACGGTAAGCCAGACCAGGTCCAGGCCTAAAAGCAGCATGCCGCTTCCCCCTTGGGCATTTGATGACACGAAGGTGATCAGGGCAATCGCGACACTGCCGGAAGACTATCAGCACTGGCTCCGGTATGCGTATGCCGATAGCCGGGAATGGTGTGACGAGCAGGGCGCTTCCGTTGCGCTCTGGCGCCGTTTTGAACCGACAATCGGCAGTGTCCAGGATAAAACGAGAAAGACGTGTAAGGGGTTGGCCCACCTGGCTGTCCAGTGCCATAAAAGCCGCAAGAATAGCGGTAAAGTCGCTCATCCGCCGGCGCGGATTCAGCAGCTGCTGGGGGTGACTCGGGCAAGTTGGGATAAGCGATGGTGCCCTCGCTGGAGCGCAATGCACGATATTATGAACCAGCTGGACCGGGAAGCACTTGAGGCGCTGTGGAGGATAACCGGATGACCAGCTGCATTCATTGCGGCAGCTCTCCAGAGCGTAGGGAAAAGGGCAGCTTGGTGATGTTTGTGTGCCCTGTCTGTCGTTCGCGCGGTGAACCGGCAAGCTCGGATAGCTTGGCCCAGGGGTCATGGAGACAGGTGAACCGTGCCGACCTGCCCCGCCATAATGGCGACCTGCCCAGGTTCAAATGCCGCGACGGCAGGTGGTGGGCCTGCTGCAGCGGCTGCGACCATCGCGTCGGCGGCTTTCAGTCTCTGCAGGGAGCTGTTTCGGGTTGGTTTCGTTCGCTGCGATAATTGGACAAAAGACCAAATGCACATATTGACAAATGTCCGGATCAGAGCAAGAATAAGTGTAGATTACCGAAATTACGCATGAAGGCCCGCCAAGAGCGGGCTTTTTCGTGCCCGCAAGAAATCCCCGAGCCGCCGTCCAGGCGGTTTTTTGTGCCCAAAGCACAAGCCTTTCCCGTCTCATGACGGGCTTTTTTATTCCTACGTCGGCCGCCTGAGAGGCGAGCTCTATGCTCAATCAACACGAGAAGCACGCCATGCCGGAGAAAGTTATAGACCTCTGGAGTGCGTTTGTTGCTGTCTTTCACATGTATTGGCCAAACCTGTTCATGGCCAGTCTGGCGCTAATAATCGCGTTTCTTCGGGGCGTTTACGCCGGGAGCACCTGGAAACGAAGCCTGCTGGAAGCTTCGATCGTCTTCTTCTTCGCGATAGCGACCATGCCGGCGGCTGTAAAGGCTGGCGTGCCGATCGAATATGCCGGCGCGCTGATGGCTGCCATCGCTGTTGCTGGTCTGGATCTGTTCCGTGAGCGGCTCATTAACTGGGTCGATCGCCTTTTCATTAAATGGGTAGGTAAATGATGGATATTGACGGTTTGAAGCGTCGCTTGATTGCCGAGGTTATCGACCGCGAGGGTGACTATGTAAATCACCCAGCGGATCGAGGCGGCCCCACACGATGGGGTATCACTGAAGAAGTGGCCCGCGAAAACGGCTACGAAGGCGACATGCGTTTTCTTCCTCGAGCAATTGCCGCTCGCATTTACGCGGATCGCTACTGGCACAGCCTGGCCCTGGATGAAGTGGTCGGCCTGAGCGAAGAGCTGGCCATGGTGCTGTTTGATTTCGGCGTGAACAGCGGCCCTGGCCGCGCGGCTGAGTACCTGCAGATCCAGCTCAACGTTCTGAACGATCGGGAGCGCCTGTATGACGATATCGCCGAAGATGGCGACTTCGGGTCGATGACGCTGTCGGCTTTGCGGGCGTTCGCCGATGCCCGTGGCGCTACTAGTCGTGGAGTTGGTGTTCTGGCCCACACGATGAACGCAGAGCGCATTGTGTTCTGCCGTCGGATCTGTCAGCGCTCCGAATCCCAGGAGGCGTTTGCTTATGGATGGTTCAGCCGTGTGGTCGGACTGCTCGATAATGTGCTGCACCAGCGCCCGGTGCCGCGCGAATGGATCGAAACCAACGCGGCATAGCCGCAGGAGGATATGTGGAACCTATCGGCATTGCACTGGCTCTCGCAGAAGCGACGGGCCTCACAAGCAAGATCGGGCAGTGGCTCGGCGGAGACAACGGCGAAGATGTCGCAAACCGCGTCGTCGACGTCGCCAAGAAGGCCACTGGCACTAAAACGCCGGAAGACGCCCTGGATGCGGTGAAGCGCGATCCAAAAGCCATGCTGGCCGTTGAAGAGCAACTGATCGAAAACGAGCATGAGCTTAAAAAGCTGGCGCTGAAGGATCGCGCTGACGCCCGCTCGATGCAGGTTGCCGCTCTGGGCCAGTCTGACAAATTCGCAAAGCGGTTCATTTACTTCTTTGCAATTGCTTGGTCGGTGTTTGCGTTCATTTACATTGGTGC
>Ga0209300_1000619_pt1 | contig 17218 bp, 39 predicted proteins | sample Shrwel_input2_RT_FD_187535 | JGI IMG/M metagenome (GOLD analysis project Ga0209300, IMG submission 187535) | Subsurface microbial communities from deep shales in Ohio, USA - Utica-3 well 1 S input2 RT (SPAdes) (version 2) ... | reverse complement strand
CAAAGGCACTCTTGTGCCAGACAAGATTGTGAGTAAAGAGTTTGTTGAGGGAGAGTTTTATGATTTAGAGGTGGATAAGTCTGCCAACTTCATTGGTGGCGGTATTCTCAGTCATAATTCCATTTACGAATGGCGAGGGGCTGTGAATGCTATGCAGAAAGTGAATTGCCCTACAGAATATCTCACTAAGTCTTTCCGGTTTGGTGAAGCTATTGCTGACGTTGCCTCTAAGATTATTCGTGCAGAAAAGCCAGTGAGAGGCAATGAGAAGATTGACAGTAATGTTGGTGGCATTGATTACGACAAACCGCACACACGTATCTACAGAACCAACGCAACATTGCTTTCTGAGGCCGTAGAGTTCCTACAAGGCGGTTATTCTGTTTCCTGTGAGGTGAACACCAACGATTTTAAAAAGCTCTTAGAGAGCGCTGTGGAGCTTAAGAAAGGTAATATGAAAGGTGTGAAGCACGATAGTATTGTGCCTTATGGATCTTGGTGGGAGATGGTGGAAGCTGCTGAGGATGAACCTGAGCTTAAACGCACAATCAATATCATCAATAAGGGTAAACACAAACTATTCCTAGAATCATTGAAGCACATGAAGCGTAAGGAAGGTGCTGATATTACATTCACCACAGCACACAAGAGCAAAGGCAGGGAGTGGAGTCAGGTGTATCTTGCAGAAGACTTCAAGAATCCTGATAAAGACTGTAGGCTGCCAGAACAAGAACGTAATTTGCTATACGTAGCAGCTACACGAGCTATTGATACGTTGTTTATTAACGACAGTGTTATGATGATGCTTGAGGCTGCTTCAGCAAAACTCAAGGAATCTGATTCAGGACTAGAAGAGGTTGACTAAATGAGTAAAGAAAATTACGATGCTGCTCTCTTCGAGCAGAATATGAAATACCTACAAGATAGCAAAGAGGACACTAGGAAACGCCACGGGTTCCTTAGTATGCTGAAGGCTGAGAATCGAAGGATAGACGCATCTCTTGTGGGCGATCGTGAGCAATTCCTAACATGGACTATTGCAAACGAAGCCTATGAGAAGATCCTAGAGGATAACATTGATGCTAGACAGGCTCTAACAGAAGCCGCTGAGAACCACACAGAGGAAGTAGAAGCTGTTCTGGCAGAAAAGTCTAGGCAGTCTAAAGGATTGAATAAGAGTGTTATTGAGAATAACGACTCCCACCCTGTGCAGAAGGATATGCAGAAACGTAAGAAGTTCCAACGACAAGGCATGAAGAACACCAGCAATGTCTGGCAGATGTTAAACCTACTGAGTTACTTCAGAGAAGCCTATGAAGAAGCTTTAGAGCTTGAGAAGGTGAAGCAAGACGTTCAAAATCTAAAGTCTGAGGTTGACTTAGCGAAGGAAGAAATCAACAGGCTCCATGAGCAAGCTGGCACACAACCACTGACAAACAAGGAGAAAGCTTCTCTACTGAAGTCTAAAGGGTATCGTCAGGTGGATGTTGCAAAGGCACTGAAGGTGAGCAAACCATTGATCACAAGGTGGTGGAAAGACATCTAAAAGGGTTAACCGAGTGTTAACTGTTTTCTGGTAATTTTAAAGAACCTCGTTAGGATAGGCTGATGTGTTCCCTCAAGGAATGCTTTGGTTAACTCCTTTCGGGGTTTCTTTTCTATATTATATATTACTTATAGTGAAAAAATTCAAAATTTAGTTAACTCAGGGTTAACTTTTACACCTACAGAAATTCTACGTGTATCTCTACCGCGTAAGCTACGGTGAGCACAAACGTAGCACACATGTGTATTCTATAAGCTACGCTGTACGCAAGAGGACTGACAGTGGCATACAAGGCCACAGCCCAACGTAAGTTACGTTATTGCTCTACCTCTATGCTACTATAGGTATTCTACAGAAATCCCTACGCAAGCTCTACTTGTATTCTACGACATATCTACACAAGCAACAGTAGCGTAGCACCATCCTGTGTCTTCTCTATAACAACCAGAAGCATTCCTTTAGTTGGAGGGATGATTGCATCATACAATCCCTCCCACTTTAGGTAGCTCTACTCTCGTTGTAGAAATGTCTCATAGCTTCCTGTCTTCGACAGCATATATGGGCTATCTCTACAATAGCTGTAGGAACACTTACGTTGTTCTACACGTATCTCTACAAGCTCTGTAGAGCCTCTACAATAAGCTCTACGTTTTACTCTACCAATCCCTCTAGGTGGATACAAAAAGCTCTTCTAGGAGACTACAGGGATGCTCTACGTATCGTTCTACAGCTTCTCTACGGCATACTAAAAGCTAATTATTTTACAGGGATTTTTCAGGACTAGGTTTAGTCTACATATAGACATTTCTATTAGGATTTTGTACATATATAGGAGGGTAATTCTATAGGGCAATACTGGCGGGAAGCCTTTAGTGGAGCCTCTTAGAGACCTATAGGCACATAGTGGGAATTGAAGGCTAATTTAAGGCTATTTTTGAGCAAAAGTGGGAATATCTGCTGAGAGAGCCTGTTGAATATGCTTTAGGTGGGAATTTTAGGTTATTGCGGGGAGATTGCTGCTAGGATACTGGTAGGCTTCTGTTAGTATTCTGTAGGGATTATAGGCACTGTTAACACCTGTTGGGTTAAGCCCACGGACTATCCCTTTGTCAATCCCTTAGAGCAACTTTTAGCACCTCTGTTTCAAATCCTATAAGGTAAATCCTTTCGTCTTCGCCTCAAGGTCTCGATGGATTTTTATCTAGAGATTTCTGCAGGGATGTCGATAAGGTCTCGACAGATTTTTATTTGACAAATCCCATAAGGTCTCGACAGATTTTTATCTAAGGTCTCGACAGATTTTTATCTAGAATACGAATCATTGCTATCCACTAGTCTCAATGAGAATCATTAGCAAATGCGTCTCATTCTCATTTGGAAATCTAAATGCAAACTATTCGTATTTGCAAACGCTAATCATTCTCATTTACATTCTCGTGTGCAAATAGCAACAATTCCCATTAGCATTAGCAAATGAGAAGTATTCGCATTACCTAACAATCGAGCAGGGGCGGTGATTGTCTCGTCCGTATAAAACAGACCAACCCGCTGTAGTATGTTTTGCTGAATAAATTTATCCGATAAAAGTCCCTCGTTTTGCTTTCGATATGCTTTATAGTAGCCATTCCCTGCTACTGTGTCAATAACAAAATCAGAAAAATATTCCAGCCTGTATCGCTTGCATTTTATGTTTTAGTGTGCTATTCGCGTGCGCGTTCCTTTCTATATTATACGGCTTTATTGAATGCAAATTCTTATCATTGGCAATGGCTTCTCATTCTCAAAAACTCTAGCCAGGTAAGCCAGGTAAGCCAGGCAAGCCAAACGAGAATGATTCGCAACAAAATAATTTTAAAATTTCCTTGCAAAAAGTATTGACGGCAGTGTGATATTGAGTAGAATGCGTAGTCATAGGGCAGACTACACACAATACAGCAAAGACAATTTGGAGAATGTTATGAAAACTGAATTTACCTTTGAAAGCGCACGCAACGGCATTGTGACAGCAACACCAGAAGCAGTTAATTACAATGGTGTTAGTGGCAACTTTTGGGAATTTTATGGGTATGACAGATTGAGAGACATGTCTAATGTACGGTTGGGTAAGACATTTATGAAGGATAGAAGTACAAAGAAAGACATTGTTGAACAGTTTGGTTTGATGGGATAATAAGAAATACATACAGCCTCTCAGGGAGAAATCTATGAAAACTTTTATCATCAACAATAAACATCTTCTATGTGCTGAGAATGAATTTGTTGCACGTAATCTAGCAGAATGTTATTATTCATTTGATGTAATCACAGTGAGGGCTATGTGATATGAAAGAACAGCGTTGGTATACAAGACATGGGAGTAAGGTTTATGTTCATAACCAACCTACACTAGAAGGTAGTCAGTTTTACTCTGAAGTTACTGAAGAACAGTTAAAGTATTATAGAAATAATTTCACTCTCAGGAGAGCATGGTGACACCAAGCATGGTGACACCAGAGAAAGGAGAGATGCTACTTACATCAGGATTATTTGATCCTATGTTTCAGAGTAAACCTGTAGAGTTCATTGAAACTGTAAAAGTAAAAGGGCGGCCATTACAGTGGAAAGTGAAATTACGTGAGTAGCGAAGGCTTATCACTAGCATTACTATTTGCAGATAGTAATTGTTTGCAAATGATTCCCGTTCGCATCCCCTAACAATCGAGCAGGGGCGGTGATTGTCTCGTACGTATCAGACGCACCAACCCGTTACTTATGGTGTATCAATTTAGAGTATTCCTATAGATCGCCCTCGTTTTGCCTTTCGATACCGCGAACTATAGTCACTCTCTGGCGTAGTGTCAATAGCTAATTTCAAAATAATTTCTTCCCGTGAATGCTTGCATTATCCCTCACAATATGCTATTCGCGTGCGCGTTCCTTTCTATGCAAAACAGTAGAAAAATAATTTAAGAAATTTTCAAAATTCCCTTGCATTGCCTGTTCAGTTTGCTATTATAGGAACCATAGAGAGACGGCAAAGAGAAACAGAAAGCCACTCAAATTAATTTAAAATTGTTGTTGACGATGCCAAACCAACGGGCTACACTGGAAACACAGTAAAGGCAACGGGAAAACAGACATGAAAGCATACACCAACGTAAAAGCCTACAATAAAGGCGCTCAAATTCTCCTGAACAATCAGGAGGCATACATCCGCGTCATGTGCTACACTGCTAAAATCGAACGTGTGAAGCGCTCAGGGATGAGTTTTAAGGCAAGGCTTGCGGCTATGCAGGCAGTGAGTCAGACCACTGTCGTTAATCGTTTTTGGGCTTAATTGGGAGAATTTAAAATGATCATTATGCAATCTGAAATTCTGAATGTTTATATGTTTAAGGATTACAATTATAAAGGTGACGCAATCTATACAGTTAAGTACGGCTTACAAATTGAAAAATCCTCGAATTTTGATAGTGCGCAAGTTGAGTTTAAGAACTGTTGCGAACATTCGGCACAATGTGAAGGGATGGACTAAAATAAAGTATTGACAGCAGAAATTGAGCCGCTAAAATACAAGGCAATAGTTAACCAATAGCAGAAAGGAAAAGCATCATGTACACCAACGTAAACGAATTCGCATTTATGGAAGCATTCAAAGATATGAACCGTATGGATAACTTCAGCTCTGAAGGCTTGGGGGCATTGTTTGCATTCTTTGAACAGCTTGAGGATGATACTAGTGAACCGATGGAGCTGGATGTTATTGCAATTTGTTGTGATTTCAGCGAGGAACCGCTTGAGGATGTTCTTGAGAATTATTCGCTGGAATCATTGGACGAATTGAGGGAGCAAACAATAGTTATTAAAGAGCCTGGAGAATACGGCCCGAATGGTAGTGATACAGTGGTATATCAAAACTTTTAAATAATGTTTATTCGCTGGCATTCTTTCGAGTGTCAGCCGATAAGCAAAACAGAAAGCAAAGCTAAACGAGGTAACCATGTTGAACAAAAAAGATTACTCAAATTATAATCAATTTTGCATAGCCGTCGATGAGTATGCAGCGAGTAAAAGTAAAAGCGGGGCGCTAATTGTAAAAGCTCGTTTTAACGATGGGAGTGCCTTTACCGACACAATAGAAAGGGAATCACGGGAGGTGTCTTTTAAGTGGTACGATGGAATCACAGTGGAATCCACTTATAATACTAGCAAGTTCGTTGATTCCTTGTATTCTGACGGCGAACCTATATCAATCGGGAAAATGAAAAATCTTATTTATAAGTGGCTCAACAATAACCCCGATCATCCAGTGACCGAGATCACGTTTGCGATTGAGGATTAACAGAAAGCCGCACAGGCAACATAATGGGCCTATCCTGTAAGATGGGCCTAGTATATCCAAAACACTGTTAGAATTGATTTGAGGGCGTTACAATGGCCACTGTTAACTTTCTATCCGTATCTGAAATTGAAATCCATTCTGAAGTGGTAACAGTATAATGACCGATAGCATATACCTAGAAATAGTAAAGCCCATCAATCAATGCTCAATAGTAGGTCATGAGAAGCTGTTAATATCCCAACGCACTGGAAACGAGCGCATAACTGTATTACGTGATAATTTTGGCCAGTATCGTGCACTGTTAAAGGACTGCAAGAATAATGCCATTAAATCAGCCATTGTCTTTGATCAATTCAGAACGGTTAGATTTAAGTATACGCGGTCAGAATATCGGGGGAATAATTCGACAGCTTACCTTATGTCCATGCTGCCATTCCTCACTGGCCTAACCTTTCGTCATTCCGATTATCTTACAAGCGCCGGGAAGAATGCTATTAAAGCAGCCTAGCAGCGCATACAAGCAACGTTTAAGCATAGCCGGGGCATCCTATGGGGATCTCCGGTTTTGTTGTGTCTGGCTATCCTATAGCGGCTTACAGTAACCCTGCAGCGATACGCGAGCGATACCAGATATTTTAAAATTTCATTGCGATATGGGGGCGGCGTGTGTCATTTGTTAAGTGTCGGTGCCTGAGCGAAGGTAAATTTGAAGGCTCCCACCTCTGTGCCTGCCAGCATCCCACCAGACCCTACCAGATATTTTCCACCATACAAAAAGCATCCTTGCTTCAATATGTAGATATTTTCTGACGGGGGCAAATGCCAGTTCGCTCTAAGGATTCCTGCCGGATTTTTACAAGGGTGCGGTAGAATCAGCAACAATCCAAAACCAAGCCCAACTAGCAAGTGTACATTGTGTGATGCCTAACAGAAGAATATACACATGCTTAGGATATTTCCCGTCAGCACCCACCACAGAGACTATGCACAAGATGAGCAGCAGGATTGTGTTTGTCCACCACCAGAAGTCAATCATAATGCCCCAACAATGCCTTCAGTTTGAACCAACTATTAGAATTTTTGTGTACGTAATCAGAAGTGAACGACACATACTGATTTTGAAAGATCAAAAACCCCAACAGCAGCCTTCAAAATCCTCTTACGCAACATAAAGTCTGGCTCTAGTCCTAGCCACTTACGCTGAATTCCGTAGAGCCTTGCAAGGTTTGTCAGAATCCTCCCTTTTGCTTTTGGAAGTGTGTATTGTTCTAGGTCACTCATGTGTCCTCCCTGTGCTCAAAAACCAAATCCATGAGCCTACACAAATCACGGTAGTCCATGCTGCGTCTACTGGTATTCTCCGTATCTTCCCATAGAGATTCATAATACGCTTTGATTTTCTCTTCATCTACACCGTGTCCCACTGGAAAGATGTTGTAGAAGTCTTCATAACTAAAAAATTCAATCATTGTGCTCACGCTCCAGAAGATAAATCTTGTGTTCAAGCTCTTCGATATAATTACTTATTGGCTTCAAGTGGTGCTTGTCGATCATAGCAACGCTATACGTTTGAAATTGCCTCTCAATCTCAGCCATTGCTTGTGTGCATTCTCTGTTATAGCTCTTATCAATCATACTAATACTAGTCTCCTCTACGTGTGACATAATAAATTCCCTCATAGCTTCTCTTGTGAGATTGTTAGGTATTCTTACAGCTCCTTTCAAAGATCCTCCAATACAAGCTGTTTTGTAATCATATAATGTCATTTCAAACCCTCCTAAGCCTTCAGATTCTCTTCGAGCACCTCATAGCCGCCGTCTGTAGCAATCTCAACGAGCATATCACCAACAGGACGCTTAGGTACAGTGAACATTGTTTCGAGGCCATGTTTCTTCAACCATCGTGTGACGACATACTCAATCTCCATTTGTAGGTCTGACGTATCTTTGCCCTCTACGTCCTCACACCAATCCGCTGCATTACTCTCGCCAATGTCGTCAAATACATTATCCATAATAATATACATGATGTGCTTCACGTCATATTGCTTCGCTGGATAATAATCCACAGCTTCTGCTAGGAATATTTGCACACGTTCGCCTTCGTGACGCTCATCGTAGAAATCAGCTTCCAGTGCTTCTGTGACGGAAGGCCAAAACACTTCATCATTTGTGCTGTAGAGGTATTTCATAGGTTGTCTCCAAGTTTCTCAGCCGTCATAATCCTCACAGCAGCATCTTCTGGCTTATTCCGACACCACTCTGTGAGTTCCTCTAGGCGTTGTTGGTATTCGATTGTGGGATTGCTGTTCAACTTAACAGAGTCACAGACTTCTTCAAATTTAGCTCCAGTTCTCCCGCAAGGAACCCATGTGCAGTTATCATTATCCCAAGTGAATTCATGGAGGTCGCCGTCATCATCGTATGTTTCATAGCCGTGGTGTACCTCTCGTAGTTTATATACACTGCCAACAGTGAAGTAAGGTCCGTGCTTGACACACTCTAATTCAATCATCAGTACTCTCCTTTACGCTCAGGTTTAATCTGTTCAACCTTATCAAGAGCTAAAGACATCGAGCATTCTGCGGCTTCGAGAATTCTTGCAACTACCACGAGATACTCGTCTTGGTAATCTAACTCCATGTCTGCCCATATATCATGAAAGTTTTGTCTCGTCTCTTTCACTTGAGCAAGGAGGAACCTGCAAAGTCGTCGGTCGTGTGCGATCTTTTGTTTCATTCATCCTCCCACTTGGTAGTCATCTCTACAATCGGCGCTTGTTTCCAAGAATTATCATTTAACTTTGAAATCACATAGCTTCTCCTAACCTACCATTTCAAACTTTGATTTACTTTCAATACGAGATGTCCAGTGGGTTCTATCTGCTGATATGGTGAACTCATGGAAGTCCCCGTTATCATCATATGTCCAGAATACTCCTAACCTACCATCCACCGAATAAACGTGCCCTTCCGTGAAATAATTACTGCCTTTGACGCATTGCAACTCGATCATAGCTCTCCCCTCATAAAAATTTACTAGAATAAATTTCAGTGGCTTCTTCTTGTGTGATAATACAGCAATAGCAAAGCTCACGCAAGATGCTCTCGGCATCACTCTGTTTAATATCTACAAGCTCTCTTACGATAAACTCTAGACGTTCTAACGTGTTTAGATTTAAGCTCATGACTCACCTCCAAGTTAGTGTTACGTTGTCTGGAAAGTCTGGCAGTATATCCTCTAGTTGCCTCAATGTAAATCCTCCGAGGCCGGTACCGACTGGCGTAAGTAGGAATTCATTCTGTGGGTTACACTCTGCCACTTCAGCTAATAGTTCAAGTTGAGTATGAATTGCTTTTAGTGTTACAGGAGGCATCGTTTTGCGAAGCTCTTTGGTCACTATAGCATACGTCTGTCCCTGCCAACCATGGGCTTTACTATATTCTGCTCCAAATTGTAGAGCTTGTTTAGCAGCACCCTTTCCGTGCCTACCCTGTGTATTCGATCCAAAGACAAACACTTGGTCTGGCTCTAAAACTGTTATCATATGCTCTCCTCAGAAATGTTATGTTGTAACGTTAAACTCTGCTCTTAGCAGAAAGCTTCGTGTAAGCTGTGTTGAGATTCTTCCCAATCACATTCAAAGATTCGTCCACATTCTGCAAATACACCCCAATATACTCCACATCATCAATATCTGTCCAGCGTTGGTGGAAGTCATTAGTGATATTCTGGTGTGCCTCTAGCATATCCATTAGATTATTAATGTCTGTTTGGATTGTCATTTGTTTCTCCTCCTAGTCTATTTTGGTCTTGTCAGCACAAGCACGAACTCCAGTGAGTGATTGAGGCGATTCCGCAAGGAATCAACACATAAGATAAGCAATCATCTTCTTAATAAGCTCATCACATTTCCCGTAGTTCACCTTCACAGCAAACCCTTCATTATCCACAGTACCGTAAGCATTGTCTTCCGTCTTACCAAACGACTCCACAATCGCTTCATACACATCACGCTTCCACATAGATTTACCAAAAGGTTTACGTGGATTGAAGTCACGCCCTTCTTACCAACCCGGCCGTGGTGATACGGGCACCGGGGTCGGATTGCAGCAGTTCAACGACAAGCTCTTGCAAGTATTGACGCAGAGGTAGACTAATCTCCTTGTTGTACGGCACTTTAATGCTGTCAAGGAATGATTCGATTGTTTGAATTTCTTCTGGTGTTACGCTTAGGTGTTCTGGTACGTGTTGTTCTGTGTTCATATTATGCCACTCCATTAGGTTCATTTGAATTACTGTTAGTCGTATGCACTGCTCTAGCCGCTACAGGAATGCTGCACACAATCCCTTCGTCTGGATCATAAGCAATAGAGCATTGCACAGGCTTCTTGATTTGAAGGTATTGTAGCAAATCTTCATACGATTGTGCAACAGCGTAATAGAAGTTTCCTTCACGTTTTGTTTTGACGTTTTTCATCGTGTGCGCTCCTTCAGGTACTCTTGTGCTTTCTCAATCAGGATCTTTAGGTTCTCTAAGTCTTCTGGATAGATAATCTGTCCTCTCCCGTCAAGGACATCTGTCTCCCCTCCGATGAGCAACCACCCACGTGTGCGCAGTTCTTCTGTGTTCATCACAAACATATCACCGTCTTTATCTGTAAAGCTCCACCCTTGTGTTTCTGTTTCTGGTCTGTTATCAATGCTGACATATCCCATAATTATTTCTCCTTTCGTTTCACAGTAATTTCTTCTGGTGTTTCACCGTGCCATTCAACATGACCAATTTCATTTCCACTCTCGTCAGTCATAACTAGCAGTGTCTCGTGACATTCATAAGGTTCGCACTCAACACCTACAACACTCACTTTAAGGTCTCTCACGTTAGTCATTAAAGCCTGCTCCACTTATTACGAATGTAACCAGCACTCATGTATTCTCCTTGCTCGCTCAACGTAGGCTTCAGCAACACTTGATCGTGCGTTTCTTGAATGAATGGGTGATTGCCCATGTGCATGGTCGTAGTATTGCATTGTGGACACAGACAAGCAATAGGGGATGAGCTATATCCTTTGCCATTCCGATAGGCATTTACATCGGCTTCTACGCTGAATAGCTTTTGTTGTGCTCTGCTACGCATATTTCCAATCCTCCATTGTGCTTGCACGTTGCTTTGCGATTTCCACAAGTTCACTGTCAGCGTACTCAAAGTTGTCTGGAATGCTGAAGTTGTAGACATCGCCTTGAAAATCCATGTCAATAATCCTTTGAGCTTGTGTAGAGTCCATCACTACAACAGCGTCAGCCCAATCCAATAGTACATCGTCAATAGGGATCAGCGCAAAGTCTTTCTCAAGTCCAACAGCTCGTGTATTAAACCCTTGTGAGGATGTGAGCACATGGGCAACTGTAGGACTTCGTAGTAGTCCTGCTGAGCACACACAAAGCACACGTAGGAATTTCCCTTGGTGCGGATTCTTGCTATTCCATTTTCTGTTGTTCATAAATCGTTCTCCAATTCACTATCAACCACTCCCAAAGCAACCCCACAAATCACCGCCACAGGAGCTACAGTGAGCCAGTAGTCTAGTGTGGCAATACTTACACCTTGTGAGCTTAGTAGGCTTGCAGTGTAAGCCACAGGAGCCATGATTGCAAGCATTACTAACAGTCTGCAAAACAGGTTTATGAATTTTCTCATGGTGTATACCTCACAACTCTAACTTTAAGACCAACACGTCCAGCTTCTTCAATCATGTGTTTCGTACCTCTGCTTTTACCATCCCAAAAGGCTACTAGGTGTGTGGCCTCCTGTGCCATTTGAGCATTCCGAATTGGACCGGCTTTCCTGCCTAAACCCTTCCAGTCAGCAGCGAATTCAAGTACATCAATACCATTCTCATGTGCGTACTGTTCGCCTATAGTGTCAGCACCACGAGCTTTACCTGAGATAATATAGTCTGGCTTCACTTTACTGAAGATAGAGTCAAGGTGTTTCTTGGCAAACTCATAGTCTGTGAAGTCTCTACCGCCAGCTATGATTACTTTCATTCTAATTGTCATCATCAAAATTTACCCTATCTTTATAAAACTTATAACTAGCCTCGTCATATGCACGAGCAGCCTCATCTTCAGTTATAAACGCGCCTAGGTAAATTGTTTTGCCTCTGACTGTTATCCTAGAATCCCAAGTCCCCTTTCTATTATAAGACACTCCGACATATTCAGAACTTTTATTCTTATTTTTGGATTTCCTCTTATTGTGTGATTGGACGCCTCTTGTGCTCCACCTACAATTACTCTTACAGTAATCTCCGTCCACGTCTATCCTATCAAGGCTCGTGCCTTCTGGCCTATTACCCATATCCTCTAGGAAATTCAAGAAGGACTCCGCCCACCTGTCACAAACTCTAATGCCCCGCCCTCCATAGTTTTCATATCCCGGTCGGCTATCGTTGTAGCACCTGTTCATCATGGCTGTGTAGGATGCGTACTCGGGTGTTCCATCACCACCATGTATTGTAGACGCCTCCTTCAACAGGCTAATTCTCAAACAACCACAACTTTTTATTTTATAAGATTTTAGGTGTGGCGCTGAAACGTCTTTTATTTTGCCGCATATGCATTTACAAGTCCAAAAAGTCTTACCTCTCTTCCTCTCAGCCTTTGAAATCACAGTTAAGTTATTGAAAGTTTTTCCGGTCAAATCTTCAAGTTTAGCCATTCTCTACCCTCCTGTAAAATGAGCACTCTATTTCTAACTCTTTCATATATTCTACTGCCTCTTCTAAATTCCACCTGCCTTTAAATTGCGCAGTTGGTTCTTGGGAAACCACACGTGTGATACCAACTTGCTTAAGTACTCCTATGCAATGATTGCAAGGAGGGTGAGTCAAGAATATGGTGCAGTTTTCTACACTTCTTGCCGCATTCAGTACTGCGTTCTCTTCCGCGTGTATGATCAATTTATACTTGATCTCCCTCATGCTCAACCTCTGGTCATCACTGGCTCCACGCGGAAACCCGTTAAATCCGTGGGATACAATTCTATTCTTATCATCAGCAATGACTGCACCTACTCTGGTTGACGGGTCTTTGCTCCAGCTTGCCACAAGAGAAGCCATTTGCAAGAACCGAATATCCCATTTATTCTGGCTCATAACTTTCAATCCTATCTTCAAGGTGATGGTAAGCCATATCAACCAGCAGATTAAAATTTACCTTAGTGAACGGTAACACGTAACTTCTGTTCTCAAGATAGCCACTCGACAACCACAAAGTTTCCTTCAATTCGTCAAGGCTCAGTGTACTCACTAGAGTTACATAGTCATATTTACTGTTAAGTAGACTAATAGCTTCGTTGAGAATTTTGTTTCCAAGCTCTTCTTCACTACACCTAGAATCAATCATAATTTTACTCCCATGTTAATCTGACAGAGGCATCCAATGAGTTACCTTGAAGTCAAGGATAAACATTTCAGTTCCACCACCTTTCCAATAAAAATCTCCGTCTGTTTGAGCATAACAGTTTATCTCACTTCCGTCAGTCAATAGAACTCTCACCTTGTAAATACCTTGATTTGTAGGTGCTACTTCCGTTATATCAAACCAATCACTCATATTCTACCTCGCGTTAATCTGCTTATCATTGCTCTCAAGCCCCATAAAGCGAATCTTATAGAAACCCTTCCCGTATACCGAATCCACAACCTCTTGAGCCTTCTCACGCTCTCTCACCTTCACAAACACAAGAAACCCAAAGCTATTGACAATGTAATACCTACTAGGCGGCGCTTTATCTGTGTAGTCGTCATCGCTATAACGCACAATGAACTTCTCGTGTTGGTTTTGGATTCGCTTTCTGTAAAATTCTTGGTTATCTGCATAGTTCATTTAATTCTCCTAACAAATCTTCTGAAGCCTACCACCACAAGCCACACAATCCGCATTAGCTTTTGGTGAATCTAGCTTATAGCGCACAAAGAACAGTGTCAACCTATCTCCTGCCGATTTATCACTCCTAATCCACATATAGATGTGCTCTCCTAGCTTGTAAGCATCTATTGCTTCCGTAATATGGGCAAAAGAAAAGGGAGTCGAAACAGAACCTCTATGGCTCTGAATCAACCCCCTCACACGAATCGACCTTGGATCTCGCTTCACCCTGTCGAATTTGTAAACGCTAATTTGCTTTTTGTCTTTCATTTAAAGCCTCCTTTGACGTTGTGTAGATTATCTTACACGTTGTCTTGGAGGCTGTCAATCCTATTCTTCAGATTTCTCTTGCTCTGCTAGAAGTTCTTCAAGCTCCATCGCAGCTTTCTCAATCTGAGCGTCTAGGTCTTTCTGTACGTCATCTCGTAGGTCAATAACCACAGCTTTCTCAGAGTCCTCTTTGAGCTTTTCTTCGACGCCCTCTGGCAGCTCAATATCTTCGTAGTCTTCAGAGTCGTCTGAAATTAAACCGTGTTTAACTAGAGTGCGCTCTACAGCCTCTGAGACGATCTCTGTGAGGTCTTGTGGACCACCCGCATCACCTTCAGCTTCTTTTGCAAGCTCTGCACGGTATTCTGCGTAAGTTTCTAGGCGGGTGTTGATTTCTTCTGCGTTAAAGTAGAGGTCAGATCCCTTGATTACGTCTTCAATTTCTTCTTCAGTGAGGAAGTGACTGTATGTTTCTCGGATTTGTCGGTGCGTTTGTTTTCGGGAGAATTCTACATTAGCAAACAGATCGTTTTCCTTGCCTACAGCTCCCGAATGCGATGTGTGGATCATAAGCTCCGAGTAAGGATTCACTTGGAAAGAGTCACACGCTAGGAAGATCCCGCTTCCCATTGAGTAGCAAATCTGCTCAATTACACCGACAACGTGGCACTGAGCTTCCTTGATAGCATTAATGAGCATCAAACCGGAACGCACCTGACCACCTTCACTATTGATATGGATAATGAAAATATCATTCGCTTCGGATAGGCGCAAGGCATGACACACTTCGACATATTGCTCTGGGTGCCCAATCTCGCCGACCAGATACAGGTCGAAGATATTTCCTTCTGGTGTTTCTGTGACAAACAGATTGTTTGGTTGCACTGGTTGGATTGTCATCTCGTCATTATTCATTTTTGTCATGTGTTGTGTTCTCCTTTTTGATCTGCTCCGATGACGCATTGATTAACTCTTTATACTTGCTTTGTCCCATTCCGAAAGAGCACACTAGCGATACTATAATCATCAGTGATATTAAGATAATGTCTTGCATGACTCCCTCTCCCCGAGTGAGAATCTATTGATGGCCATGATGGCACCCTCCATGTGAGCCACTGTCTCAAATTCAGTATCTCTCAACCACTTCTTGATGTCCTCAGGTGTGTCGTCTGGAATTATGATATAATTGACTCCTTCCATTAACATTCCCCTCTACAATTAGCTAAAGCGTGTTGTAAAACCCACCCTCTTTCTCAAATGCTACCAGAATTTCTTTAACAATGCCAGATCGCACACAATCATCTTCAGAGAAGTTGACAATATCGACACCACTGATATTGTGACGCTGGAAGAATTCTGCAATCCAATCTAGTGCGTTATTCTCGCGGTTAATCGACTGACGTTGGTCGCCACAGATAGCCAAGAATGACACATCCCAACCCAAACGAGTAACTAGGCTCATAACTTGTGGTTTAGTTGCGTTCTGAATTTCATCAGCAATAATACAACACGGTTCATCGAAAGAACGCCCTTGAATCTTCTCTAAGGGAACCACCTCAATAATTTTCTTGTCGATGCAGTAGTTGTAATGACCAGCACCTAAGTATCTCTTCAGCACATCTAGCATTGGCCTACAGAAAGGCTCAAGCTTTTCAAAGTCACTCCCCGGCGTAGCGCCGTAGTCCTTCCCAAGGTGTGCGTAAGGGCGCGTGACGATCACGCTAGACACTTCCTTAGCCAACAACAATCTAGCTGCTTCGTAGGACGCACAATAACTCTTACCACAGCCGGAATGTCCCCGTGCCACTGTGATTTGATTTCTGTTCAAACTCGCAAGGTAATCTTTCTGTGTTTCTGACTTAGCTTCCAGAGGAGGGATTTTACGTTTCTCTAGGAACTTGTCTTCTTCTCTAACTTCAACTTCCTTTTTCATCCAGCGTTCTTCGACAACCTTCTTCTTGTTACGCTTAGTCATTCAGGCAATCCCTCCTGTCTCAGTCATAGTGTACAACACTTGCTTAATCTCTTCAGCAACACCACTGTAAGCGTCTCTCATGGCGCTCTCAAATCGCTTGTAGGTATCCGACTCATAAAACTGAAAGATAAGCACTAGCTCTTGCTCAGAAAGCTCCTCAAGCAAAGTAGCGAGGCACCTCTCTACATCTTCTTCTGATACGCATTGGCGACTAATATCGTAACTGAGCGTTTCATCACCACATGCACTCCACATGGTTTGCTCTACGATAACTTCTAGGTTTTCCTTCACTACTTGCTTGAGGTTCATGTAAGCTCCTTAGCGTTTATTTCTTAGCTGCTGTTTTCCGACGACCGCGACGGCTTCCTGTTGTGCTCTTCTGGTTGCCTGTAGGCTCCTGTACGGCGTTTTCTTGAGTTTCCTGTGCGTTGGCAGCGGGTGCTTCTGAAACGTCTTCTGAGGGCTTCTCAGGCGCTTCTACGGGTTCTTGCTTTTGAGCAGGTTTGGAAGTTGATTCAGAAGTTCCCTTCGCTTGCCCTTTCAGCATCTCACATGTGTATACACCAAAACCAAAACTTTGAGGATAGCCTTGATTTGTACCACTCACTTCGTAACCTTGTTTCGCAAGCTCTGCAATCTTGTAAGCGAAGTCAGCAAGCGAAGGCTCTTGTACACGAATTACATCAGACATAATAATTTCTCCTGTAGTATTCTATAGAATAATTTGTGGAATTGATTCAAGTTTCTTGAGCGATGCTTCCGAAGGAAGAATCCCCTCAAGTTGTGTTGAATATCATACCACGAATCCTCTATAAGTCAAGCACAATCCTTGAATTAGGCACCAACACAAGCTACTCTGTACGCAAGAGGGCTGACAGTGGTGATGACCACGCCCTCCAACGTAGGCACGGTTTCTCGGCACCAGAAATATCCTCTCTAAAGTATAAACTACAATTATCTCCCGTAAGGGATATTCTGTAGAATTGTCTTAGAAATCAGTGGTTAGGCTACTTCCGTAGGCACACAACACAGGGAAGTATCTAGTGTGTTACAAAGTTTTACAATTCAAAGGGGTTGACAAATGAGGATTTGGATGTAAACTATCTCTTAGGAATTGCTTCTAGTATCCCTATAGGATACTAGAAGCAATTCCTAAGAGATAGTTTACATC
>Ga0209300_1000618_pt1 | contig 17233 bp, 18 predicted proteins | sample Shrwel_input2_RT_FD_187535 | JGI IMG/M metagenome (GOLD analysis project Ga0209300, IMG submission 187535) | Subsurface microbial communities from deep shales in Ohio, USA - Utica-3 well 1 S input2 RT (SPAdes) (version 2) ... | reverse complement strand
GCACAGCCTCAGCGAGCGCCCCGCTCCCGCCACAGGCCGCGCTGATAGAGCCGCTCGTGGAGCAGTGCGGCCAGTGCATCCACCGCGGGCTTCGAGGCCGCCGACATCCGTTTGCCGAGGTGAAGCTGCGCCTCGCCGCCGGTCAGCGCCGGCAGCCCATCCGCCGGCCCTAGCTCGCGCATCGCCGGCGTCAGCCGCTCCCGGTCGAGCACGCTGATCGACAGCCCCGCCTCCACCGCCGTTTCCAGGGCATGAACGCTGGTGCTGGTGAAGACCGCATACCAGGCGCGCTCCTCGGCCTCCAGCGCCTCAATGCCGATCGCTCGGTACGGGCAATCCACCGGATGCAGGCCCAACGGCAAGGGCTGCGTCGGGTCGAGCACGTACTCCCGAGCCGCGGCCCAAACCGGTGAAGTGCGCCACAGCGGCTGGCCACCTTCGAGCCGGTGCGAGCGGTCGAGCAGCAGCGCAAGCGTCAGCTCACCACGCTCGAGCCGTCGGGCCAGTTCACCGCTGGTCGCGGTGACCGCCTCCAACAGCACATCAGGATGCTGAGCCATGAACTCGGGCAGGATCTGGCCTACCAGCTCGCGGGCAAAATCCTCCGGCATGCCGAAGCGCACCCTGCCGGAAAGCCCTTGGCCGGTGAAACGCGCCAGCAGCCGATCATGCTGCCCCAGCAGGGCGCGAGCCTCGCGCATCAGCGACTCGCCGGCGGGCGTCAACGTCATGCCGCGAGCGCTGCGGATCAGCAGCCGTGTCGCCAAGCGCTCCTCTAATCGCTTGATTTGCATGCTGATCGCGCTGACCGTGCGATGCCGCTGCTCGGCGGCTGCGGCCAGGGTGCCAAGCTGCGCGACGGCCAGAAAGCTGCGCAACGACTCAAGATCCAGGGCGCTGGACACGACTTCAGACATATTGAAGGCTCACTGCAATTTTAATCGATTCTCTTAACACTCTAGTCGCCCGAGAATGGCCACGCCATCATCGCCAACGACCGCTGAACACCTGGGATGTGATGATGCGCTAGGAGACACCATGCAACTGCACTCATCGACACCTGGATTCTTTCACCGTCTGCCACTCGGGACCCTGTCCATCGCCGCGGGCTTCGTGCTCTGCTGGAGCAGTGGCTTCGTCGGCAGCCGCCTCGCGGTCGCCGTCGACACCCCGGTACTCACCCTCTACGTCTGGCGTTTCGCCCTGGCGACCCTGATCGCGGCCCTGATCTGGGCGGCACAGTCGGGGCCGCAAGGCCTGCGTGAGCAGCTTGCGTGGCGGTCACTGGGGCGGGAGGCGGCGATTGGCAGCCTGACCGTGGGCCTTTATCTGCTGGCCATGCTGGTGGCCGTCCAGCAGGGCGTCAGTGCCGGAGTCGCCTCGCTGGTGGGTGCACTGCAGCCGCTGGCCGCCGCCGGATTGGCCGGCCTATGGCTCGGCGAAATCAACGGTCGCGGCCGCTGGATCGGCATGGGCGTGGCCACCCTGGGTGCCGGACTATGCGTGCTGGATGACGTGCAAGGAGTTGGCGGGGCGCCGGCCTGGGCCTATGCCCTGCCAGTGCTGGCGGTGGCAGCGGTGACGCTTGGCAGCGTCATGACCTCGACGCCACGGGTGAAGCTGCCGTTGATGGCACGCCTGACGGCTCAACTCATGGCGGCAACGCTGGTGTTCGTCGCGGCGGCGCTTGCCGCTGGCAGCCCTCTGACGCCGCCGTCAATGGACGCCGAGACGCTCACCGTGATGGCGTGGCTGGTGGGACTTGCCACCTTCGGCGGCTACGGTTTCTTCGTGGTCGGGCTGGGACGCTTGGGGGTAGCGCGGCTGTCGACGCTGATCTACCTGACGCCGGCGGTAACGCTGGGCTTCACCGCCGTCCTGTTCGACGAGCTGCCGGGGCGGCTTGGCTGGCTGGGGATGGCGGTGGCCGCCGCCGGGGTGCTGATGGCCCTGGGCTCACGCCCACGCTCAAGCAGCTCGACGCAAGCACCCGACCGGGCAACCAGCCAGACGCCCTCTCAGGCCAACATGGAGGCATCCCATTGGGCAGCCCAAGTCAGTGACGCGCTCGATGGCGAGCACGCGCACCAGGAGATCCCTAAGACCCAGGCCCGGCCGGTGGGCGAGGCTCAGGCCTCGCGAGCGAAGATCAGGTCCCAGACGCCGTGGCCGAGTCGTTCGCCGCGGGCCTCGAACTTGGTCAGCGGCCGGAAGTCGGGGCGCGGCACATAGGGCGCGCTCTCGGCGGGGGCAGTGTTGCGATAGCCGGGCGCCTCCGCCATCACCTCCGCCATCCACTCGGCATAGGCCTCCCAGTCGGTGGCCATGTGCAGGGTGCCGCCGGGCTTCAGGCAGCGGCGCACCAGCTCGACAAAGGCCGGCTGAACGATGCGGCGCTTGTGATGCTTCTTCTTCGGCCAGGGGTCGGGGAAGAATAACTGCAGGCGCTCAAGGCTCGCGTCGGGCAGGCACTCGTCTAGTACCCGCAGGGCATCTTCACGGTAAACCCGCAGGTTGCTGAGCCCGCGCTTGTCGGCCTCATCCAGCAGCTTGCCCACGCCTGGGGCGTGCACCTCGATGCCGATGAAGTCGGTCTCGGGGTGGCGCTCGGCCTGCTCGATCAAGGAGCCCCCCATGCCGAAGCCAATCTCCACCACCAGCGGCGCCTGACGCCCGAACAGGGTCGCCGGGTCCTGAGGGCCATCATCGAGCGTCAGGCCGAGCCGCGGCCAGACCTCCTCGAGGCCGCGGGTCTGGGCCTGCGTCATGCGCCCGGCCCGCAGCACATAGCTCTTGATGCCGCGGCGGTGCAGCGGCGCGGCCTCGTCTTGCGTTGTCTTCTCTTGCACAGATACATCGTGTGTCGCCTGCGCAGCGCCATCGGCGGCAGGGGCGGTGTCATCCACCTTAGCGGCGGCTGCGGTGTCGGGCGTCGGGGTGCGGTCGTCGTTCATACGGCGGCGGTCGAATATCCGTGAGTCATAAGTAAGGCGGTCGTCAGTCAACGGCAGTGATCAGCCGTTGATGCGTCCGGCGAAGGGCGAGGACGGCTCGGCGTTCTGGCGGCGCGGCATGCGGCCGGCCAGGAAGGCCTCGCGACCGGCTTCCACGGCCTGACGCATAGCGTTGGCCATGCGCTCAGGATCGCGGGCATGGGCGATCGCCGAATTCATCAGCACGGCGTCGCAGCCAAGCTCCATGGCCAACGCCGCGTCCGAGGCGGTGCCGATGCCGGCATCCACCAGCACCGGCACCTGGCTCTGCTCGACGATCAGGCGCAGGTTGTGCGGGTTCTGGATACCATGGCCGGAGCCGATCAGCGAGCCCAGCGGCATGATCGCCGCACAGCCCATGCGCTCGAGCTCACGGGCAACGATCGGATCGTCGCTGGTATAGACCATGACGTCGAAATCGTCGGCCAGCAGCTCCTCGGCGGCCTTGAGAGTCTCGACCACGTTCGGGTAGAGGGTGCCGTCGTCGCCGAGCACTTCGAGCTTGACCAGGTTGTGGCCGTCGAGCAGCTCGCGGGCGAGCTTGCAGGTGCGCACGGCGTCGCGAGCCGTGTAGCAGCCGGCGGTGTTGGGTAGCAGGGTATAGCGGCTCGGCGGGATCACATCGAGCAGATTGGTCGCGTCAGCGTCCTGACCCAAATTGGTGCGGCGCACCGCGAAGGTGACGATCTCGGCGGCGCTGGCCGCGATCGCGCGGGACGCCTCGTCGAAGTCACGATACTTGCCGGTGCCGACCAGCAGCCGCGAGCCGAACTCGCGGCCGGCGATCGTCAGCGGTTGATCCTCGATACGTTCAGACATCTGGTCTCCTCGGGTGGGGCAGGCGCGCGGTGAACGCGCCAGCTAGCCGCCGCCGATGGCATGCACGATTTCGACGCGATCGCCTTCGGCGAGCCGGGTGGCCTCGTGCTGGCTGCGGGGCACGATCTCTTCGTTGACCTCGACAGCGATCCGCCGGCCGGCCAGTTCAAGCGCAACAACCAGCTCGCCGACGGTGGTCTCGCTCGCAAGCTGCTTGGCATCACCATTGAGCTGGATCTGCATGGCATCCTCTCAACAGGCTGTTAAAGGGCACATATTGTAGCCTGTTCGCGGCGCTCGGGGTACGGTAATCCCGGCATCGGCGCCAGGTGCGGCGAGCGGCCTCACCGCCCCCAGTTGAACAGGAGAGCAGAATGCGAGATAGGCGATGGTGGATGACGGCAGCCGGCAGCGGCGCGCTGACGGTGATGGCCGGGGCCTTCGGCGCCCATGCCCTGGGCGACACCCTGGCCCCCAAGCTGCTGGCGGCTTTCGAGACCGGCGTTCGCTACCAGGCCTGGCACACCCTGGCGATACTCGGCGTGCTGGCCTGGCGGTCAAGCCTGCCGCGCGCCGGGCAGCTGGCGGTGATCCGGCTGTGGACGCTGGGCATGCTGCTGTTCTCGGGCTCGCTGTATACGCTGGCACTCAGCGGCGTGACGCTGCTTGGCCTGATCACCCCGTTTGGCGGCCTGTGCCTGATACTCGGCTGGCTGGCACTGGGCTTCAGCGCCTGGCGGGCCTAGGGCTTAGGCGTAGAGACAGGGCGCTCAAGTTTCAGTCGCCGTCGGGCAGCGCATAGGTCGCGGTGACGATGGCCACCGGCTGCTCGTCGCCGGCGGAGTAGAGTTCCACCTCGCCGACCGCCAGGCGCCGGCCCAGCTTGACGATACGCGCGTTGGCAATAAGGTCGCGATCACCCCGGGCACGGCGCAGGAAGTGGCAGTTGAAATCGGTGGTCACGGCCATCGCCTCGGGGCCGATCTGGGCCAGAATCGCCACGTACAGGCAAACATCGGCAAGCCCCATGATGCTCGGGCCGGACACGCTGGCGCCGGGGCGCAGGTGCTCATCCTCGATGGCGAGGCTCATGGTGGCACGCATCTCATCGACGCCCTCGATGGTGCCCTGGCGATGGGGGAAGGCCTCATCGAGAAATTCTTCGATGGCGGCGGCGGACATCACGGTCATGGCGGGCTCCCTGCGGCGAGACGTTCCTATGAGGTGTTGCTATGAGGTGTTCCGATGATACACGGGGGTCGGGCCCAAGATAGCCTATTGGCAGGCCGCGCGCCCAGTCCCAACGCCCCTTCAAAGGTGGCAGACCGGGCCGCCATCAGGCCACGCAAAAAGGCCCCGGAACAGAGGTTCCGGGGCCTTGCTTGCTTACGTCAATCGGTCCCTCGGCCTGGGGCGTCCAAGTCATGCCCCAACACTGACCAGGACTCAGGGCTCAGCCCACTGGCGCGGGAGGAGCCAGGCGAGACCAGGCGAGGATATCGCCGTCAGTGCGCAACCTTCGCCTTGTGCACCGCCCGCCAGTGGTGCAGCAGCGGCTCGGTGTAGCCGGCAGGCTGTACCCGGCCCTTGAACACCAGGTCACAGGCGGCCTGGAAGGCGCTGGAGGCAGCGAAGTCGGCACTCATCGCCGTGTAGTCCGGGTCACCGGCATTCTGCTCATCGACGACCCGCGCCATGCGCTCGAGTGTTTCCTGAACGCGGTCGGCGCTCACCACGCCGTGGTGGAGCCAGTTGGCGATATGCTGGCTGGAGATACGCAGGGTGGCGCGGTCCTCCATCAGGCCGACGTTGTGGATATCCGGCACCTTGGAGCAACCGGTGCCGTGCTCGACCCAGCGCACCACGTAACCGAGGATGCCCTGACAGTTGTTGTCGAGCTCCTGCTGGATGTCCTCGTCGGACCAGTCGGGCTTCTCGGCCACCGGCACGGTCAGCAGATCATCCAGCAGGTCGGCCTCGCCCTTGGCTTCCAGCTCACGCTGGACGCCGGCCACGTCGATCTGGTGATAGTGCAGGGCGTGCAGTACAGCGGCAGTCGGCGAGGGCACCCAGGCGGTGTTGGCACCGGCCTTGGGGTGGCCGACCTTCTGCTCGAGCATGGCGGCCATGCGATCCGGCATCGCCCACATGCCCTTGCCGATCTGCGCGCGGCCGCGCAGGCCGCAGGCCAGACCGATCTGCACGTTGTTGTGCTCGTAGGCCCCGATCCACTTGCTGCCCTTCATGTCGCCCTTGCGGATCATCGGCCCGGCTTCCATGGCCGTGTGCATCTCGTCGCCGGTGCGATCCAGGAAGCCGGTATTGATGAAGGCGACCCGTGACGCAGCCTCGTGGATGCAGGCCTTGAGGTTCGCCGAGGTGCGACGCTCCTCGTCCATGATGCCCATCTTCAAGGTGTCCCGATCCATGCCCAGCAGGTCCTCGACGCGGGAGAACAACTCGCTTGCGAAAGCGACCTCGGCCGGGCCGTGCATCTTCGGCTTGACGATGTAGACCGAGCCACTGCGCGAGTTGCGCGGCGCGCCGTCGGCCTTCTTCAGGTCGTGCAGCGCCAGCAGGCCGGTGACCACGGCGTCGAGCATGCCTTCCGGCACTTCGTTACCATCGGCGTCAAGAATCGCCGGCGTGGTCATCAGGTGGCCGACGTTGCGCACCAGCATCAGCGAGCGGCCGTGCAGGCTCAGCGTGGAACCGTCAGGCGTCAGATAGTCGCGATCGGCGTTGAGGCGACGGGTGACGGTCTTGCCGCCCTTCTCGATCTGCTCTTCGAGATCGCCGCGCATCAGCCCCAGCCAGTTGCGATAGACGCCGACCTTGTCCTCGGCATCCACCGCGGCCACGGAATCCTCGCAGTCCATGATGGTGCTCAGTGCGGCCTCGACCACCAGGTCCTTGACCCCGGCCGGGTCGGTCTTACCGATCGGGTGGCTGCTGTCGAACTGCAGTTCCAGATGCAGACCATGATTGGCCATCAGAATGGCGGTAGGCGCGCTGGCCTCGCCCTGATAACCGATCAGCTTGCCCGGATCCTTGAGGCCGGTCTCGCGGCCGCCCTCGAGACGCACCAGCAGGTGGCCGTCACGCAACGAATAGCCGACGGCATCGCGATGCGAGCCGGTGGCCAGCGGCACGGCACGGTCGAGCACGCCGCGTGCGTAAGCCACCACCTTGGCGCCGCGCTTGGGATTGTAGCTGGTGCCCTTCTCGGCACCGTCGTCCTCGCTGATCGCATCGGTGCCGTACAGCGCGTCGTACAGGCTGCCCCAGCGAGCGTTGGCCGCGTTCAGGGCATAGCGGGCGTTGCTGACCGGCACTACCAGCTGCGGACCGGCCTGAACGGCGATCTCACGATCGGTATTGGCGGTGGTGGCGCTGACGGTCTTCGGCGCATCGACCAGATAACCGATCTCCTCGAGGAAGGCCCGATAGGCCGGCATGTCGCTTACCGGGCCGGGATGTTCGCGATGCCAGGCATCCAGCTTCTGCTGCAGGCGCTCGCGTTCGGCGAGCAATTCGCGGTTGCGCGGTGTCAAATCAGCGAAGAGGGCATCGACGCCGGTCCAGAAGGCCTCGGCGTCGATGCCGCTGCCCGGCAGGGCCTGATCGGTGATGAAGCTATCCAGCTCGCGGGCCACCTGAAGGCGGTGGTGGGTAACTCGTTCAACCATGGGGATCTCCTGATGCACGCTGACCAACCGGCCAGGCTCGCCGCAGCGAGCGCCCTCTCGTCGGCACGGAGGGCTGTTTGTGGAAATTAATTCCAGAATATTCTCGAGCTGATGCTATCCCATATTTCGTCGGGCGTCGTCAACTCCTCGACCAAATGATGAGAGCCGTCGTTTACAAATATGGCTTGTGCCCCCCGCTAGCGCTAGCATGTGAGCACTAGGGAGAGATTGATGACCGACTTCGCATCACTGCAGGCGCTTGGGCCGATGGAACGCACAGGTGCCCCCGGCGGCCCACCTCATGCCGGGACCCTCGGCCGATATCTCGAGCATTACCAGCTGTCGCCGCTGCTCGCCGACCAGGTCGGCCTGCACGTAGGGTTTGTCGAGGCCGGCAACTTTCGTCTCTGGGCCCAGGTATGGAGCCCAGCCGAGCCCAAGGGCACGGCCTTCGTGGTGCATGGCTATTTCGACCATCTAGGACTCTACCGCCACCTGCTGGCCCTGCTGCTCGAGCGCGGCTGGCGAGTCGTGATGTGGGACCTGCCCGGCCATGGCCTGTCCAGCGGTCCCCGGGCCACCATCGAGGATTTCGACGACTACGGGCTGTGCTTGCGCGCATTGCAGGACCATCTTTCCAACCGCGGTCTGGCGCCACAGCCCTGGATCGGCATCGGCCAGAGCACCGGTGCGGCGATACTTGCCACCGATGCCCTGCGCCAGGGGCCCAACAGTCAGTGGGCGGGGCTCGCCCTGCTGGCGCCGCTGGTCCGGCCCTTTGGTTGGTCGCAGTCGAGCTGGCTGCACCTGCTCGCCGGCCCCTTCCTGCGCAGCCTGCCAAGGCGCTTCAATCCCAACTCCACCGACAGCGATTTCACTACCTTCCTCAAGGAGAGTGACCCCCTGCAGCCCGATCGCCTGCCGGTAAGCTGGATCAACGCCATGCGCCGCTGGATGCCGCGCCTGCTGGCGCTGCCCCCCAGCGAACTGCCCGTGCTGATCCTGCAGGGCGAGCAGGACCTGACCGTCGACTGGCAATGGAACCTCGAGGTGCTGCGCGGCAAGTTTCCGCGCGCCATCGTCCACCGCCACCCCGAAGCGCGTCATCACCTGGTCAATGAAGCAGAGGAGATCCGTCAGAGCATGTTTGCCGAGCTCGAGACCTTCCTGGCCCAGTTCGAGACGAGCCCCGCCGTGACCCAGGAACCCTCGGTATGAGCTACCTCACCTGCCCCACTCAGAAAGCGTGCCTGGCGGTTCTGGCCATACTCTGGCTGATGGCCGGCTGCGCCAGCACGCCCGAGGCGCCCCCGACCCTGCGCCAGGCGCTGCTGGGGCTCAGCGATCGCGCCGCCGCGCTGGTGCTGGCCCAGCCGGCCTGGTCGCAGGCCGATACCAGCGCAGGACAGGACATCGTGCTGCTGCTGGGCGAGACTCAGGTCGACGCCAGCCTCGGCATTACCCCGGAGCGCTTTGGGGAGAGCCTGTCGCGAGCCCTGTTGGCCGCCCCCCAGGGCCCTCAAGTGCTCGACTGGATGCCAAGCATGACCACGCGCGAAAGCGATAACGCCAATCTCTGGCTGCTGGAGAGCCGCCTCGAACCCGATGGCCCCAGGCTGACCCTCTCGGATCGGGACCTGCTGCCCTACCGGCTGACCCTGGCGCTGCGCCACCCGGGCGATGACGAGATCCGCTGGCAGCGGATGGTAAGCGGCGCCTTCGACACCACCGCGCTCTAAGCTCCTAGCTCTCAAGTTCTCAAGTTCTCAAGTTCTCAAGTTCTCAAGTTCTCAAGTTCTCAAGTTCTCAAGTTCTCAAGTTCTCAAGTTCTCAAGTTCTCAAGCCAGCTTCCTGCGGCCAGCAGAGTTGAGTCACTCCTCCTCTGGCGCCACAATCATGCTATCGCTTGTAAGGAGAGCCCGCATGCCCCGCTTCGCCGATCACCTTTACCGCGACGGCCCCGCCAACCCCTTCCCGGGGATCAAGGCGCTGGAGCGCCGCCTGGGCCGCGAGATTCCCCACCGACTGGGCTCCAACGAGGGCCTGGATATGCCGCACCGGGCGCTTGAGGCCCGCTTCGGCGCAGCGCTCAGCGAACTGGCCCGCGGCTACGGCGACGCAGGCGCCATGGGCGTGCGCACGCGGCTCGCCTCAGCGCTCAATGTTGAGCTGGATAACCTGCTGGTCGATGCCGGCGCCGACAGCCTGCTGGCGCTTGCACTGCGCGCCGTGGCTCCCGCCGGCACAACGGTGGTGACCAGCGCCGGCAGCTACCCGACCTTCGGCTACTTCGCCGCCGGTCAGGGCTGTCGAATCATCGAGACCCGCTATCAGGAAGCGCCGGGGCTGCTCGCGCCGGACCTGGCGGCCCTGGCCGATGCCGCCACACGCGAAGACGCCCGGCTCGTGTATCTGGCCAATCCCGACAATCCGGGCGGCCACCTGCACGATGATGACGCCATCGCCGCGCTGCGCAACGCCTTGCCCGAGACCTGCACCCTGCTGCTCGACGAGGCCTATCACGACTTCCGCGATGATGCGGCAAGCCACGCCGTGCTGCCCGGGGTGATCCGCGTGCGCACCTTCTCCAAGGCCCACGGCCTGGCTGGACTGCGCATCGGTTACGCCCTCGCCGAGGCCGAGACCCTCGAGATGCTGATGAAGGTCCGCATCCACTATGCGGTGTCATCGCTTGCCGAGGCCGCCGCCGAGACCCTGCTCGACCACCCGGACGAGACCCGCGAGCATATCGAGGCGGTGATCGCGCGCCGCGAGCGCCTGGCCACCCACCTGCGCGGACTCGGCGCCGAAGTGCTGCCCAGCGCCACCAACTTCATCGCCGTGCGCCTGCCCGATGCCGAGCTGGCCGGTCGAGTACACGGCGAGCTACTCGCCGCCGGTAGCCTGATCCACCGCCCCCCGCATCCGGCGCTTGGCCATGTGCTGCGCATCAGCGCCGTCGAGGACGCCCTGGTACCTGGCCGCCTGGCCGCGCTGGAAGAGGCCCTGGCCAACGGCTGAGGCGCCTCCCGTCGCCCAGGGTCGGCCCTGCCCCGCTAACGCCCCGCTGGCTGGCCCCTTGGTTAGCCGCGCTTCAACAGCCGGTCGAGCTGGCGAAAGCCGATCGCTTCCATCAGCTCGGCCCGCCCGGGACGCGGTTCGCCGGCGAGATCGGCAAGCGTCAGCGCCACCCGCAGCACCCGGTGATAGGCACGCGCCGAGAGCGACAGCCGCTCAAGCACGCTGGCAAGCCAGGCGCGGTCGGCGGCTTCCAGAGCACAGGCGGCTTCCAGTTCGCGTCCCGGCAGATGGGTATTGAGAGCACCGCGCTCGGCCTGTCGAGCCCGGGCGGCGATCACCCGCGCGCGCACCGTGGCCGAATCCTCGCCGGTCTCCCTTGATGTCAGCTGTTCAGGCGCCAGCGCCGGCACCTCTACCTGCAGGTCGATACGATCGAGCAGCGGGCCGGACAGCCGCCCCTGATAGCGCTGAATCTGCGCGGCGGTGCAGTGACAGGCCCGTCGCGGGTCGCCGAGATAGCCGCAGGGGCAAGGATTCATGGCCGCGACCAGCTGGAAGCCGGCCGGGTAGCTGCGCTGTTGGCTGGCCCTGGCGATATGAATCTGCCCGGACTCCATGGGTTCGCGCATCACTTCGAGCACATGGCGGGAGAATTCCGGCAGTTCATCCAGAAACAGCACGCCGTGATGCGCAAGCGAGATTTCGCCGGGTCGCGGCTTCGAGCCACCGCCGACCAATGCCACGGCGCTGGCCGTGTGGTGAGGCGCGCGAAAGGGCCGCTGACCCCAGTGTTCGCGCAGGCCAAGCCCGCATACCGAGCGAATCGCCGCCACCTCCAGTGCCTCGTCTTCGGAAAGTGCCGGCAGAATGCCCGGCAGGCGGCTGGCCAACATGGTCTTGCCGGTGCCGGGCGGGCCCGCAAACATCAGGTTGTGCCCGCCAGCGGCGGCCACCTCGAGGGCGCGGCGCGCCTGATGCTGACCGCGGACCTCGGAAAGATCGGCGCTGACTATCGCGGGGGGCAATGGGCTTGATAGGCGATGGGGCGTCAGCGGTGTCTGCTTCACCAGGTGCGCCACCACCTCTAGCAGGTGGTCGGCGGGCAGTACCTCAAGACCGCTCACCAGCGCTGCCTCGTCGGCATTGGCGCGGGGCACGATCAGCTTGCGGCCCCGCGCCCGCGTGGCAAGCGCCACCGGCAGCACCCCGGGAACCGGGCGCAAGCGGCCGTCGAGGGCCAACTCGCCGAGGCACTCCAGATCGGTCAGGGATTCGGCGGGCAGCTGGCCGGAGGCCACCAGGATGCCCAGCGCGATCGGCAGATCGAAGCGCCCGCCTTCCTTGGGAAGGTCGGCAGGCGCCAGGTTAAGGGTAATGCGCCGAGTGGTGGGGAACTCGAGCTGGGAATTGACCAGGGCGCTGCGCACCCGTTCGCGGCTTTCCTTAACCGCCGTCTCCGGCAGGCCGACCAGAGTCAGGCCCGGCAGGCCGTTGGCCAGGTGCACTTCAACCAGCACCTCGGGGGCCTCGAGGCCGAGGCTCGCCCGGCTCGAGATGATCGCCAGTGTCATACGCGTTCCTTGCGTAGCTCAGTGTCTTTTCCTAGACACTAGCGCAGGTAAGGCCCGCCTGTCGCTGATTCCCGACTCAACGCGCGCCCGGTCTCAATGCCGGCCCGGGGCCTTCTTGTCAGCGGACGGTTCCGCCGCCTTGTCGTCACTCGGGGTTGCTTCGTCGGCCGGCGACTCATCCAGCGCCTCAGGGGCAACTTCTGCGGCTTCGGCCGCCAGCGGCGTTTCGTTAGACGCCGAGGTATCGCGTTCGATGGCGGCCTCCAGCGCTGCGACCTGTTTCTCCAGCGATTCGACCCGCGAGCGGGTGCGCTGCAGCACATCCATCAGGATGTCGAAGTCCTCGCGGGTCACCAGTTCCATGCGATCGAAGGCGCTGCGCACTACCTGTTGAACGCTGCGCTGCAGCTCCTCGGGGGCATGGGAGGCGCCCTGCAGGCGCTCGCCGAGCTGCTGGGCCAGACGGCTGATACGATCGTTCGTCACCATGGGTCGCACTCCTGTCGGTCAATGTCGGTGGCTTTTTACAGGATACGCAAGGCACGGCGATCACGCATGCACTCTACGCCCCCTTCAGCACTTCACTCTCTTGGTGCACCGCCCCGCTGAGCGTTCAATGCACCCTGCAAGCGCACCGTCGGGAGGCATTGGCACCAAATTAGTGCGCAAATACATGCTGCATTGCGAAGTCATTTCTTCTTAGACTCACAACAACCTCACATCCTTCTGATTTACTTGAATTAAATCGGGATTGGCACGCTATGCGCTAAGCCTTAGTTACGCATCACCAAGAAAGCGAAAGCACGCCAACGACAACCCCTTCCAGTGGGAGACACGGAATGAAACTCATCACTGCCATCATCAAGCCGTTCAAGCTCGACGATGTCCGCGAGGCGCTGGCCGACAACGGCGTCCAGGGCATCACGGTGACCGAGGTCAAGGGCTTCGGCCGCCAGAAGGGCCATACCGAGCTCTATCGCGGCGCCGAATACGTCGTCGACTTCCTGCCCAAGGTCAAGGTCGAGATCGCCGTCGATGATTCACGTCTCGAAAGCGTTCTCGAAGCCATTCGCAACGCCGCCAATAGCGGCAAGATTGGCGATGGCAAGCTGTTCGTCACCCCACTGGAGGATGTGATCCGCATCCGTACCGGCGAGCGTGGTGCCGACGCGGTCTGATCCGCAGCGACCCGACGCAGGGCCCTTCACATAACAACCTAACCCTATAACGCGAGTACCACCGTCAGCGTCACAACGACACAAGGCAGCGCTGGCCCAGGAGAGTACCCTATGATCGAACTTTCAGAGCTGACTTACGCGCTCGATACCTTCTACTTCCTCATCTGCGGCGTGCTGGTGATGTGGATGGCCGCTGGCTTCGCGATGCTTGAAGCCGGCCTGGTACGTTCCAAGAACACCGCCGAAATCCTGACCAAGAACGTGGTCCTGTTCGCGATCGCCTGCACCATGTACCTGGTGGTCGGCTACTACATCATGTATTCCAGCAGCGCCGGCGGTTTCCTGCCGAACCTGGGCTTCCTGATCGGTAGCGAAAACACCCTGGACGCCATCACCGCAGGCGGTGACGACGCGCCCTACTACTCCATGCGTTCCGACTTCTTCTTCCAGGTGGTGTTCGTGGCAACCGCCATGTCCATCGTCTCGGGTGCCGTCGCCGAGCGCATGAAGCTGTGGGCCTTCCTGGCCTTCGCTGTGGTCATGACCGGCTTCATCTATCCGGTGTCCGGCTACTGGACCTGGGGCGGCGGCTGGCTTTCCGAGGTCGGTTACTCCGACTACGCCGGTTCCGGCATCGTGCACCTGGCCGGTGCTGCGGCAGCACTCGCTGGCGTGATCGTACTGGGACCGCGCAAGGGCAAATACGGCAAGGACGGCTCTATCTACGCCATCCCCGGTGCCAACCTGCCGCTGGCGACCCTGGGTACCTTCATCCTGTGGATGGGCTGGTTCGGCTTTAACGGCGGCTCTGAGCTGAAACTGTCCGACGCCACTTCCGCCAACAACGTGGCTCAGGTGTTCGTCAACACCAACGCCGCGGCGGCTGGCGGCGTGATCGCTGCCCTGATCCTGGCCAAGCTGTGGTTCCGCAAGGCCGACCTGACCATGGCACTGAACGGCGCCCTCGCTGGCCTGGTGGCCATCACCGCCGATCCGCTGTCGCCCTCAGCGCTGGGCTCCGCCTTCATCGGCGCCATCGGCGGCCTGATCGTGGTGGTATCCATCGTCAGCCTCGACAAACTGAAGCTCGATGACCCGGTCGGCGCCATTTCGGTGCACGGTGTGGTCGGCATCTGGGGCGTCCTGGCCGTACCGCTGTCCAACGACGGTGCCTCCTTCGGTGCTCAGATCATTGGCATCGCCGGCATCTTCGCCTGGGTCTTCCTGGCAAGCCTGGTGGTGTGGCTGATCCTCAAGGCCATCATGGGTGTACGAGTCAGCGAAGAAGAAGAATACGAAGGCGTCGACCTGGCCGAGTGTGGCCTGGAAGCCTACCCCGAGTTTTCCGTCGCCAAGAAGTGAGGCGACACACCGAGTGAGCTGGCGTGCTCCCCTGGCCCCCTAACGGGGGCCTTTTTTATTCCCGCTCGGTGCGGTGTATGCTTGAGGGCATGTTCGCGGGATATGCCGCGTCGCGCCCCGCACCGGGAATCACGACGCTCCCGTACCAACGAATACAAGGAGAATGACCATGAAGCTGGTGACCGCCATCATCAAGCCGTTCAAGCTCGACGACGTACGGGAAGCGCTTTCCGAGATCGGCGTGCAGGGCATTACCGTCACCGAGGTCAAAGGCTTCGGCCGCCAGAAGGGCCACACCGAGCTGTACCGTGGCGCCGAGTACGTGGTCGACTTCCTGCCCAAGGTGAAGCTCGAAGTGGCGGTAGACGACGCCATGGCCGAGCAGGTGATCGATTCCATCACCCAGGTGGCCAACACCGGTAAGATCGGCGATGGCAAGATCTTCATCTCGCCGCTGGAGCAGGTCATTCGTATCCGTACCGGCGAGACCGACAAGGACGCGGTCTAAGCTCGAAGCTCGAAGCTCGAAGCTCGAAGCTCGAAGCTCGAAGCTCGAAGCTCGAAGCTCGAAGCTCGAAGCCAGCATAAACAGCACCGCCCCCAGACGCATGCGCCTGGGGGCGGTTTTTTTTCCAGCTTCAAGCTTATGGCTTACAGCTCCCGACGAAGCCCGGGCTCCGGCTTATTTCTCAACGAAAGCACGCTCGATCACGTAGTCGCCGGGCTCGCCCAGACGCGGAGAGATCTTGAAGCCCAGATCGTCGAGCAGGGCGCTGGACTCGTCCAGCATCGCCGGGCTGCCGCAGATCATGGCGCGGTCCTGCTTGGGGTCGAGCGGCGGCAGACCGGTATCTTCGGCGAGCTTGCCGCTGCGGATATGGTCGGTCAGGCGGCCCTGGGTATGGAACTCCTCGCGGGTCACCGTGGGGTAGTAGACCAGCTTCTCGGCGATCTCTTCGCCCAGGTACTCGTGTGCAGGCAGCTCCTTGGTGATGAAGTCGGCGTAGGCCAGTTCACTGACGGTACGTACGCCGTGGATCAGCACGATCTTCTCGAAGCGCTCGTACACCTCCGGGTCCTGGATCAGGCTCATGAAGGGTGCAAGGCCGGTACCGGTGGACAGCAGGTAGAGGTTGCGGCCAGGCAGCAGATCATCGGTGACCAGGGTGCCGGTAGGCTTGCGGCTGACCATGATCTGATCGCCGACCTCAAGGTGCTGCAGGCGCGAGGTCAGCGGGCCGTCGGGCACCTTGATGCTGAAGAACTCGAGGTGATCCTCGTAGTTGGGGCTGGCGATGGAATAGGCACGCATCAGCGGTTTGCCTTCGACCTCAAGACCGATCATCACGAACTGGCCGTTCTTGAAGCGCAGGCTACGCTCGCGGGTGGTCTTGAAACTGAACAGGGTATCGTTCCAGTGATGGACGCTTAAGACTTCTTCCAGGGCAAACTTGCTCACGACCGACTCCTTATATGCTCAAGACGAGTATTCCAAAAACGAATAACATCGCCGGAAAGATCAATGAGTGAAGTCTAAGCATCGGCCACCTATCTGTTAAATGGTTTATATGGATAACACTTATCTATAATGCCGATATTAACTCAGCGGAGTGTGACCATGCGCTATACCCTGCGCCAGCTCGAAGTCTTCGTCGCCGTCGCCCAGCACGAGAGCGTATCCCGCGCTGCCCGGGAGCTGGCGCTGTCCCAGTCGGCCGCCAGCACCGCGCTCTCCGAGCTCGAGCGCCAGTTCGACTGCCAGCTGCTCGACCGGATCGGCAAGCGGCTGAAGCTCAACGCCCTGGGCTTTCAACTGCTGCCCAAGGCTGTAGCGCTGCTCGACCGCGGCGAGGAAATCGAGGAACTGCTGCGCGGCCAGCGGGGCATTGGCTCGCTGGACGTCGGCGCCACCCTGACCATCGGCAACTATCTAGCGACGCTTCTGATCAGCGACTTCCTCAAGGCACATCCGGACAGCCGGGTACGCCTGCAGGTGGGCAACACCCGCAGCATCATCGAGCGGGTGGCCCAGCATGAGCTGGATCTGGGACTGATCGAGGGCGACTGCCAGAACGAGGCGCTAGTCATGCAGCCCTGGGTGGAGGATGAGCTGGTGGTGTTCTGTGCGCCCCATCATCCCCTGGCGGGAAGCGACGCGCTGGACATCGATCATCTGCTGCGCGAGGACTGGATCATGCGCGAGCGAGGCTCGGGCACCCGCCTGACGCTTGAGCATGCGGCCCGCCATCGCCGCGGGCGCTTCAACATTCTGCTGGAGCTCGAGCACACCGAGGGCATCAAGCGGGCGGTGGAGTCAGGACTTGGCATCGGCTGCGTGTCGCGCCTGGCGCTGCGCGATGCCTTCAGGCGGGGCAGCCTGGTGGAACTTTCCACCCCCGAGCTCGACCTGCGCCGCCAGTTTTCCTTCATCTGGCACCGCCACAAGTACCTGACCACCGGCATGCGCGAATACTTGAAGCTGTGTCGACAGATGACGGCAGGCATCCAGCGCAGCGACGAAATTCCGCTGCCCCTGACGCCCTGAGCCCCTGCAACCCGCCCCCGATCAGCGACGCGCTAATCGCCAGGGCATCACACGA
>Ga0209300_1000617_pt1 | contig 17260 bp, 24 predicted proteins | sample Shrwel_input2_RT_FD_187535 | JGI IMG/M metagenome (GOLD analysis project Ga0209300, IMG submission 187535) | Subsurface microbial communities from deep shales in Ohio, USA - Utica-3 well 1 S input2 RT (SPAdes) (version 2) ... | reverse complement strand
CCGAGCACATGCGCATCGTCTGAGGGCCGTTGTGATGTCCATCCCCACCCTGGCCCACAAGGCCTACGCCCCCCACCCCGCGCAACGCATCGCCTTCATCGGCCTGGGCACGATGGGCGCGCCCATGGCCGCGCACCTGCTGCGCGCGGGCCACGACGTCACCGTCTACAACCGCACCGCCGCCAAGGCCGAGGCCTGGGTGGCCGAGCACGGTGGCCGCCACGCCGCCACGCCGCTTGAGGCCGCGAAGTCAGGCCCAGGTGCTCACATCGCCTTCACCTGCGTGGGCAACGACGACGATCTGCGCCAGGTCTGCATGGGCCCCGAGGGCGTCTTTCAAGGCCTGGCCGCCGGGGGCATCGTGGTCGACCACACCACCACCTCGGCCGAGGTGGCTCGCGAGTTGTCTGCCTGCGCACGCGAGCGCGGCCTGCACTTCATCGACGCCCCCGTCTCAGGCGGCAACCTGGGTGCGCTCAACGGCGTGCTCACGGTGATGTGCGGTGGCGATGCGCAGGCCTTCGAGTGCGTGCGTCCCGTTGTCGCGGCCTACGCACGCGCCGTCACCCTGCTGGGCGACAGCGGCTCGGGCCAGCTCGCCAAGATGGTCAACCAGGTCTGCGTGGGCGGTTTGCTCCAGGGCCTGGCCGAGGCGCTCGCTTTCGGCGAGAAAGCCGGCCTGGACATGGCTCAGGTGCTGGAGGTCATCTCGCAAGGAGCAGCCAGCAGCTGGCAGATGGTCAACCGCGGCCCCTCCATGATTCACAACCAGTTCGACTTCGGCTTCGCCGTCGACTGGATGCGCAAGGACCTGGGCCTGGTGCTCGACGAAGGGCGCCGCCTGGGCGCCCGCCTGCCGGTGACGGCCCTGGTCGACCAGTTCTACGCCGACGTGCAGGCCCAAGGCGGCGGCAGGCAGGACACCTCCAGCCTCATCCGGCGCCTGCGCTGACCCAAGGCGGCGATCAGTTCGGGCGCGGCAGGCGGTTGGCCAGTTCGTCTTCGCTGATGATCTCGAAGGCCTTGACCACCTTCTTGACCCCGGGGATGCTGGCGGTCAGCTCGGCCGCGCGATGGGCTTCGCGCTCGGTCACGATGCCCATCAGGTAGACCTCTCCGCGCTCGACCACGATGTCGAAGGCGTTGCTGATCAGGTCGCGCGCGTCCACCAGGGTGGCGCGCACCTTGCCAGCCACGAGCACGTCGTTGGAGCGGGTGCCCAAGGTGCTTTCGGGTCCCACGATGAGCTGGTTGATCACCTTGGTCACGTTTTCCACGCGGGCCACGGTCTGCTCGGCCGCCAGGCGGTCGGCCTCGCTGTCGACCTCACCGCTCAGCAGCACCGTGCGGTTGTAGGCGTTGACGTTGATGTGGCCTCGGCCCGCCAGCGCATCGCGCAGGCGGTTGGCCGACTTCAGCTGGATGCCCTGGTCTTCGACCTGCGTCCCGGAGGTGCGCCGGTCGGTGGCGACCAGGGCGCTGGCGGCGGCCCCGCCCAGCATCAGCGGGGCGCAGGCGCTCAGGCTGGCCGAGCCCAGGGCGACGAACAGCAGGCTCACGGCCAGGCGAGTGGGGGCGATGCGCTTCATGCGGCTTCTCCAAGCAAATGGGTGTCCACGGCGGTGCACAGCCCGTGCAGGGCCAGCCAGCCGATGGCGAAAAGGGTGGGGGTCTGGGTGCCAGGCAGGGGCACCCACACGTCGGTGTCTCGCAACTGGGGGCCGAGCACGCTGGCGGCTTCCCCGGTGAAGGCCACCAGGGTCAGGTCCTGCTCGCGCGCGGCTTCGGTCGCGGCCCGCAGGTCCGCCTCGTTGCGCTCCAGCGAAAAGGCCAGCCACAGGTCACCCGGGTGCCCGAGCGCGCGAACCTGTTGCGTCAGCGAAGGCTGCGTCGGGTGCATGGGGGGCGACAAGGCCAGGGCGGCCAGGGGAGGGCGCTCGCGCCCGGTGCCGCGCACCAGCAGGTTGGCCGCCTGTTGCGCCAGCCAGGCCGCTTCGCCTTCGCCTGCGCACAGCACGCGGCCGCCGGTGGTGATCGTGTGCATGATGGCCTGCGCTGCGAAGTTCAGCTGCTGGGCCAGGCGTTCGGAAGACTGATAAAGCCAGTCGGCGGTTTCCAGCAGCGGCTGCTGCAGGAGGGTCGGCTGATAGGACGGGTCCGGCATGCGGCCGATGATAAGTCAGCTCGCGGCGCCTCAGCTGGCGTCGAAGGCCGCGGGTAGCCAGGTCAGCTCGTCTCCGTCGATGGCGACGACGTCGAATCGGCAGGGGGGCCACACCGCGAGGTTTTGCAAATAGAAACGCGCGCCCAGGATGCAGCGCCGCTGCTTGCCCCGCGTGACCGAGGCCGCCGCGCCACCGTGGTCGCTCGAGGTGCGTTGCCTGACCTCCACGAACACCAGGGTGCCATCGCGGTCGCGCATGATCAGGTCGACCTCGGCGCCACGCGCGCTCGGGCCGCGCGCCACCCGATAATTGCGCTCGACCAGTGCCAGCCCGCGCGCCTGCAGGTGCTGCAAGGCGCGTTCTTCACCCTCATCTCCCCGGGATTTTGTCGTGACCCTCGATGTCAATTTGCTGCTCCAGGCGGCTCACCAGGTGGCCGGCAGCCAGCAGTATCCCAAAGGAGCGCTCTACCTGGTGCCCACGCCCATCGGCAACCTGGCCGATCTGAGCCTGCGCGCCGTTCACGTGCTCAGCCTCGTGGACGCCGTGGCCTGCGAGGACACCCGCGTCAGCGGGGGGCTGCTGCGCCACCTCGGTCTCGACAAGCCCTTGATGCCCCTGCACCAGCACAACGAGCAGGCCGCTGCCCTGCAGGTGCTCAAGCGCCTGCAGGACGGCCAGCGCGTGGCCTACGTCAGCGACGCCGGCACCCCCGCCATCTCCGACCCCGGCGCCCACCTCGTGCAGGCCGCGCAGGCCGCCGGCGTGCGCGTGGTGCCCCTGTCGGGCCCCAGCAGCGTCACCACGGCCCTGAGTGCATCGGGTGACGCCGCGGCCCACGGCTTCCGCTTCGAGGGCTTCCTGCCCGCCAAGGGCGCCGCCCGCTTGACCCGCCTGCGTGAGGTCCTCGGTCACGATCACAGCGTCGTGCTGTTCGAGGCCCCACATCGCATCGAGGCCCTGGCGCGTGAACTCGCCGAGGCCGTGCCACAGGGGCGCGTCACGCTTTGCCGCGAGCTCAGCAAGCAGTTCGAAGACATCGTCACCTTGCCGTCTGCCGCGCTCTCCGAGTGGGTGGCGGCGGACGCCAACCGGCAGCGTGGCGAATTCGTGCTGGTCGTGCACGCCCAGCCGCCCAGCGACGCCCCTGAGGGGCTCGCGCCCGGCGTGGAAGCGCTCCTGAGCGAGCTGGTGCGCCACGTTCCCGTCAAGCAGGCCGCGGCCCTGGTCGCCGACGTGGTCGGGCTGTCGCGCAAGGCCTTGTACGACGACGCCCTGCGCCTGCGGCAGTCCCTCGGCGAAGACTGAGCCTCAGCAGGCTGGCCCCGCCTGCTCTCCCCCGTCCTGGGGATCTGACGCGCACCGACATCTGAATCCCCGCGCCCCGCGGGTGACTTGCCGTCGATAAGCGCGGGTTTCCACTTGATTCAGCCCCCTTCGCCCCCCCGCAGGCAAGGGGGCTGCTGTGCTTTCTGGGGGCTGAACACGCCCTAACACCATCGAGGGAGAGAACTTTCCCCCTGCCAAGGGTATGCCCGAAATTTAACGAAATCCGTTATTCAGATACTGGCTCTGTCTGCAGCGAAGCCCCCCTCTTGAAACCCCTTCGCAGGCAAAAACAGGAGCACAAGCATGACTTCCGGATTCAACCTCAAGGCCATTTGCACCGCCGCCATCGTGGCCGGCGCCGCCCTGGCCGCCCCCGCCGCTCACGCCGGCACCACCGCCCAGACCCAGTACCCCATCGTGCTGGTTCACGGCTTCATCGGCTTCGACAACATCCTCGGCGCCGTCAACTATTTCTACGACATCCCCGGCAACCTCCGCAAGGAAGGCGCCAAGGTCTACATCGCCTCGGTGAACCCGTCGCAGACCACCGAATTCCGCGGCGAAGAGCTCATCCAGCAGATGAAGCAATGGGCCGCCAAGGACGGCGTCAAGAAGTTCAACCTGATCGGCCACAGCCACGGCGGCCCCACCGTGCGCTACGCCGCTGGCACCGTGCCCACCATGGTCGCCTCGGTCAGCACCATGGCCGGCACGCACTTCGGCTCCAAGGTCGCTGACGACCTGGCCCCCACCTTCTCCGAAGGCAGCACCCTCGACGGCCTGGCCACCTCCGGCCTCAAGCTCATCTCCTGGTTGACGGGCAACAAGACCACCGACCAGACCAACCTCCAGGCCGCGCTCAGCTCCCTGTCCACCGAAGGCTCCGCCGCCTTCAACGCCAAGTTCCCGGTCGGCGCCCCGACGACCGATTGCGGCTCCGGCCCCGAAGTCGCCAGCGTCAACGGCAACAGCATCCGCTGGTATTCCTTCTCGGGCACCGCCGTCAAGACCAACGGCTGGGACATCTCCGACCTGATCCTGGCCGGCACCGCCTCCTACTTCAAGGACGAGCCCAACGACGGCCTGGTGGGCCGCTGCTCCAGCCACTGGGGCAAGGTCATCAAGGACGACTACGCCTGGAACCACCTCGACGAGATCAACCAGGTCCTGGGAACCATCGGCAAGGGCGCACCGGACCCCGTCGCTTTCTACAAGCAACAAGCCAACCGACTCAAGTTGGCCGGCCTGTGATGGGCGCAGCGCCCCACCAGGGCGCTTGACCCATCCGCATGGCCTCGATCGCGGGGCCTGCGCATTTGACGAGGCGACAACCGACTTCAACCCCAGCCGCCCTGGCCGGGTGACGAGCGCCTCATTTGAACCACCCTGGAGACACGCATGAAATTCAACGCTTCCATCAAGGCCGTCTGTGCCGCAGCCGCTCTGGCCGGCATGGCCCTGGCCGCGCCGGCTGCCCACGCCGGCACCACCGCCAAAACCAAGTACCCCATCGTGCTGGTTCACGGCTTCATCGGCTTCGACAACATCCTCGGCGCCGTCAACTACTTCTACGACATCCCCGGCAAGCTGCGCAGTGAAGGCGCCACCGTCTACATCGCCTCGGTGAACCCTTCGCAGACCACCGAATTCCGCGGTGAAGAGCTCATCCAGCAAATGAAGCAGTGGGCAGCCAAGGACGGCGTCAAGAAGTTCAACCTGATCGGCCACAGCCATGGCGGCCCCACCGTGCGCTACGCCGCTGGCACCGTGCCCGGCATGGTGGTGTCGGCCAGCACCGTCGCTGGCACCCACTTCGGCTCCAAGGTCGCTGACGTCATCGGCGCCAACACCACCCCGGGCGGCGGCTTCGACGACCTGGCCACCGCTGGCCTGAAGCTGATCTCCTGGCTGACCGGCAACAAGACCACCAGCGACACCGACCTGCTGACCGCCCTGGGCGCCCTCAGCACCGAAGGCGCCGCCGCCTTCAACGCCAAGTTCCCCGCTGGCGCCCCGACCACCGCTTGCGGCACGGGACCTGAGAAGGCCACCATCGCTGGCAACAGCATCCGCTTCTACTCGTTCTCGGGCACCTCGGTGAAGACCAACGGCTGGGACGTGTCCGATGCCATCCTCGCCGAGACCGCCAAGTACTTCGGCGACGAGCCCAACGACGGCCTGGTGGGTCGCTGCTCCAGCCACTGGGGCAAAGTCATCAAGGACAACTACACCTGGAACCACCTGGATGAAATCAACCAGGTCCTGGGTACCATCGGCAAGGGTTCGCCCGACCCCGTGGCCTTCTACGTCCAGCACGCCAACCGCCTGAAGTGGGCGTTCCTGTGACGCCATGAGCCAGCGCCCCGATCCCCCGGGTCGGGGCGCCCTCAGGCCGTTTCGTGATCCAAGAATGAGCGCAGCAAGAGGTTGAAGATGCAGAAGCAAGGCTGGATGAAAGCCGTCGGGGTCGCCCTGGCCCTGGGTGCCGCGGGCGTGGCCTATGTTGCCGCCACGCGCCCGGGTGGCCTGGTCGGTGAAGACGGCGATTCGCCTGCCCAAGGATCCGGCTGGGGCATGATCCGCCCCGACGCCTCATCGGGCGCGACGCCGGCGCTGGCCGCCAAGGGTGGCCTCAGCCTCGATCAAGTCCGCCACAAGCTCTTCAAGGAAGGCTCCTTTCAGGGCACCGAGCCCTCGGGCGACTGGTGCGTGGCCGCCGCCAAGCTGAGCCCCTGCGCCGACCTGCGCAAGCGCTTCGAGTACTACATCCTGGGCCTGGGCGAAGTCACCATCGAAGACATCCGCGCGCTGGTGGCCGACGAAGCCCGCCGCGCCCACGGCGACGAACTTGCCGCCGCCATCATGTCCATGTGGGATCGCTACTGGCAACTGCGCAGCCACACCTGGCGCAACGCCTTCGTGCAGTCCGACCGCAACACCTGGATGCCCGCCTTCGAGGAGCAGCGCATGGTGCGCCGCCAGATCCTGGGCGAAGACTGGGCCCGCGCGTTCTTTGCCGACGACGAAGCCAAGTTCCAGCAGTACGTGGCCCAGATGGACTCCGGCCAGCCTCCGCCACCCGATCCCGGCGAACCCGTGCCCCAGATGGCGCCTGGCAAGGACCCCGCCGCCGTGCACGCCGAGCGCGTCGCCCGCTATGGCCAGGACGCAGCGAACCGCCTGGCCAAGGCCGACGAAGAGTGGGCTGATTGGGAGCGGCGCCTGGCCGCAGCACGCACCGAATGGGATCGCCTCAAGAGCGCGGGGCAACTCTCCGACGTTCAGCGCCGTCAGGACATGCAGGCCTACATCGCATCGCACTTCCAGGCCGACGAGCACCTGCGCGTGAAAGCCCTGCTCAACATCTGAGCGGCCTCCGTGCCAGAATGCCGGCATGATCGCTGTCGACGCCACCCTCGCCCGCCTGCAAACCGCCCGTGACCTGCTGCTGACGCCGTACGGTCTGGACGAATCCAGCCTGCTCAACGCGCTGCGGGTCATCACCCAGCACCGCGTCGACGACGCCGACCTCTACTTCCAGTACACGCGCAGCGAAGGCTGGAGCCTGGAAGAAGGCATCGTCAAGTCCGGCAGCTTCGGCATCGACCAGGGTGTGGGCGTGCGTGCCATCTCCGGCGAAAAAACCGCCTTCGCCTACTCCGACGACATCTCGGAGGCCGCCCTGCTCGACGCCGCACGAACCGTGCGCACCATCGCCGCGGCCGGCCAGAGCCGACGGGTCAAAGTCGACAGCCACCGCGTCGCCGCCAGCCGCAGCCTCTACGCGGCCTTCGACCCCATCGCCTCCATGGACAGCACGGCCAAGGTCGCGCTCCTCGAAGACGTCGAGCGCCGCGCCCGCGCCAAGGACCCGCGCGTCGTCCAGGTCATGGCCGGCCTCGGCTGCGAATACGACGTGATCATGGTCGCCCGCGCCAACGGCGTGCTGGCCGCCGACGTGCGCCCGCTCATCCGCCTGTCCGTCACGGTCATCGCCGAACAGAACGGCCGACGCGAAGTCGGCTCATCGGGTGGCGGCGGCCGCCACGACCTCAGCTACTTCACCACCGAAGTCACCCAAGGCTACGTTGACCAGGCTGTGCATGCCGCCCTCGTCAACCTCGAAGCCCGCCCCGCACCCGCGGGCGAAATGACCGTGGTCCTGGGCTCTGGCTGGCCCGGCATCCTCCTGCACGAAGCCGTCGGCCACGGCCTGGAGGGCGACTTCAACCGCAAGGGCTCCAGCGTCTTCGCCGGCCGCATCGGCCAGCGCGTGGCAGCCAAGGGCGTCACCGTGCTCGACGACGGCACCCTGCCTGATCGCCGCGGCTCGCTCAACATCGACGACGAAGGGCACGTCTCGCAGCGCAACGTGCTGATCGAAGACGGCATCCTGCGCGGCTACATTCAGGACGCCACCAACGCCCGCCTGATGAAGACCGCGCCCACCGGCAACGGCCGCCGCGAAAGCTACGCCCACCTGCCCATGCCCCGCATGACCAACACCTACATGCTCGCAGGCGACAAGGACCCGCAGGAAATCGTCGCCTCGATCAAGCGCGGCCTGTACGCCGTGAACTTCGGTGGCGGCCAGGTTGACATCACCTCGGGCAAGTTCGTGTTCTCCGCGTCCGAGGCCTACTGGGTGGAAGACGGCAAGATCCAGTACCCGGTCAAGGGCGCGACCCTGATCGGCAACGGCCCCGACGCCATGACCCGCGTCAGCCTCATCGGCAACGACCTGCAGCTCGACAGCGGCGTCGGCACCTGCGGCAAGGAAGGCCAGAGCGTGCCCGTGGGGGTGGGCCAGCCCACCCTGCGCATCGACGGCCTCACCGTCGGCGGCACAGCCTGATCCTGCTTTCCTGAACGAGTTTCCGTGCGCCTCCCCTGTGTGGGCGGCGCGTTTTCAGCCTTCGATGCATGAGCGCTTGACCAGCCTCGCAAATCTCGTGCATAATGCAAGGCTTCGCTGTTGAAGCATTTGTCTCAACCCACCAACCCTTCGGTGGAGCTCCTTGAGTCAGGTGCTTTTTCAGATCCGCCCGTTCTACGGGCCCAAGACTGATGGTTCGTTGTTGCGCAGTGGTTTGTGCAGCCGAACGGTCAAGTTGGGGTACACCATGATCCAAATGCAATCGCGACTTGACGTCGCAGACAACACGGGTGCCAAGAGCGTCATGTGCATCAAGGTGCTCGGTGGCTCTAAGCGTCGTTACGCCGGCATCGGCGACATCATCAAGGTCAGCATCAAAGATGCTGCCCCGCGTGGCCGCGTCAAGAAGGGCGAGGTCTACAGCGCTGTGGTCGTTCGCACCGCCAAGGGCGTGCGTCGTCAAGATGGTTCGCTGATCAAGTTCGATGGCAACGCCGCCGTGCTGCTCAACGCCAAGCTGGAGCCCATCGGCACTCGCATCTTCGGCCCGGTGACGCGTGAACTGCGTACCGAGCGCTTCATGAAGATCGTCTCGCTGGCTCCCGAGGTTCTCTGAACCTCAGGTCAACGAAAAGGACAGCTCAATGAACAAGCTCAAATCCGGCGACCAGGTCATCGTTCTGACCGGTCGTGACAAAGGCAAGCGCGGCACCGTGTCGTCTCGCGTTGACGCCGATCACCTCGTGGTCGAAGGCGTGAACGTGGCCAAGAAGCACGTCAAGCCGAACCCCCTCAAGGGAACGACCGGCGGCATCGTCGACAAGACCATGCCGATCCACCAGTCCAACGTGGCGATCTTCAACCCTGCTTCTGGCAAGGCTGACCGCGTCGGTATCAAGCTCCTGGCTGACGGCAAAAAAGTGCGCGTCTTCAAGTCCAGCGGCGAAGAAATCAAGGCTTGAGGTCACAAATGGCTCAACAACAAGCTCGCCTGCAAAAGATCTACCGTGAAACGATCGTTCCCGAACTGATGAAACAGTTCGGCTACAAGTCGATCATGGAAGTGCCGCGCCTGACCAAGATCACCCTGAACATGGGTGTCTCGGAAGCCGTCTCGGACAAGAAGGTCATGGAACACGCCGTTGGCGACCTGACCAAGATCGCCGGCCAAAAGCCCGTGGTCACCATGTCCAAGAAGCCCATCGCCGGTTTCAAGATCCGCGAAAACATGCCCATCGGCTGCATGGTCACGCTGCGTGGCGTCACCATGTTCGAATTCCTCGATCGCTTCGTGACCGTCTCGCTGCCCCGTGTGCGTGACTTCCGCGGCATCTCGGGTCGTTCGTTTGACGGTCGCGGCAACTACAACGTCGGCGTCAAAGAGCAGATCATCTTCCCGGAAATCGAATACGAGAAGATCGATGCCATCCGTGGTCTGAACATCAGCATCACGACGACCGCCAAGACCGACGACGAAGCCAAGGCTCTGCTGCAGGCTTTCAAGTTCCCGTTCAAGAACTGAGGCCCGCCATGGCAAAAGTCTCTCTCAAGCAACGCGAAGAAAAGCGCGAAAAGCTGGTCGCCAAGTACGCCAAGAAGTACGCCGAGCTGAAGGCCATCATCAACGATGCCCAGAAGTCGGAAGAAGAGCGCTACGCCGCTCGCCTTGAGCTGCAAAAGCTGCCCCGCAATGCCAACCCGACCCGTCTGCGCGCACGCTGCAACCTGACCGGTCGTCCCCGTGGCACTTTCCGTCAGTTCGGCCTCGGCCGTTCCAAGATCCGTGAATTGGCTTTCGCTGGCGACATCCCCGGTGTCACCAAGGCAAGCTGGTAATCCGGCCGGGCACGAACAGGAGTTATCCCATGAGCATGAGTGATCCCATCGCCGACATGCTGACGCGCATTCGCAACGCTCAAATGGTCAAAAAGACCAACGTTGCACTGCCGTCGTCGAAGCTGAAAGTCGCGATCGCCCAAGTCCTGAAGGACGAAGGCTACATCGACGGTTTTGCCGTCACCGGTGAAGCCGCCAAGCCCACACTGGAAATCGTTCTGAAGTACTACGCTGGCCGTCCGGTCATCGAGCGCATCGAGCGTGTTTCCCGTCCTGGTCTGCGCATCTACAAGGGCCGTCACAGCATCCCTCAGGTCATGAATGGCCTGGGTGTTGCGATCGTGACCACCCCGCAAGGTGTCATGACCGACCGCAAGGCTCGCGCTGCCGGTATCGGCGGCGAAGTGCTCTGCTACGTCGCCTGATAGAGGAGCAATCGCAATGTCCCGCGTTGGAAAAATGCCGATCGCCGTCCCTGCAGGTGTGGACGTCAAGATCTCGGCCGAAGCCATCACCGTCAAGGGTGGCAACGGCACGCTGAACCTGCCGGCCAACGGCCTGGTCACCGTCACGCAAGACGGCGCCACGCTGAAGGTCGCCCCGGTCAACGACACCGCCGCTGCCAATGCCATGTCCGGCACCTTCCGCGCCCTGCTGGCCAACACCATCAACGGTGTTTCCAAGGGCTTCGAGAAGAAGCTGACCCTGGTTGGCGTGGGCTTCAAGGCCCAGGCTGCTGGTCAGAAGCTGAACCTGTCGATTGGTTTCTCTCACCCCGTGGTGAAGGACATGCCCGCAGGCATCAAGGTCGAGACCCCGTCTCAGACCGAAATCGTGATCAAGGGTGCCGACCGCCAGGTCGTCGGCCAGATCGCTGCCGAAGTGCGTGCGTTCCGTCCGCCCGAGCCTTACAAGGGCAAGGGCATCCGCTATGCGGACGAGCGCGTGTCTCTCAAAGAGACCAAGAAGAAGTAAGGAGCTGATTCATCATGGCATTGAGCAAGAAGGAACAGCGCCTGCGTCGTGCGCGCCAGACCCGTGTTCGCATCGCCCTGCAAGGCGCCGTGCGTCTGACGGTCACCCGCAGCAACCTGCACATCTACGCCAGCGTCATCTCTGGCGACGGCACCAAGGTCCTCGCGAGCGCCTCGACGCAAGAGAAGGAAGTTCGCGACCAGATCAAGAACGGCAGCAATGCCGAAGCAGCCTCCCTGATCGGCAAGCGCATCGCCGAGAAGGCGAAGGCAGCTGGTGTCGAGAAGGTCGCTTTCGACCGCGCTGGCTACCAATATCACGGTCGTATCAAGGCCTTGGCCGAAGCCGCGCGTGAAGCCGGCCTCGTGTTCTAAGCCATCCAAGCCGCGATACGCAACCGGAAGGAATTCAAATGGCAAAGTTTCAACCCAAGGTGGCAGACGAAGGTCGTGACGACGGTCTGCGCGAGAAAATGATCCAGGTGAACCGCGTGACCAAAGTGGTCAAGGGCGGTCGGATCATGGGCTTCGCAGCACTGACCGTGGTCGGCGACGGCGATGGCCGCATCGGCATGGGCAAGGGCAAGGCGCGTGAAGTGCCGCTGGCCGTCCAAAAGGCGATGGACCAGGCACGCCGCGGCATGCTGAAGGTGCCCCTCAAGAACGGTTCGGTTTTCCACAACCTGACCGGCGAACACGGCGCAGCCAAAGTGCTGCTGGCTCCGGCTCCCGCTGGTACCGGCATCATCGCTGGCGGCCCGATGCGCGCAGTCTTCGAAGTGATGGGCATCACCGACATCGTGGCAAAGAGCCTGGGTTCTTCGAACCCTTACAACATGGTTCGTGCCACTTTCGACGCCCTGAACAAGGCCACCACCCCGGCCGAAGTCGCTGCCAAGCGCGGTCTGACCGTTGAAGACATCTTCAACTGATCGCAGGAGAGCTGACATGAGCGAAAAGAAAACTGTCACGGTCAAGCTGGTTCGCAGCCCGATCGGTACCCGTGCCGATCACCGCGCCACCGTGCGCGGCCTGGGTCTGCGCCGCATGCACAGCACCGCCGTCCTGGAAGACACGCCTGCTGTGCGCGGCATGATCAACAAGGTCCGCTACCTGGTTGTGGTGCTCTGAGCATCGCAGCCTTTGGGAAACACCATGGAACTCAATAGCATCAAGCCCGCTTCGGGTGCCAAGCATGCCAAGCGCCGTGTCGGCCGCGGCATCGGCTCCGGCCTGGGCAAGACCGCTGGTCGCGGTCACAAGGGTCAGAAGTCGCGTTCGGGCGGCTACCACAAGGTCGGCTTCGAAGGCGGTCAAATGCCTCTGCAGCGTCGCCTGCCCAAGCGTGGCTTCAAGTCCCATCAGCTGAAGTACAACGCTGAGATCACCCTGAGCGAGCTGCAGGCCCTGGGCGCGTCGGAAGTCGACGCCCTCGCCCTCAAGCAAGCTGGTCTCGTGCCTCAGATGGCCAAGACCATCAAGGTGATCAAGTCGGGTGAGCTGTCTGCCAAGGTCGTCCTCAAGGGCATCGGCGCCACCGCTGGTGCCAAGGCCGCGATCGAAGCAGCCGGTGGCTCGCTGGCTGAATAAGCCAGGCACCGAAGCGCAAACACTGAACGTCTAGCCTGAACAGGACTCAGCGTGGCAACCTCCCCCACTCAACTGGCACAAAGCGGCAAGTTCGGCGACCTTCAGCGTCGTTTGGTCTTCCTGCTGTTGGCGCTGGTCGTCTACCGAATCGGCGCGCACATCCCCGTGCCCGGTATCGACCCCGCCCAGCTGCAGCAGTTGTTCAAGGGGCAGCAGGGTGGCATCCTGAGCCTGTTCAACATGTTCTCGGGTGGCGCCTTGTCGCGCTTCACGGTGTTTGCGCTGGGCATCATGCCCTACATCTCTGCGTCCATCATCTTGCAGATGATGGGCTACGTGATCCCGCACCTCGAGCAGCTCAAGAAAGAGGGCGAGTCCGGTCGGCGCAGGGTCACTCAGTACACGCGTTACGCGACGCTGGGCCTGGCTCTGTTCCAGTCCTTCGGCATCGCGGTGGCGCTCGAGGGCACGGCCGGTCTCGTGATCAGCCCTGGCTTCGGTTTCCGCATGACGACCGTCATCAGCCTGACCGCTGGGACGATGTTCCTGATGTGGCTGGGTGAGCAGATCACCGAGCGCGGTTTGGGCAACGGCATTTCGATTCTGATTTTCGGCGGCATCGCGGCGGGCTTGCCCGGCGCCATGGCCGGTCTGTTCGAGCTGATCCGCACCGGCTCCATGAGCATCCCAGCAGCGATTTTCATCGTCGCCCTGGTGATCCTGGTGACCTACGTGGTGGTGTTCGTTGAGCGTGGCCAGCGCAAGATCCTGGTCAACTACGCCAAGCGGCAGGTCGGCAACCGTGTGTATGGTGGTCAGTCCTCTCACCTGCCCCTGAAGATCAACATGGCGGGTGTCATCCCCCCGATCTTCGCCTCGTCGATCATTCTGTTGCCGACCACGGCTGTGGGCTGGTTCGCAACGGGCGACAGCATGCGCTGGTTGAAGGACCTAGCCTCGATGTTGTCCCCTGGCCAACCGATCTACGTGTTGCTGTACGCAGTGGCCATCGTTTTCTTCTGCTTCTTCTACACGGCGCTGGTGTTCAACAGCCGCGAGACCGCAGACAACCTGAAAAAGAGCGGCGCGTTCATCCCTGGGATCCGTCCCGGCGACCAGACGGCCCGCTACATCGACAAGATCCTGGGGCGCCTGACTTTGGCAGGTGCCGTGTACATCACGCTGGTGTGCCTGCTGCCCGAGTTCCTCGTGCTCAAGTACAACGTTCCTTTTTACTTTGGCGGCACGTCATTGCTCATCATCGTCGTTGTCACGATGGATTTCTGGGCTCAGGTGCAGTCGTATGTCATGTCTCAGCAGTACGACTCTCTGCTGAAGAAGGCGAATTTCAAAGCAAGCTGAACGCTGCGGGCGATCGCAGCAAACCCCGAGCCGGACACGGTCTGTTTGACAGCCGTCCCCCCGGTTCGGTGTGAAGCTTGAAACAGGTGGCCGAACCAGGTCGCGTCTGACGCAAATGCGGGTACACTGCGCACCCGTTCAGCCAAGAGACGCAAGTGGACTTGGATTTGGCGCCCATCGATTTGAGTCGTGCTCGCATCGTGTTCCGGGCGAAGTGAGCTGTAGTTTGGTGACCCCGGAAACGTGGGCGAATTTCCGCTGAGAAGTCAGCGGTTCAGGAGAAGACCATGAAAGTCTCGGCATCCGTCAAGGTTATGTGCCGCAATTGCAAAATCATCCGTCGCAAGGGTGTGGTTCGCGTCATTTGCACCGACCCGCGTCACAAGCAGCGTCAAGGCTGATTGCCTGACCAAGCGACGACACACGCGTTCAGAGGACAGTTATGGCACGTATTGCTGGCATCAACATTCCGCCGCACAAGCACACCGAAATCGGTCTGACTTCGATCTACGGCATTGGTCGCACCACCGCGCAGAAAATCTGCACGGCTGCAGGCATTCCCTTCGACAAGAAGATCAAGGAATTGACTGACGGCGACCTGGAAAAGATTCGAGAAGAAGTGGGCAAGCTCACCATTGAAGGTGACCTCCGCCGCGAGCTCTCGATGAACATCAAGCGACTGATGGACTTGGGCTGCTATCGCGGCTTCCGTCACCGTCGTGGTCTGCCGATGCGCGGTCAGCGCACCCGCACGAATGCACGCACCCGCAAGGGTCCGCGCAAGGCCATCGCTGGCAAGAAGTGATCTGCGCTGGTTGACTGAGTTCGAAAGAGATACATCATGGCAAAAGCACCCGCGAACAGCGCTGCCCGTCGTGTGAGCAAGAAGGTCCGCAAGAACATTGCGGACGGCATCGCCCACGTGCACGCTTCGTTCAACAACACCATCATCACCATCACGGACCGCCAGGGCAACGCCCTGTCGTGGGCTTCGTCGGGTGGTCAAGGTTTCAAGGGCTCGCGCAAGTCCACGCCGTTCGCTGCCCAGGTGGCTGCCGAAGTGGCTGGCCGCGCAGCACAGGAACAGGGCATCAAGAACCTGGACGTCGAGATCAAGGGCCCTGGCCCGGGTCGCGAGTCTTCGGTCCGCGCACTGGCTTCGCTGGGCATCCGCATCAACTCCATTTCGGATGTGACGCCGGTTCCCCACAACGGTTGCCGCCCCCAGAAGCGTCGTCGCATCTGACGATCGCTTGATCGGCCCGCGCTTCGTGGGTCGAATCAACACCTCGCAAGGCCGTCTTGGGTCATGCGGGGTGTGTCTGTCTTTATCCTGACACGCGTGTCGGGTTATTCGATAGAGCAAGCTCTTCACTTGCTAGAATCGCAAGTTTTCCGCAGTGGGCCGCCGCATGGCGGTCTGTCTGTTTGCTGAAGCCCACCGTCTGCAGGCGATTCGCTCGCAGACTCGCGTCGATGCCCCTCCGATGGGCTTGACGTCAGATCAACAAGGACACGAAAAGTGGCACGTTACCTCGGACCCAAGGCCAAACTGGCCCGCCGCGAAGGCACCGACCTGTTTCTCAAGAGCGCCCGCCGCCCCATCAGCGACAAGGCCAAGTTCGACACCAAGCCCGGCCAACATGGCCGCACTTCGGGTTCGCGCACCTCTGACTTCGGTCTGCAACTGCGCGAGAAGCAGAAGGTCAAGCGCATGTACGGCGTGCTGGAAAAGCAGTTCCGCCGCTACTTCGCTGAAGCCGAGCGCCGCAAGGGCAACACCGGCTCCAACCTGCTGTCGTTGCTGGAATCGCGCCTCGATAACGTCGTGTACCGCATGGGCTTCGCTTCGACGCGCGCCGAGGCACGTCAGCTGGTCGGACACAAAGGCGTGGTCGTGAACGGCCAGGTCGTCAACATCCCGTCTTTCCTGGTCAAGACCGGTGACGTGGTGTCCGTGCGCGAAAAGGCCAAGAAGCAGGTTCGCGTGCTGGAAGCTTTCAAGCTGGCCGAGTCCATCGGCTTGCCCGCATGGGTTCAGGTTGACGGCGCCAAGCTGGAAGGCGTCTTCAAGAAGTCCCCGGATCGCGACGAGTTCGGCTCCGACATCAACGAATCGCTGATCGTCGAACTGTACTCGCGTTGATGCGAGGCTGGCTGCGCCGCGCGACCTCCGTGTCGTGCCGCGTGGCCTTGTGCCGTTGGGTCCCGGCCCGGCGGCATGTGTTTTTCAGGGCCGGGGCAACCGCTCCGGTTGGTCCAGCAGCCTTATCGGTGTAACGAGCCGAGGGTATTGACAGGAAGACCTCATGCAAACGAATTTGCTGAAACCCAAAGCCATCCAGGTGGAGCCGCTCGGCGGTCACCGCGCCAAGGTCACGCTCGAGCCGTTCGAGCGTGGTTATGGCCACACCCTCGGCAACGCGCTGCGTCGCGTCCTGCTGTCTTCGATGGTCGGTTTCGCACCCACGGAAGTCACGATCGCTGGTGTGCTCCACGAGTACTCCGCCATCGATGGCGTGCAGGAAGACGTGGTTCACATCATGCTGAACCTCAAGGGCGTGGTTTTCCGCCTGCACAACCGCGACGAAGTCACTTTGGTTCTGCGCAAGGACGGCGAAGGCCCGGTCACGGCTGCCGACATCCAGACCCCCCACGACATCGAAATCGTCAACCCGGGTCATGTCATCGCCCACCTGTCGCAAGGCGGCAAGCTGGACATGCAGATCAAGGTGGAAAAGGGCCGCGGCTACGTTCCGGGCAACATCCGTCGCTATGGTGAAGAGTCGAGCAAGGCCATTGGTCGCATCGTGCTGGACGCCTCTTTCTCGCCGGTCAAGCGGGTGAGCTACACCGTCGAGAGCGCCCGCGTCGAGCAGCGCACCGACCTGGACAAGCTGGTCATGGAGATCGAGACGAACGGCGCCATCTCGCCCGAAGAAGCGATCCGTGCCTCGGCCAAGATCCTGGTTGAGCAGCTGGCGGTCTTCGCGCAGTTGGAAGGCAGCGAAATCGCCGCCTTCGACGCGCCTGCGAAGTCGACCCAGCATTTCGACCCGATCCTGCTGCGTCCGGTCGACGAGCTCGAACTCACCGTTCGCTCGGCCAACTGCCTCAAGGCCGAGAAC
>Ga0209300_1000616_pt1 | contig 17293 bp, 15 predicted proteins | sample Shrwel_input2_RT_FD_187535 | JGI IMG/M metagenome (GOLD analysis project Ga0209300, IMG submission 187535) | Subsurface microbial communities from deep shales in Ohio, USA - Utica-3 well 1 S input2 RT (SPAdes) (version 2) ... | reverse complement strand
CTCGGGACAAAGCCGCGCTACGGGAGGAAGTGGTCAAGATGCGCGAGAAAATGCGCAGCGCCCTGGGCACACCGGAATCCAAACAGGGTGAAACCTTCCATATCAAGCACGACAATGGCGGCATCATTGATATTGAATTCCTGGTGCAGTACCTGATGCTTGCCTCGAGCGCAGAACACCCGGAGCTGACGCAATGGAGTGACAACATTCGCCAGTTGGAGGAACTGGGGCGTGCGGGAGTCATGGCGGTTGAAGACACGGAAAAGTTAAGGGAAACCTTCATCACCCTGCGCTCTACCATCCACCGGCGAGCCTTGCAGAACCTGAACAGTCAGGTTGAAGGTGAAGCCTTCCCGGAAGAGCGGGCGTATATAAAAAGCATGTGGAAAAAAGTAATGCTGGATTGATTAAAAATCCCACATAGATAGCAGGCTAAATTTATTTCGGCGCGTATTTCCTGCTAGAATGCTCGATCCCCGAAAACCGTATATTCAGGAGCAAATAGAATGTCGATGGCTGACCGCGATGGCGTTATCTGGCTGGATGGTGAAATGGTCCCCTGGCGCGATGCCAAAACCCATGTGCTGACTCACACGCTGCATTATGGTCTCGGTTGTTTTGAGGGCGTGCGCGCCTATCACACCGAGAACGGCCCGGCCATCTTCCGCCTGAAAGAACACACCGACCGTCTGTTCCGCTCAGCGCACATCCTGAATATGAAAATGCCGTTCACCAAAGAAGAGCTGAACGAAGCCCAGTGCGCGGCGGTTCGCCAGAACAATCTGGACGAAGCCTACCTGCGCCCCATGGTGTTCCTTGGCTCCGAAGGCATGGGCCTGCGCGCCGACAACCTGAAAGTGCACGCCATGGTCGCCGCCTGGAGCTGGCCGTCTTACATGTCGCCGGAAGCCAAGGAACTGGGCATCAAGGTCCGCACCTCTTCCTACACCCGCCACCACGTGAACATCACCATGTGTAAGGCGAAGGCCAACGGCAACTACATCAACTCCATGCTGGCGCTGAACGAAGCGATCTCAGGCGGCGCGGAAGAAGCCCTGCTCCTGGATAACGAAGGCTACGTGGCCGAAGGTTCCGGTGAAAACATCTTCATCGTACGCGACGGTGTGCTGCACACCCCTGAGCTGACCTCCTGCCTGGAAGGCATCACCCGCGCCACCATCCTCGACTTCGCCCGCGACATGGGCCTGGAAGTGCGCGAGCGCCGCATCACCCGTGACGAAGTCTACATCGCAGAAGAAGCCTTCTTCACCGGCACCGCCGCCGAAGTACTGCCCATCCGTGAACTGGACGGCCGCCAGATTGGTGAAGGCAAGCGTGGACCGATCACCGAGAAACTGCAGGCGAAGTATTTTGCTGCGGTTAAGGGTGAGTTGCCGGAGCATTCGGATTGGTTGACTTTGGCTTGATGATTTAGTCCGGGCGGGACTAGCATGTTTGGCTAGTCCCTATACTAGGGCGTACTTACAGCGTTCTTTAATCAGATTACATAGTTCGACTGACCCCAAGGTCTTCCGTATGCACCAAGATTTTTATAAGTCTCGTTTGTTTTACTGGCTTAACGGTTGTTTCTTGGGATTTCTTGTTTTTTCAGTCTTGCTTCCTTGGGACAATGTCTTTCAGGGCCTTTTCTTTGTTGGCGTAATTCCTTCTATCCTTTTAGCTATAAAGAAATATCCAGAGTTAATGAGAGCAAGTTTGAGGCCTTTTTACGGCATGATTCTCTTGATATCATTCATGGTTATTTCTTCTTTTCTTGTTAGTGACGCAGAGTTTTCAAAATCCTTCCAGAACTTTAGATACGGAATTGAGCTTTTCTTTTTGATGGCTGCTGTCTCAATTTGTGTGCCTTTTTGGCTACGCAGGCCATTATTTTTTGCGTCCCTCTTTTTCGTTGCATGCATCATGGTCTCGGTATATGGCGTCTTTGATTATTTCTTTTCAGGTAGGTTTCCTGAACGGCTAACTATTCAAGAAATTAGTTTCTTAAAGCTTCCGATTCTTGGTGCGGGCACTTTATTCGGGTTTTGGCTTTCGGGTTTTTTGATCGGCAGCACATCGAATACAGCTGAGGGCTACGTTAAAGCTCTCCAGGTGACGGCATTTTTATCTATCTTTGTGTATGTGGTTTTATCACAGAGTCGCGGAGTAATATTGGCTGTTTGCGTTTTTCTTTTGCTTCTGTTCTCGTTGTCAGGTTTTATACGGAAAAGGTCATTAGCCATTATATTGGCTCTGGGCGCGGGGGGCATTTTCGTTTTTGCTATGCAGGGTTCCTCTGAGGTTTTCAATTTTTTTGAGAGCATGTATGACAGAGGGACTTCCTACCGGCTCGATATTTGGACAACAGTGCTGAAGAATCCACCTGATAGCATTCTTCTGGGCTCCGGTGTTGCTACCGAATTCGCTCAGACTCCTGCCGGGAAAGCTTGGGTTTTCGAACATGGCTGGAGCGTGAATCATACTCATAATCTATTTCTTGGAATATACTACAGCGGTGGTTTGGTATCGTTGGTGGGTTTCGTTACATGTTTAGGCGCTGTTGCCGCTGCGTTATTTCGTTCGAGTTGGAGTTATCGGGTGAAGGTGGCCGTGTTTTCAGCTCTGGCCGGTAGTTTGGTGCTTACTTTAACTGATACATATCAATTTATTGAAAAGCCTAAACCAATTTGGTGGATTTTCTGGATGCCGTTTTTGTTGTCTATTGCCATAGCATTCAAAAAAGCACCTTATGGTAATAAGGCTGAAGTGTGCTGTGAACCGTCGAGAGAGGGTGCCTTAGAATGAGAATACTTCACGTGTCCTCTCAGTTCTGGTTCCGGTTTGGGGAGCGCTTGTATAACCAAGATCGAAAAATATCGTCTGGCCTTACTAAACTAGGCCATTTCGTTTATGACTTTAGTTATCGAGATGTAGCTTCTTATCACTCGTTTTTCCGCAAGAAGAAGCGTGGAAAATATAGAATGAATAGGTCTTTGCTTCAGGCTATAGAGCGCGTTGAGCCGCATTTGTTGTTGCTGGGGCATTCTGAGTTGGTCGAAGAGGATACTATTTCAGAAATTCGTAGAATGTACCCGCGTATGCAGATTGCTATGTGGTATGTCGACGCCTTGTATAAGGCTCCGCAGTTTGAGGCGAAGTTACAATATTTTGACGCTTTTTTTGCGACAGGTGCAGGACCTGAGCTGGAAAGGCTGGAATCATTAACTAATGGTAGGGTTTGCTTCTTTCCAAACGTATGTGATCAGAGCATAGATACGTTTTCAGCATATTCTAATGAGCGAAATCAGTACGATTTGATCTTTGCTGGCTCTGATGCGGGGGCGGAAAGGCGTGAATTTGTCCATGGACTTAGAAATAGGCTTGAAGGAGTTGAGTTTGGCATTTTTGGAAACTCAAAGGAGACTAAAAAGCAGTCGATAGATTATCTTAAGCTTTTAGGGCACAGCTCAATGGGGCTGAATTTTAGTCGCCATAATGATCAGCCGTTATATACATCTGATCGCCAAATACAATTGGCAGCTAATGGTGTAATGGTGTTTTGTCCAAATATACCTGGTTTTAGAGGGCTTTTCAGCGAAGAGGAGCAGGTCTATTTTGACGGCATAGAAGATCTCGTGGAGAAAGTTTATTTTTATCTGCGGAATGAAAAGGAACGGTGCAGGATCGCTCGACAAGGCCAGATTCGTGCACACGAGTCCTATAATTCGACTCGGGTATGCCGGTTTATGATTGAGGCGATTGAGAATCGCGGCTTCAGTGAAGACTACGAATGGCTCTCCTATTGTTAATCAATTCCGAGCTTTTTGTGTTGTTACCCTGAGATCACTCTTAGATATACGCTTTCTGTTTTTTTGGCTACTGAGCTCCATGAGAATTCTCGCTCCGCTTTAATTCTGCCTTTAGAGCCCATCAATTGGCATTCGTCGGGGTGTTTGATCATCTCTAATAAAGTGCTTGCAATTGCCTGGGCATTCCCCTTAGGCACTAACCTGCCCGTCACCCCATCTTCAACGAGGGCTGGAATTCCTCCGACATCTGATCCCAAGATAGGAAGACCGCATGCCATTGCCTCGAGCCCAGAAATACTAGTTGCCTCTTCTAGTGAAGGTAGGAGGAGAAGGTCGGCTGCCCGGTATACGTCGGGTATGCTGCTGTTAGGCACTGACCCTAGAAAATGGACTTGATTTGTTCGCCCAATGCGGTGAAACGCATTGCTAAGCGTACTCTTTTCTGGGCCGGATCCTGCGACGAGTAAATGAAGTTCTTCTAGATCCAGCTGTTCTAGAGCTTCGGCGAGGTATTTGATGCCTTTAATTGGATGGAGTCGGCCTGAAAATAATGCCAAGAATGCATTTTCAGGTAGCTGCAGTTTCTCACGACAGATGCTTTGTCCCGGAGAGAAGCGCTCAAGATCCACACCGTTGGTGATCTCGGTCAAGGGGCCTCTGAATCCAGCCTGTAGTGTGGCTTCTGCGCGGTCGCGACTTGGGGCAATTACATGAGCAACAGCGTCCAACTGACGTGACATTTTTTTTCGCGCACGGTTCCCCTTTTTTAATCTCTTGAGGAAGGAGGATGTGTGATTGGTGAAAATTACCGGTACATGTAGTTTTCTGCATGCATTTAAAGGGCGTGTTCCGTGAACATGGATTAAATCAATATTGTGGTCTCGGATTTGCCTTTTGAGCTTCCGGAATAATATCTGGTCGTACAACCAGTGGCTTTTGGGTAGCGAAATTCTGTGAATTGTTACGCCATCCTGTATTTCGTGGGCTGGGGAATCTTGTGACTTTTTACGAGTCACGACTTGCACTGTGTGGCCAAGGGCGACTAACGAACGGCTTAGCTCAAAGACATGGGTCTGAACCCCTCCAATGCTTGGAGGGTATTCATTGGAAATCATAAGAATATTCATAAGCGTGTTAATTAATACCTAGGAAGACTGTTGATGTAAACGATTTTCAGAAGTCACGCTTTCGCAATGGATTATCCGCGTATTCGTGCACTTTGCCCTGGAGCTTTTTGAGGACGAGTTGCCGGGTAGAACTCGCGTCTTCTCATCAAAAGGTGTGTGTGGCGGGTAACGCTAAAAATGCCTTTCTCCAGAGAATGAAGTAGATAATAAAACCAGGGTACTTTGGCCCTTTGTCTATTGGACTTGGCGATACTGCTGGGCGCAGCGTTGGCTTCGTACACCAGATGAGGTTCAACACCGAACAGGCGAAGTCCGCCTTCCCAGAAATGGTCATACATCTTATCGATAGGCTCTTTAATCGTGCTGGCGTGTTTCAGCACCTTTTCCATGCCTGTGCGATTAAGGTAATACGCTTGGGTTCCCAGCCAGCCTCGCTCCGGACGCACAAGTTGGTGGCTGCCATCTCCCAGGGGCTGGACAACCTTCCGCTTGCGGATTTTTAGTCCCATTAGCCGGACCATCTCTACCTCGGAAGGTAGCTTCGTGATCTCTTCCATAATCCGGGCGAAGTCCGGCTCAAGCTTAACGTCATCTTCCAGAATACAGATTGACTCGAAACCTTCGTTCCAAGCCTTTTTAATCAGGCGCAGGTGTGAGAGATAACACCCCACCTCAGGAGGGGTTAAGTCACACAGATGGCGCAGGCGAGTGCGGTGTTTCGCCAGCTTTTCACCAGGTTCAAGAGCTGGCATAGCAGTGCGGCCATCCACGGCCTGAAAAAGGTTTGCCTCTAGTCCCTGGCTTTTCAGTGCTTGCTGCAGCTCCTGAACATTCTCTGATTCCGGTTTGAGAGTAATGATCCAGTAGCTAGTGTTCATTAAGGTTGTCAGTTACTTCTTATGGATGGATTGGTAGAGATCGAGATATTGCCCAACAATGACGGACTTACTGAAGTTTTGCCAGTAATGTTGGCTTGCGTTATGGGCAAGCCGGCCTGCTTCCGCCGGGTTGTCCAGAAGCTCACGAATCGCTTCTGCCAGAGGTTCTGGTTTATCAACCGGTGTAATGACGCCAGTCTCGCCGGAGTCTATCAGTTCCCCCGGTCCTTGCGAGTTGGTGGCAATAATTGGGCACTCGTGCGCCCACGACTCCATGACAATAGACCCCAGCCCTTCATGGCGGGAAGGGCAGACAAACAGGTCCGCAGTTTTCATTAGTGTGGTTACATCGTTACGCCATCCGAGGAACCGGACCCGCTCGTCAAGGCCCAGTTCATGGCACTGCTGTTTCAGGGCCTGCTCCTCCGGGCCGCTGCCAGCGAGCCAGAGCATGGCGTCCGGGACCTTTTTTAATGCCTGCAGCAGGATGTCGAAGCCTTTGTTTTCGTGGAGGCGTCCGGCGGCCAGAATCAGTGGCCTGTCTGCAGGGGTTTCGAAGCTGTCTCGGGGCAAGGGCTCCACCGGGGTTTCATCGGCAAAGTTCGGAATATAAAACACCCGGTCGGCGGGCATGCCGCCCTGGATCAGATGGTCACAGATACCCTTGGAGATTCCTACCCAGTAATCTGCATGACGGTAATACTTAAGGTTGTAATAGTGCCCCAGACGACTTATCAGGGTGTAGTCACCGGGTGGCGTGGCAATTGAAGCCCGGTTCATCCAGGTCATGACAATGTCTGGATGGAATTGACGAAGCGCACGCTGGTAGCGCATGCGGTCAAGCAGGTTCAGTTGGCCCCCAAAACGGAAGCCTTGAGCGGGTACGCCTCCAGATTCCAGTGCATCTATCCGGTGCTGGTGTGCGCGAATGAATGCTTGCTGGTTCACCTTGCCAGTTGCCTGCAGTCCCTTCACCAGGCGAACGAAAAAATTTTCAGCCCCGCCGCGCTCTGCGCCGGCCAACACTTGGGCTACGCGGTGGATGGTTTCAGTTGATTGGCTCATGAAGACGGTGAGTCCTCCTGTTCGCTGGCGTTGGTGTCTTGCGCCCGAGTCAATTCCGGGCGTCCGTCGTGCAGAAGGAGCCCGTGGTAACCAGGGAAGGTGTCTTGGCCTCGCTGCGAAAGCAGTGTGCCAACCCGCTCATGCAGGTTGGCGGTTTTGCGCGCCACCTTTCTTTTCCGTTGGGCGGTAGGTAGCCAGTGAAATGGAATCAATCCAGCGCTACCCAGGCCATCAATCACCACCAGCCTTGAAATAAGTCCTTCTCGCCCTTGTTGCACCACGATGTTGTGCAGTAGCAGGTCACGTGAAGGCACCATTTCCTGTTCCCATAACCGGCAAAGGTTAGCGATGGCGCTTTGAACTTCCTCGGTTAGACCGTGATCCCAGAGGTATTTTTTTAGCGTCTGTGAGATGGCGCCGTCGTGGTCGCGGATGAGTTCCGACACCAGTCCCTTGCCATAATCAGTGTCCACAAAGCCAAAGCAGCGGCTGATGTGTTGGAATACCCGCTCCCCGTAAGTGCGCATTAACTGCTGCATCACCAGGTATTCTTCCCGGTTATCGTCAAAGCTGGATAGCGGCTTGAGGTTTTTGGGGAAGCCTTTCTTGCGGCGACGGTCTTCCAGGGTGAAATCCGGTCGCCGGACCTTGATGCATCTCTGGTCGTCTTCGGGATGCACAAAGCACAGGCGGTTACCGCCTTGGGCGAACGGTTCCTGTCCGGACAGAATCACGGTCATCGCTGGCTGCCATCCAGATTAATATCCCGGGCCCAGACATACTCATGTGAGAAGGGCTGCATCAGGGACGCTTCAACAATGTACTGGGCGTAAAGCCGGGAATTGATTTCGGTATGGAAGAATTCCCGTGCCCGGGAAGCCCACAAGCGGCGTTTGGCATCGTCATGGTGGAATTCGCGAATTTTGCCGAGCAGGTCTTCCTGGTCGTTGAAGTAGACCACGCTTTCCGGCGGCAGCAGCTCGTCAAATCGGGGGCCGCTGTGAGTGAACTGCAGGATGCCGTTACCCGCCAATTGTGCCATTCGGGCGGATGAATACCAGTAGTGACCCTCCTGACGGTTCAGGTTAAGGCCCATGCGGGTCTGTGCCAGCGCGCGGTCGTAGTCCCGGCCCCAGACCGGGGGCTCGCCAAAGCTGCCAAAGGTCTTGAAGTTCAACTCGTCACCGAGTTGGTCCTTCAGCCATTTGACCATTTCCAGGCGCTTGGTGAAATTGGTGCTGTTGCTGCAGAACAGCAGGTCAATCTCCAGGTCCGTGCGCTGGTCGTTCGTCATGCACTCGATGGCTGGGTCTACGGGGTTGGGCATGTGGTAAACCCGAGCACCCAGGCCTTCGAAGATATCCAGTTCGCGACGGCCAGTGGAAACAAAAATAGCATCGACAACCGAGGCCCGGTGCTTGATCCGCTCGACATTGTCCGGCACAAACAGGGGATCGTTGTTGCAGTGGGCAATGGTGATTGATGGGCGCCGCTTGCGGATTTCTTCCAGAGTCTCGTTTGTGATGATATCGCAATGCCCGGCGATGATCAGGTCGGGCTCAACGGCATCCACGGTTTCCAGTAGTTTCTGGTTGGCCTTGTTTTTACCCAGGTCGCGAATACCCAGCGGTGCTTCGAAGGCTGCCACGTCCCGGTCACTGAACACCGAGACATAGTGATCGTTCTTGATCAGGCCATTGGTCAGCTTCTGAGCCCAGCTCACCCGGGTCTGGCCGTACCGGCGCAGCTGCTGGTAGGCAATGTGTAGTACTCGCATGTCTGGCGGGTCCCTTGGATAATAAAACGATTATTGTACCAGCCGGCCTGGTCAGGGTCTTCAGCTGTGGGTTACAGCTCTGTGATAGACCTCAAGGGTTGCCTGTACCTGGTGCTCCAACTGAAACTCTGGATGCACAACAATCCGGGGATGCTGGTGTAGCTGTTCATGCACCCTGGCTGCAAAAGTTGTCAGGTCATCCGGTGGTACCAGGCCTTCGGGGAAACAGGCGGACAGCGACTCTGCCGCCCCGCCACGGTCGAAGGCGACAACCGGTGTGCCCACCGCCAGGGCTTCCGTGAGGGTGCGGCCGAAAGGTTCGGGTTTATTCGACATATGGCAGACCACGTCGGCCAATCGATAGAACTCTACAATGTCCGAGCGGTGGCCGGTGAAGGTGATCTGCTGGTCAATGCCAAGCTTTCTTGCCTGTGCTTTCAGTTCTGCCAGGTAACTCTCCTTGTTTTTCTCGGCGCCGCCAACAACAACGCCGTGTGCCTGGGGCTCGCGCTGGAGTAGGTCCGCCATCATGGCCAGGAACGCCTCCTGACCTTTCCAGCGGGTCAGCCGGCCGGGCATCAGGATCAGCTTTTTGTCTTCGAGCTGAGGGTGTTCCGAATAAAGCTGCTCCAGCCAGGCGGCATCGGGAGGTGCCGGGTGGAAGGCGCGGGTATCCACGCCGCGCTGAATGACGGTAATGCGTTCGGGGGCTACCTTGTAGTTATCGAGAATGTACCGTTCCACGCAGTGGGAAATGGCGATCAGATGCTGCGGTTTGGCCATGATGGCGCTGTAGGCGTTCACGGAATACATGCCGTGAAAGGTACTGACCAGGGCCGGGCGATCCTTTTCCGGCAGGCCCCTCCAGGCCAGCCTGATGATCCAGGCCGGGAGCCGCGAGCGGACGTGAACAACATCCGGCTTCAGCTGTTTCAGGAGTTGGCGCACCGGCAGTATCTGTCCAAATGAGGCCAGGGATTTTCGGTGGACCGGCATGGTGATGTGGCGTGAACCTTCGGCTTCCAGTTGATCAACCAGGCGACCGCCCGAGGAAAGCACGATGGATTCATGCCCCTGTTTGACCAGTTCCCGGGCGAACTCCACCGTGCCCCGTTCCACGCCGCCACTGTTCAGTGCCGGCAGGACTTGCAGTACTCTCATTGATGAAACTCCCTGAATTTTCTGATCACCCACTCAGCGGCACGGTCGGCTTCCCACAGTTTGGGGGCTTTGCCGGGTTCCGCCTGCATGAGTTGAGCGCGGTCCTGCCATTCAGTCACCAATCCATCGGCCTTTAGTGACTCCAGACCCCGAACGACACGGCTGTTGTTGCGGGCTTTCAGATCTAATAATCCTGTAGATGTGCCTGCGGTGAGTGCTTCATAAACCATGGACACGCTGTCTGGGGAGACCCAGGTGGTGCGTGTCTCGGCCAGCGTGTCGATTAACCAGTTGGGGCCGGTCTTTTCGTGGTGGTGGAATGTCACGTTGTTACGCTGGATGTCAGTCAGTTGTACGAGCAGGGCGGCTGGCGTCCGGCGTGAAGAGGTGACTGTCCAGTGCCAATCGCGGTATTCGTCGGCCAGTGTGCTGACCTGCCCTAAGATGGCTTCACCGTCCCATTCGTAATGCTCTGAAGGGCCTCCAATCAAGATCAGACCGTTTTGTGCTTCGCCGGGCTGCTCTTGTGGCTTGATGGCGTTGAGAACACCTCGGGTGATCAGTACATCCGGGCGGTCCGGCGGGTTGTCGTGGGCCGGAATGATCGAAAGGTCTGGTTTTGCGAATGGAAGTGCTGGGCGCATCAGCACAACAGTCATTGCATCATAACGTTTGCGGCAGGCCAGCAGCAGTTTTTGGGTCTGGCTGCCGGCAGCGACGATGATGTCTGGCTTCGAGTGCTCGATTGCGGGAGTAATACCCAGAAGCGCGCGAGCCCAGGAAACCGGGTATTTATGGGTTTCAACCCACACCAGCTGCGCCTCTGCGCGAGCCTCCAATCTCTCGGCAAGTCCCCGGAGTTGATTCTTATGGCCCGGTTTATTATCGGTCAGTAACCAAACGACAGGTCCACTGAGCTTTGGGGCGGGCATAATCAGTTTTTCCCGTTCTCTTTGTAGGGATTGGGACGGCCCTCAGGCTGATGACGAAAACGCTTGTATTCCCACTGGTATTGTTCGGGAATGCGGCGTACTACGTTCTCCACCGACTGGTTCAGTGCAGTTGCCGCCATTACCGGATCTTCGTCAGCCATTCCTGGCTCGGGTTCAGTGACTACAAGCCGAAAACCCTGATGATTGGGCAAGCGCTCCGCGTAGCACACAAGGACCGCCGCACCGGTTTTCTGGAGAAGCTTGCTTGCCAGAGTCATGGTGCGTACTTCAGTGCCAAAAAAGGGCGCATAGGCATTGGTTTTCCCCCGAGGGGACTGGTCTGGCAGGATACCGGCAATGCCGCCTTCTTTCAGTATGCCAATGAGCCTGGATAGTCCTTTTCGATCACCACGAACCAGTTCGCTACCGAGTCGGCCTCTGACTTTGATCATATAGTCTTCGAACTCTGGTATCTTGGGCGGGCTGTATAGAGCCGCCATATTGTAGCGGGCTGAAAAATAGAGCCCGACCAGTTCCCAGTTGCCCAAATGCGGTGCCAGCAAAATCAGGCCCTTGTCAGAGGCCAGAGCCTCATCCACAAGCTCGAGCCCTTGCGTTTCGCGAATAAGGTCCAGGCACTTTTCCACAGGCCATTCCCACATCATGGGAATTTCCAGGGCAGTCATGCCCGTATGCATCAAAGACGTTCGGGCGAGTTCTGTCTGTTCCTTTTGGGAAAGCTCGGGAAAGCACAGCCGGATGTTGGTCTCGGTGACTTTTCGGGCATCGGCTCCCAACGCCCACGCCAGTTTGCCGCCCCAGGCTCCAAGACGCTGCGCCAGGCCCAGGGAGAGTGTGCCAACGACCTTAATGGGACTGATGATCAGATAGTATTTTAGCTTGCTCATGACCTTCCGTATTTGTCATCAAAGCGCACGATGTCGTCCTCTCCGAGATAGGAGCCGGACTGAACTTCAATAAGCTCCAGATCTATAACGCCGGGGTTTTCAAGGGAGTGAACCTGCCCGATGGGAATATAGGTGGACTGGTTTTCCGTGACCAGATAGGTTTTCTCTCCGTTGGTCACTTTTGCGGTCCCGCTCACAACAATCCAGTGTTCTGCCCGGTGATGATGCATTTGCACCGAGAGCTTGGCGCCGGGCTTCACGGTAATGCGTTTGACCTGATAACGGCTGCCGTTGTCGATGCAATCGTACACACCCCAGGGGCGATAGACTTCCCGATGGTTCATGTGCTCGTGCCGGCCATCGTTCTTGATGGTTTCCACGATTTTTTTCACATCCTGCACATGGTCCTTGTGGGCGACCAGCAGTGCGTCTTTGGTTTCCACGATGACCAGATCTTTCACGCCGACGGTGCTCACCAGGCGGCTGTCGGCCCGAACCAGGGTGTTGGCTGTGTTTTGGGCGATCACGTCGCCGTTGAAGCTGTTGCCGTTGGTGTCTTTCTCACTGACTGCCCACAGGGCGGACCAGGAGCCAATGTCACTCCAGCCGGCGTCCAGTGATACGACGGCGGCGTTGTCGGTTTTTTCCATGACCGCGTAGTCGATGGAATCTTCCGGGCAATCGGCAAATACGTTTTCGTTCACACGAACGAAGTGAAGGTCCTCGCTGGCATCATCCATGGCTGCCTGGCAGATGGCCAGGATGTCGGGGCGATGCTTCTTCAGTTCTTCAATATAGGTGCGGGCGCCAAACATGAACATGCCGCTGTTCCACAGGTAGTCGCCCGAGGCCAGGTATTCTTCGGCCGTCTTCTGGTCCGGCTTCTCGACAAAGCGATTAACCTTGAAGCTCTCCTCGGCCAGTGCCGGGCCTTGCTGGATGTAGCCATAACCGGTTTCTGGGTGCCCCGGCACAATGCCGAAGGTAACCAGTTTGCCTTGGTCGGCCAGTGGAATGGCGCGGGCAATGCCCGCCTGGAAGGCTGGCGTATCCTGAATAAGGTGGTCCGCTGCCAGTACCAGCATCAAAGGGTCTTCGTTTTCGTCGACGGTTTTTGCCAGTTGGAGGGCAGCCAGGGCGATGGCCGGCGCGGTGTTTCGCCCGCAGGGTTCCAGAATGATTCTGGCGTCGTCATGGCCTGCTTGGCGCATCTGCTCAGCGGCCAGGAACCGGTGCTCCTCGTTGCAGATGAGCGTTGGGTCGGCTGCTTCCATGCCCTTCAGTCGCGCAACCGTGAGTTGCAGCATGGACAAATTGTCGTCTGTCAGTTTCAGGAACTGTTTCGGATTCAGTTGTCTGGACATCGGCCATAGGCGCGAGCCGGTGCCACCGGCCATGATGACTGGATAGATCATTTTGATGCTCCGGAGCGTTTCCTGCGCTTCTTGTTATAGAATCCGGGGTCCTCTGGGTTCGGTCGGGTCTTGAACCGGCGGTGCATCCAGAGATACTGATCCGGTGCTTTTCGAATTTCATTTTCAATAACCGCGTTGATGCGCGTGGCATCTTCGAGATCATCTCCGCTAGGAAAATTTTCCAAAGGCGGATGGAAGTAGATGTCATAGCCAGGCTTGTCTTCACGACGGAAATGACTGAATGGCATTACGACACATTTGCTGCGCTCGGCAATGCGGGAAGTGGCGGTTATGGTACCGGCTGGTACGCCGAAGAATGGCGCAAAGACGATGTCTTTGCGGCCGTAATCCTGGTCGGTGGCGTACCACACGGCGTGGTTGTCTTTCAGGCTGCGCAGAAGCCCACGGAGGTCTTTGGCTGCCAGTACTTTGCCGTAGCGTTTGGCGCGTGAGCGGGTCATGACCGCGTTCATCAGCGGGTTGTTGTGGTCACGCTGCATGACGTCAGCTTCTATGTATTCGGTGACCAGGCTGCCACCGAGGTCCAGCGTGCTGTAGTGGCCGCCAATCACCAAAATGCCCCGGCCTTCCTGTTTTGCTTTCTCAAAGTGCTCAAGGCCATGAATGCCGGTGATTTTTTTGAGTTTCTCCGTATTTCTGAACCAGCCAATCCCGATTTCCATCAGGCCAATGCCGTTGGCAATAAATGAATTGCGCACCAGGGCTGCCCGTTGCTTGTCGTTGTATTCGGGAAAGCACAAGCGGATATTGATTTCGGTAATATGTCGGCGGCTTTTGGCCAGTTTCCAGGTGACAAGCCCGGCCATTTTCCCCAACCACCATTGAACGCGGATGGGCAATTGTGCAATCAGCCACATAAGTGCAATGCCCAACCACGTTGGCCACCAACGGGGGTGGATGTAAGCTGAGTAGTCTGTGTTTCGGGACTTTTGGCGGTACTTCTTCTTCAAAATTGCTGTTCCTGAATCGACAAAAAGTTTGTCCGAAGGCAAGATGCCCCGCGATATAATTATTTCTTTATGATAACGCATCAGTTCGCCGGGAGTCCCGCGTGTTGCTCTTCATTTATTCGCAGCTAATCAGGTTGGCGTTGCCATTGATTTTGTGCCGGTTATGGTGGCGTGGTCGAAAGGCGCCCGCGCGTCGAAAGAATTGGTGGCATCGTTTAGGCTATGTTCCAGATATGTCGGGCACAGTTATATGGGTACATGCGGTATCCGTGGGCGAAACGATTGCAGCAGGTCCTATGGTCGGGCGACTGGTTGCGGAAAATCCTGACGCCTCCATTTTAATGACTGCGACAACTGAAACAGGGCTGGCCCAGGCCCGGAAGATGTTTGGCGACAAAATTGCCTACGCCTACGCCCCATACGACACGCCAGGCTCCGTAGGGCGCTTTCTGAAACAAATAAAGCCTCGCATCCTGGTAGTGATGGAAACCGAAATCTGGCCGAACCTGATCACCCAGTGCTACCGCAAACAGGTTCCCGTTTTCCTCATCAACGCCCGTCTCTCGGAGCGTTCGGCCCGGGGCTACGAGCGGGTGCGGGGACTGGTCCGACCGGTCATGCAGAAAATTACCTGGATCGCCGCCCAGGCGGAGAAGGATGCCGAGCGTTTCCGGCGAATTGGTGTCGCACCGGCCAGTGTGGAAGTCACGGGTAGCGTGAAATTTGACGTGGATATCACCGAAGGCATTCGTGAGTCAGCCCGCCAGTGTCGACAAATCCTGGGAGCGCGGCCCGTGTGGGTCGCTGGCAGTACGCACGCCGGCGAAGATGAACAGCTGCTGGAGGCCCATCGGGCGGTGCTCGGGCAACACCCGCAGGCTTTGCTGGTGATTGTGCCCCGCCACCCGGACCGGTTTGGTTCGGTGGCGGAGCTGGCGGAAAAAGCCGGTTTCACCGTGGCCCGCCGCTCACTGCCGCAAGACCCTGCCCATGCTCAGGTATACCTGGGCGACACCATGGGCGAGCTGATGATGCTTTATGGTGCAGGTGACATGGCCTTTGTTGGCGGTTCACTCATTGAGCGGGGCGGCCATAACCCGCTGGAGCCGGCGGCCTGGGGTATTCCGGTACTTTCCGGCCCGCATGTGTTCAACTTTGAGACGGTGTATGAGCGCCTTCGTGCCGGCGAGGGTGTGGTGATGGTCCAAAGCGGGGACGAGTTGGGCCAGGCCGTGGTCCGTTTAATGGCGACCCGGGAAGAACGGCAGGCTCTGGGGGAGCGGGCACTGGCGGTGGTGAATAAAAATCGCGGGGCACTGGACAGGGTCGTTGAGGGTATTGTCGAGCGCCTGTAAAACGGGCCCCTGAATCAGGAGGCCCGCCTGGCTGGTGTAATGCTCAAGGCCAGCGTTATTGCATCGGGTCGTCCAGCACTTCCTCATCGTTGGCCAGTGCCTCTATGCCCTGAGCGCCTTCACTGAGCCAGTTGTTCAGCTCCAGCAGGTCTTGCGGGCTCAGGGTGCCGGCTGCCTGCTTCAGTTGCAGGGTATTGACCACGTAGTCGTAACGCGCATTTGCGTAGTCTCGCAGCGCGACGTAGTAGGCGCGTTCCGCGTCCAACACTTCCACGATGTTGCGTGTGCCCACATCGTAACCGGCGCGAGTGGCGTCCAGGGCACTGCGGCGCGAGACAATGGTCTGCTCGAAGGCGTTGGCCGTTTCAATGTTGTTGTTCACCGTCAGGAACAGGCTGCGGGTATTAACCTGAACGTCGCGGCGGGCGGTGTTCAGGTCTTCTTCGGCGGCCGTTACCAGCGAACGCTGTTGCCTCACACCGGCCTGGGTGCCGCCGCCCATGTACAGGGGCACATTCAGGCTGAGCCCAACCACGGCTTGAGTCCCTTCAACCTGGCTTGTCAGTCGGCCGTCGTAGTCGGTTTCCCCGTAAGAGGCTTCCAGGTCCAGGGTTGGCAAATGCCCGGATTTCGCCACTTTCAGGTTGGCTTCGTTTGCGTTCAGTTCTGACAGGGCCGCCTGGATGGACCAGTTCTGTTCCAGGGCCGTGGCTTCCCAGGCGTTCGGGTTCATCGGTTCCGGACGGCCGAGAGGGAAGTTCTGGCGCAGGTTTTCCAGATCGGCCGGGTATTCGCCGGTGAGCCGGGCCAGCTGTTCCTTGGCCACGTTCAGTTGATTTTCCGCAGCGATGCGCTGGCTTTTGGCGTCGTCGTAACTGGCCCGCGCTTCATAGACCTCGGTGATCGCAATCAGGCCAACGTCAAAACGCTCCTGGGCCTGTTCGTACTGGCGCTGAATGGCAGCTTCGGTTGCCTGTGCCGTAGTTACCGTATCCTGGGCGCGCAGCACATCAAAATAGGCGGTCGATACATCCAGCATGAGCTGCTGTTGAGCCAGGTTGTATTGAGCTTCTGCGGCTTCGGTCTGGAATTGGCTGGCGTCGAACTCGAACCAGTTATCGGCGCGGAAAACCGGCTGTGTCAGTTGAACGCCGTAATTCAGGGTGCGGTAACTGTCATCGCTCTGGCCATTTTTTGATTCGAAATCGGTGTGGCTTCCTTCGGCAAAAGCCGCAATCTGTGGCAACAACGCGCTCTTGCTGACATCCGTCGCCGCCTGCTGCGCCTCGAACTGCGCCCGTGCCGAGGCAATGCCGGAATCGTAAGACAGCGCCTGTTCATAGGTTTCCATGAGATCCAGCGAAAAAGCCGGCTGGGCAGCCAGCAGGGTGATCAGTCCTGGGAGTAAGCGTTTCTTCATTGTGTCTCCTGACGTGCTGTCTACGGGCATCCGTGATCTGGATACAGGAATATAAAGGACCATTATGGACAATAATGGTTCCCGTCTCTACACTTGCCACGGTGGCTCATTTTGTGAGCAACCAGGCGACTGAACAACTGATTGACTAATTCTTAGTATCGCGTCTTGACGGGGTGCTGGCGGCCAGAAATGGCGGCCGGCTGAGATTGCAACGCAGAACCCGCAACCTGATCCGGATAATACCGGCGTAGGGATTAAGACCAGATGAACAGCACCAGTGGGTCCGATTTCCGGGCCCCCGGTGTGCTCCGTCATGCGCGACCCGACCACCAGACGAACCGGGAGCAGACAATGACGGACCTTCCTTCCTACCTCAGCGATTCCGCGCAAGTGGATTCAGCAGCAATCAAATCATTACCAAGCTCACGAAAAATATACGTGCAGGGTAGCCGACCCGATCTCCGCGTGCCAATGC
>Ga0209300_1000615_pt1 | contig 17297 bp, 14 predicted proteins | sample Shrwel_input2_RT_FD_187535 | JGI IMG/M metagenome (GOLD analysis project Ga0209300, IMG submission 187535) | Subsurface microbial communities from deep shales in Ohio, USA - Utica-3 well 1 S input2 RT (SPAdes) (version 2) ... | reverse complement strand
CGGCAATATCCGGGAACCACTCCCGGTCTTCCTCCGTGGGGGTTTCGCAGATACGGCGTAAATCCGTGAAGATGGAAAAGCCCAGGGTGTAAGGGTTGATGCCCGAATACCAGGGACTGTCGAAGGGTGGCTGATACACCACGGCAGTGTGGCTTTGCAGAAATTCGAGCATGAAGCCGTCGGTTACCAGGCCTTTTTCATACATGCGGTGCAACAGCGTGTAGTGCCAGAAGGTAGCCCAGCCTTCGTTCATTACCTGGGTCTGGCGCTGAGGGTAAAAGTACTGGCCCAGTTTGCGCACAATCCGCACCAGCTCACGCTGCCAGGTTTCCAGCAGTGGCGCGTTCTTCTCGATGAAATACAGCAGATTTTCCTGGGGCTCGCTCGGGTAGCGGTGGGTGCGTTTCACCGGATCTTCATCTTCCTCCGGGGTAGGGATGGTGCGCCAGAGGTCGTTGATGCGTCGCTGCTGGTATTCTTCCCGCTCTTTCTGTCGCCGGGCTTCTTCGGTTGCGGAAATCGGAGCCGGGCGTTTGTAGCGGTCGACACCGTAGTTCATCAAGGCATGGCAGGAATCCAGAATTTCTTCCACCTCTGTCACGCCGTATCGTTCCTCGCACTCGGCCACGTAATTGCGGGCAAACACCAGGTAGTCAATGATGGCGCTGGCGTCGGTCCAGGTGCGGAACAGGTAGTTACCCTTGAAGAAGGAGTTGTGGCCGTAACTGGCGTGGGCAATCACCAATGCCTGCATGGGCAGGGTGTTTTCTTCCATCAGGTAGGCAATGCAGGGGTTGGAGTTGATCACGATTTCATAGGCCAGTCCCATCTGGCCCCGCTCATAGCCCTTGGAGGTCTGCAGGAACTGCTTGCCGAAGGACCAGTGGTGATAACCCACCGGCATGCCCACCGAGCTGTAGGCGTCCATCATCTGTTCGGCGCTGATCACTTCCACCTGGTTGGGGTAGGTGTCCAGGCCGAACTCGGCCGCGCACTTTGCGATTTCCTCGTCGTACTGCCGGATCAGCTCGAAGGTCCATTCCGAGCCGGTGGAAACAGGCGTATTCATGCCGCTTTCCTCTCGAACAACTGGCGGAATACCGGATAGATTTCACCGGGGTCTGCAATCTGCTGCATGGCAAAGCTGTGGGGAGAACTTTCCTGGATCTTCTCGTATTCGTGCCAGAGCATCTGATGGTCATTGGGGGTGATTTCCACGTAGGCGTAATACTGCACCAGCGGCAGCAGGCTGTCGGCCAGCAGTTTGCTGCACACTGGGGAATCGTCGTTCCAGTTGTCGCCATCCGAGGCCTGGGCGGCGTAGATGTTCCATTCGGCCGGGGAGTAGCGGGACTCGATGATTTTGTGCATCAGCTTGAGCGCACTGGAAACAATGGTGCCGCCGGTCTCCCGGGAATAGAAGAATTCCTCTTCATCCACTTCCTTGGCGCTGGTGTGGTGGCGGATAAACACCACGTCGATCTTCTTGTAGTTCTTCTTCAGGAACAGATAAAGCAGGATGAAAAAACGTTTGGCGATGTCTTTGTGGGCCTGAGTCATGGAGCCGGAGACATCCATCAGGCAGAACATGACGGCACTGGTGGCGGGCTTTGGCTGCTTCTGGTGCTGGCGGTAGCGCAGGTCGATTTCGTCAATAAACGGGATGCGTTTGACGTTGGCCTGCAGCCGGGCGATTTCCTCTTCCAGTGCCTTGATCTGATCATCATGGCTGAACGCCGGGTCAAGCTCTGCGGGTGCAGCTTTCAGCGCTTCCAGTTGTTTCTGCAGTTCTTTGATTTTCCGTTTCCGGGCACCGCCCAGGCCAAGGCGCCGGGCGTGGGCACCACGCAGTGAGCGAACAACATCCAGCTTGGCCGGCACGCCCTGGCTGGTGAAACCGGCGCGCACGTAATTGAAGGCTTCGGTGTCCTTGAGTTTCTTGCGGGCCAGGTTGGGCAATTCCAGGTCATCGAACAGGAAGTCCAGAAATTCTTCCTGGGTAATCTGGAAAGCAAATTCATCCATGCCTTCGCCGTCCGGGCTGGCCTGGCCCTGACCGGAACCCTGGCCACTGCCGCCTGGCGGTTTGGCGATGGTGTCGCCAGCCACCCATTCCTGATTGCCCGGATGCACCGTTTCCCGCCGGCCGCCCTGACCGTGATGAAACACGGGCTCCTGGATGTCTCTGGCAGGAATGGTGACGCTTTCGCCCCGCTCAATATCCGTAATCGAGCGGTTGTGCACCGCTTCAGAGACCGCCTTTTTGATGTGATGCCGGTAGCGGCGCAGAAACCGCTCCCGGTTCACCGCGCTTTTGTTTTTGCCATTCAGGCGCCTGTCGACGATGTGGGTCATGCCCATGGTACTGCTCCCGCTGGCCGTTAATGGGATTTACGAACACGCAGATACCACTCGGCAAGCAAGCGGACCTGTTTTTCGGTGTATCCACGGTCGACCATGCGATCCACAAACTGCTTGTGCTTGTTCTGGTCTTCCTGGCTGGCTTTCGGGTTGAAGGAGATAACCGGCAACAGGTCTTCGGTGTTGGAGAACATCTTCTTCTCGATCACCGCCCGCAGCTTTTCGTAACTTAACCAGGAGGGGTTCTTGCCACCGTTGTTGGCCCGGGCCCGCAAGACAAAATTGACCACTTCGTTGCGGAAGTCTTTCGGGTTGGAAATGCCGGCCGGCTTTTCGATTTTCTCCAGCTCTTCGTTGATGGAGGCCCGGTCAAGGATTTCGCCCGTGTCCGGGTCGCGGAACTCCTGGTCCTGTATCCACAGATCGGCATAGGTGACGTAACGGTCGAACAGGTTCTGGCCGTACTCGCTGTAGCTTTCCAGATAAGCGGTCTGGATTTCCTTGCCAATAAACTGCACGTAGTGAGGCGCCAGGTATTCCTTGATAAAGCGCAGGTAGCGATCCTGAACTTCCGCGGGGAACTGCTCCTGTTCTATCTGCTTTTCCAGTACATAAAGCAGGTGTACCGGGTTGGCGGCAATTTCCGTGGTGTCGAAGTTGAACACCCGGGACAGGATCTTGAACGCAAACCGGGTGGACAGGCCGTCCATGCCTTCCATCACACCAGCGGCGTCCCGGTATTCCTGAATGGATTTGGCTTTCGGGTCGGTATCCTTGATGTTCTGGCCGTCATACACCTTCATTTTCGAGTAGATGCTGGAGTTTTCCGGCTCTTTGATGCGCGAGAGCACCGAGAACTGGGCTAGCATGTCGAGGGTGTCCGGAGCGCAGGGAGCGCCAGCCAGGGAGCTGCTTTTCAGCAGCTTGCGGTAGATGTCGATTTCTTCGGTGACCCGCACACAGTAAGGCACCTTGACGATGTACACCCGGTCAAGGAAGGCTTCGTTGTGCTTGTTGTTGCGGAAGGTCTGCCACTCGGATTCGTTGGAGTGGGCGAGGATAATGCCGTCAAAGGGCACCGAGCCCATGCCTTCGGTGGTGTTGTAGTTGCCTTCCTGGGTGGCGGTCAGCAATGGATGCAGCACCTTGATCGGCGCCTTGAACATTTCCACAAACTCCATCAGCCCCTGGTTGGCCTTGCACAGGCCACCGCTGAAGCTGTAGGCGTCCGGGTCGTCCTGAGAGTAGTCCTCCAGCATGCGGATGTTGACCTTGCCCACCAGGGCCGAGATGTCCTGGTTGTTGTCGTCGCCGGGCTCGGTTTTGGAGACGCCCACCTGGTCCAGCACCGACGGATATTTCTTCACCACCCGGAACTGGCTGATATCGCCGCCGTACTCGTGCAGGCGCTTGACCGCCCAGGGCGACATGATGGAACTCAGGTAGCGCCGGGGAATGCCGTATTCTTCTTCCAGAATGCCGGCGTCTTCCGCCGGGTCAAACAGGCCCAGGGGTGACTCATTCACCGGTGAGCCCTTGATGGCGTAGAAGGGGACCTTCTGCATCAGCTGTTTGAGTTTCTCGGCCAGCGAGGATTTGCCGCCGCCTACCGGGCCCAGCAGGTACAGAATCTGTTTCTTTTCCTCCAGCCCCTGAGCGGCGTGGCGGAAGAACGAAACGATGTTCTCTACGGCTTCTTCCATGCCGTAGAACTCGGAAAATTCCGGATAACGTTTGATCACCTTGTTCGAGAAAATACGTGACAGGCGTGGGTCACGGGAGGTGTCCATCAGCTCCGGTTCGCCAATGGCGATGAGCATTCTTTCGGCGGCTGTGGCGTAGGCGGCCGGATCGTTCTTGCAGATCGCCAGGTATTCCTCAAGGGAGTATTCCTCCTCCTGAGTGGCTTCGTAGCGGTCCTTGAATTGTTGCAGTATGGTCATGGGTGATCCCCCGATCGCAATGTTATCTGCCTGTTAAATAACGCAATGTCCCCGTTGGTTTGGTTTGCCTCTGGCGGCGTTGGGTGTCTGGTTTATCAGGAATGGGTGTCGGCAGGCTTCCTTGATTGTTGTGTCGGTTGGAAGCTCTGCCTGCTTTCAGCTTAGTTCAGAATGAGGGGGTTGGGCAGAAAATGTACGAATCGGGATCATTAAATCGTGCTATTTTGGGGTGAGCACGAACACACTCTCGCTCACGCCGTTTTGCAGCCCTTTGCGTTTTACGAACAGATCGTCTTTGGCCAGGTCGTTTCTGAGTATGTGGCGGATGTCATAATCCTCACCGAACAACTGGAACACTTCGCTGTCTGGAACATTGAATGGTGGGCCCTGCATTTCGCTACCGTCGTAATCCAGTGTAATCAAAAGAATGCGGGCTTCATCCGGCATAATCGCGGTAAGGTGTTCGACATACTCCAGGCGCATTTCCGGCGGCATGGCGATCAGAGCGGCACGGTCGTAAACCAGTCTCACATGCCTGAGATCGTCTGGTACCAGTTGGAAAAAATCACCACACCAGATTTCCAGGTCATCGTGTCTGAACGTGGTAAACGGCTCGCCGGGGTGCACTGAGGCTTTTTCTTTCGCTTCTTCAAAGAAATCCTTGCAGGCGATGTCGCTCAGCTCAACACCCAGTACCGGGTGTCCGCGATCATGCAGCCACCACATGTCATGAGCCTTGCCGCACAGGGGCACGAAAACCGCATCGGTGGTTTTGCCAGCGAATTCAGGCCAGTGATCGTACAGGTACTGGTTCACCGTGCCCTGGTGAAAGCCGATTTCGTTCTTCGCCCAGCGTGCGTGCCAGAATTCGTGTTCCATGGTGGACCTCCGGAATTTGAACGTTTTCCCCAGTCTAACTTAATCTGTTTACTTGTTGAGTCAGGAGATGAACATGAAAGCCATTTTTCTGGACGCCGCAACACTGGGTAATGATGTCGACCTGGAACCGATAAAGGAAGTAACCGGCGGGCTGGTGTGTTACCCCCACACGGCACCGGATCAGGTAACAGAGCGAATCCGGGGGTTTGATACCGTGCTGGTGAACAAGGTCGTTCTGGGCCGGGAACATTTTGAAGCCTGCCCTGAGCTACGGACCCTGGCGGTGGTGGCTACAGGCCTGAACAACATCGACCTGCAGGCGGCGAATGAGCATGACATTCAGGTGATGAACGTAACCCACTATGGCCGCTCAACGGTGGCCCAGCACACCATGGCCCTGATTCTGGCGCTGGCAACACGGTTGCTTGACTACAACCGGGATGTGCGTGCCGGACGCTGGGGTGAAAGCGATATGTTCTGTTTGATGAACCATCCGATTATGGAGCTGGAGGGCAAAACTCTGGGCATTGTCGGCTACGGTGATCTGGGGCAGGGCGTGGCCCAAAGGGCTGAAGCGTTTGGCATGAAGGTTGTTCTGGGCTGCCGCCCGGGACAGGAGCCGGGTGAGGTGGATGGCTATGCGCGGATTCCGCTGAATGAATTGCTGGCCACAGCCGATGTGCTTTCGTTGCATTGCCTGCTCACCGACCAAACACGAAACCTGATCGGAAAGCACGAGCTTGCGCTGATGAAACCGGAAGCGTTGCTGATCAACACCAGCCGTGGCGGTCTGGTGGATGAGGCAGCGCTGGCTGAAGCCCTGCGCAATGGTGAAATAGCCGGAGCCGGGTTTGATGTGCTTACCGAAGAGCCACCGCGTCATGGTAACCCGCTGCTTGAGGATAACATTCCCCATCTGATTGTTACTCCGCATTCCGCCTGGGCCAGTCGTGAGGCCAGGCAGCGAATAGTGGAGATTACGGCAGAAAATCTGGCCGCGGGTGCAAGTGAGGCCTGAAGATAGTTGTCAGAATGCTTCTGGCTGATACTCTGTAAAAAACTGACAAGCAGGACGTTGTGTGGCTTCTGTGCAACTGAAAGAGCGGCTCCAGGCCGCAGAAAAGTGGATCCTCGCCAACCCCAATCCGCCCGAAAAGTGGCCCTGGACCTGGTTATACAAGGTCGGGCGCTCGCTTTACGCGCTGGTTCGGGATGTGGTCAGTGGCCAGCTTACTTTGCACGCCATGAGCCTGGTGTATACCACACTGCTGAGCATCGTGCCGTTGCTGGCGCTGAGCTTTTCGGTGTTGAAGGCACTGGGTGTGCATCAGCGCATGGAGCCGTTTCTGTACCAGTTTTTCGAGCCGATGGGCCCCCAGGGCATGGAGCTGGCCGAGCGCGTTCTCGGCTTTGTCGACAACATGAAAGTCGGGGTTCTGGGTTCCGTCGGCCTGCTGCTGCTGGTGTACACCGTAATCTCGCTGGTTCAGAAGATCGAGCGTTCGTTCAATATGATCTGGCGGGTGCCGGATATGCGTTCAATGGCCCAGCGCTTCAGTAATTACCTGAGCGTGATTATGGTGGGGCCGTTATTGATGGTCTCTGCCATCGGTTTCACCGCCTCCATTTTTTCGTCGGAGCTGGTGCAGCGGGTGATAGAAATCGAGCCGTTCGGCTCCCTGATTCTGGTGGTCAGCCGATTCACGCCGTTTTTCCTGGTGGTTGCCGCCTTCACCTTCGTTTATGTGTTCATCCCCAATACCCGAGTGAAATTGCGATATGCCTTCATCGCGGGGCTGGTGGCCGGCGTGTCCTGGCAGGCGGCGGGCATGTTGTTCGCCTCGTTTGTGGCCGGTTCTGCCCGCTACGCCGCGATCTATTCCGGTTTTGCGGTTGGCGTTATCCTGCTGATCTGGACTTACCTGAACTGGATGATTCTGCTGCTGGGGGCCAATCTTTCCTTTTACCTGCAAAACCCCGGCTCCATCGCCAAGCACCGGGAGGTTCAGTTGTCGCCGGAGTTGCAGGAGAGTGTTGGCCTGGCACTGGTCTGGATGGTGGTCAAACCGTTCAGCCGGGGCGAGCCGGCGCCTCAGCAGGAATCACTGGAGCAGACCTTACGGGTTCCGGGCGAAGTTACCCGTAAGATCAGCGATAAGCTGATCCGGGCCGGACTGCTGAGCCTGGCGGGCCCGAATGGCGACAAACTGGTGCCCGGACGGGCGCTGGACATGATCAGCATTGGAAATGTGTTGCAGGCGGTTCGCCGGGACGAAGAACGAGTGGTTGACCGGCTGCCTTCCCGCGCCATACCGGCGCAGTTGAGAGATCTTACGGCTGACCGGGAAGACATTACCTTTGCGGAACTGGTCAAAAACGAGGAGTCTTCGCAGGAAGGAAAAGGAATCAGCCAGACCGGACACTAGACCCTGGACGTGGACGTTCTGCCTTCTTCGAGCATTGCCAGCAGGGCGTTGCGGACCTCGGTGATCTGCGCCGGTGGCAGATCAATGATCCGGTACAGCTCCTGTTCAGGAAGGCTGCGCTGATGGGCATGGAGTAATATTTCCCGTGAGCCCAGCAAGAGCCCGTCGGTTATCGCAGAGTGCCGCTGTTTAGGTGCGGGACGTTCTGCGTATAACAGCCAGGCGTGGTATTTCGGTGGCAGTTTCCACTCGTTGGCAAGCCGTTGACAGACTGCCCACTGCTGCCTGGCCAGGGCGGCCCGTAACAGGGCCGGCTCCGGCTCCATACCTTCGCCCCGGGCCCGGCATATACGCGACAGCTCCCGCCGGATGGTCAGGTAGGCCAGGCCGGGCAGTAATCCCACCACAAAATAGGCGCTGGTATCCTCGCCGTGCTTTCTGGCAACCATTTCGGTGGCCCGGGCACAGCTAAGCGCCCAGCGCCAGGTCCGTTGGGCAAACAATGCTTCCCGGCTGTTTCTGGCCGCCATCATGGGGCGCATCACGGCGGCTGCGGTGACACTGCGGATGCCATTGAGGCCGAGCACGAAAACGGCCTGATCAACCGATTCTATGTAGTGATGGCCGTGACGAAAGAAAGGACTGTTGGCTACCTGCAACAGTTGCTCAGTGAGTTTCGGGTCGCTGAGGATAATGCTGGAGATCTTGCTGCGCTCAATGGTTTCGCCGGAAAGTGCTTTCAACAATTGAGGAAGGGTTGCGGGCTGGTGTGGGAGTTCATCCAGGTGCCGGTTCTCAATACGTCGTTCCAGTTCCGCCAGGATTTCATCCGCACCGTCAACGTCGGCTTTGAGCTTTCCGGGTTCCACATCCAGCAGCCAGCAGAACAGGTTTTCTTCAAGCTGAACAATCAGGTCACTGTCGGTGCTTTGATGGCCCGGAGAGTCCGCATCTGCGGGGTTGAACAAACGCGGTTCGCTGGCGCTCGCAACCGGGGCGGCGACGGGTTTTCGCGAAAGCAGGCCTGATATCCAGGAAAAAAAGCCTGACATTCATGCCTCCGGGTCAGCGTGTGGCGGAAATGGTTGGTTCTGTCGTCAGTATAGTGATGTCGAAAAAGACTGCACAATATCGGGGCAGTAAAGCAACTCTAAATGTCGCCCCATAACCACTGGCACAGTGCCAGGGCGGCCACTGGTGCGGTTTCGGTGCGAAGCACCCGTGGGCCCAGAGCAACCGGGAGAAAACCGGCGGTTTCGGCCTGCGTGATTTCATCAGCCGACAAACCGCCTTCCGGGCCGATCATCAATGCCACGGAGCCGGGCTTGGTCAGCGAGTCCAGGCTTTGTTCGGTACGGTGGTGCAGCACCAGGCGCAAATCACAATCCTGGCTGTGCTCCAGCCATTGGCTGACCGTCATGACCGGCAAAATCTCCGGAACCCGCGCCCGACCGCATTGCTCCGCGGCACTGATGGCCACCTGCTGCCAGTGGCGAAGGCGCTTTTCTTCCCGGTCGCCTTTGAGTTTGATGTCGCAATGTTCGGTGCTCAGCGGCACAATCCGGCTGACGCCCATTTCCACGGCCTTCTGCACGGCATAATCCATGCGATCCCCTTTGGACAGCGTCTGGCCCAATACAAGCTCCAGGGGGGATTCCGTGTCCTTCCTGGTCCCGGAGGTGATTTCCACCTGCACGTGTTTCTTGCTGGCGATAACAATGCTGGCGTCGTAATCGTGGCCATCACCGTTGAACAGTAGCAGCTTTTGTCCGGGCTGCATGCGCAACACCCGCCCGACATGCCCGGCGGCGTTTTCGTCCAGCTCACAGGTTTTACCGGGTTCCAGAGGTGAGTCTGTGTAGATGCGGGGGGTGCGCATGAATGTTCAGTCCTTCTTTAGTCTGCGACGGCAATGTCGATGCCTTCGGTTGCTACCTGGCCAAGATGGCGGATCTGCTCTTCGGTGATCACATAAGGCGGCATAAAATACACCACATTGCCCAGCGGGCGCAGCAGGGATTCGCGGGTCAGGGCGTGCTGGTATACCCGCAGGCCCCGCCGTTCCTGCCAGGGGAAGGGTGTCTTGTCGGCCTTGTTTTTCACCATCTCCACTGCCAGGGTCATGCCGTGCTGGCGAATGTCGCCAACGTTGGGGTGGTCCGCCAGGTGCGCGACCGAGTCGGCCATGCAAGCCGACAGCCGCCGATTGCTCTCGATCACGTTATCATCCCGGAAGATATCCAGTGTGGCCAGAGCCACAGCGCAACCAATGGGGTTTCCGGTGTAGCTGTGGCTGTGCAGGAAGGCGCGCAGGGTTTCGTAATCGTCGTAGAAGGCGTCGTAAACGTCGTCGGTGGTTAATACCACGGAAAGCGGCAGGTAGCCGGCGGTCAGGCCCTTGGACAGGCACATGAAGTCCGGGGTAATGCCGGACTGCTCACAGGCGAAGAGGGTGCCGGTGCGGCCGAAGCCTACGGCAATTTCGTCGGCAATCAGGTGCACGCCATAGCGGTTGCAGGCTTCCCGCAGTTTGGTGTGATAAACCGGGTGGTGCATGCGCATGCCGCCGGCGCACTGGATCATTGGCTCGACCACCACGGCGCAGATCTCGTCGTGCTTTTCGGCCAGCAGTTGCTCCATCGCCTCGAACTGGCGCAGGGCGTATTCTTCGTCGGTCTCGCCCGGTTCTTTATTGTAGGCATCCGGGGACGGGGCGGTGAGTACTTCCATCAGCAGTGGTTGATAGGTGTCCTTGTATAGCCCCACATCGCCGAGCGCCAGGGCGCCCAGTGTCTCTCCATGATAGCTGTTGGACAGGTTGACGAAGTTCTTCTTGGCCGGCTTGCCGTGGTTTTTCCAGTAGTGATAGCTCATCTTCAGAGCCGCCTCGATGGCGGATGAGCCGTTGTCGGCGTAGAAGCATTTGTTCAGGCCTTCCGGTGTCACTTTGATCAGCCTTTCAGACAGCTCAACCACCGGTTCATGGCTGAAGCCCGCCAGAATCACATGCTCCAGCTTGTTGATCTGTTCCACGATGGCGTTGTTGATGCGCGGATTGGCGTGGCCGAACAGGTTCACCCACCACGAACTGACGGCATCGATGTAGCGGTTATTCTCGAAGTCTTCCAGCCAGACGCCCTCGCCGCGCTTGATCGGGATCAGGGGCAGGGTTTTATGGTCTTTCATCTGGGTGCAGGGGTGCCATACGGACTTCAGGTCGCGGGCAACGAGGTCGGCATTACGCATGGGGGGCTCCGGTGTTTTAATTGGATCGCTGTTAACCTGCTGGAATATTACAGTTAACAGCGAGCCGAAGAAACCCGGAGCCGTCGCCACCTTCGTCGGAGGGTTTTACCGGATTTTTGGAGGCACAGGATCCGGAGGTTGCCGCGCTTATTCCCGCGGCAACCGCTCCCAGACGGTGACTTCAGACAGGGTGTGCTGGAACTTGTGCTGGGTTTCGCGAATCACGAACGGCACTTTTTTCGGCTCACTCACCATGCGGAAATGCCTGCCCAGGTGGTCCTTCAGGCCATCGAGTGTGGTGTAGTTTTCACCGTCTTTCTTGAAACCTCCGATCCACTCCTCTTTCGGCGTGTGCTCTTCCAGCCAGGTGTAGGGCGAGGCAATCACCAGAATACCGCCATCGTTGATGCGCTCGTGGATGCTGTCCAGGAAGCGTGACGGTTTGTAGAGCCGGTCGATCAGGTTGGCGGCCAGCACCAGATCATAGCCACTGAGCTGTGGTTTCAGGTTGCAGGCATCACCCTGCTGGAAAGCGACTCTGTCGGCGGTGTCTTCCAGCCCGAGTTCCTTGAGCGTGCGAGTGTGGTAACTCACCAGCTCACCTTCTTCGGCCAGCGCGTAGCGAATGGAACCCTGTTCGGCCATTTCCACACCCAGGCGGATAAAGTTGGCGGAGAAGTCCACGCCATCGACCGCGTTAAACGCTTTTGCCAGCTCGAAGCTTGACCGGCCGCAGGCGCAGCCGAGATCCAGTGCCTTGCCGGTGGGCTTGCCTTTCATGGCTTCCAGGGACAGATCCGCCAGTGCTTTCGGAAAGTTGTCCACGCCGTACCAGGTGTCACCGAAATGGAATTCGGCGTATTCCGTCAGCAGTTGATCGCTCTCGTAATAGGCGTTGGGTTTGGGGGCCTTGGCCTCGGACTCGATGTAGCGGAAGCCGGCATGCTGGAAGAAATGTGGCCGGAACGCATAGCGCGCAGCCAGGCGGGCTTCGTTGCCGCAGGAAATCCAGGAGCCTCCCTTGATCAGTTGGTGCTCGCCATCAAACGTGGGCGTGGTGAAGTCGTCGTAAAGCGGGTGCACCTTGAAGTTGTCGAACGGGTAGGTGGGCGTTTCTGTCCATTGCCAGACGTTACCGACCACATCAAACCAATGGCCATGACGGAAGCGGGTGACCGGGCAGGAAGACGCGCCGTGGTCCAGGTGCAGGTTGGCGTTGGCCGGGGTGTCATCCAGCTCTTCGACGCCCGCTTCCTCGCACAGGCGATACCATTCGTCCTCGGTAGGCAGGCGAATGGATTTGCCGGTCTGTTCCTGTTTCCAGGCACAGAAAGCTTTGGCTTCGTGGTAATTCACTTCCACCGGCCAGTCCCAGGGCATCTCCACTTCTTCGGTCATCAGGCGAAGGTGCCAGCCATCGTTACGCCAGAACCAGAACGTGGGGTGCTTGGCCCCGGCAAATGAACGCCAGCCCCAGCCTTCATCGCTCCAGTAACTTTTCTGTTCATAGCCGCCGGCTTCGACGAACGCCAGAAACTCCTGGTTGCTGACCAGGTATTCGCTGGCCCTGAAGGTTTCGACCCGGGCTTCGTGCTCGCCGTACTCGTTGTCCCAGCCGTAATAGGCGTCGTCATAGGGCTTGCCAATACGCACGGTGCCGCCCGGAACTTCAATCAGTGTGTTTTCCGGTGCTTCGCCGGTTTCCCGGATGGGTGCCCACGCCGGCTGGGGCTGAACCCGGGCCAGGTCGTGCTGGCGGATCAGTACCGATGAGGTTTCCAGGTGAATGCGCTCGTGCTCGATCCCCATCACAATGGGCCACCAGGGGCTTTCCCAGTTAATGGGCAGGCTTAGTGGCATGGACTTGATCAGCTCCAGAACCGTGGCCCGGACTTTGGCACGGTAGTCCATCACGTCAGCCACGCTGGGCCACTCGTAATGGTCTTCGTTCAGATCGTCCCAGCTCATTTCATCCACACCGACCGCAAACGTGGATTCCATCTTCGGGTCAATACGCTCGGGCAGCAGCTTTGCCAGTACCAGCTTGTTGACGAAAAAAGTCGCAGTATGGCCCAGGTAGAAAATTAGCGGATGGCGTAGCGGAATGGATTTCTCGAAATAGCCTTTGTCGTCGGCGAGGCAGTCGAACAGCCGGGTGTAAACGTCGAAGGTGTTGGTGAAGTATCGGGCGATTTCCAGCCGCTTGGCCTCTGGGTCGTTACCATCCAGTCTGGGCGTTCTTAGCAGGTGCGGCAGCGTACCGGATGATTCGGAAGCGATGTACAAATCGTGATCCTGAGTCTGGAAGGTCATGATCGATCAAGTCCTTTGAGTTGTTTCGGTGCCTTAAATACGTTGCCAGTGAGTATTACGGTTCAGTATGAATGTCTCAGCTTACACAAGGATTGGCGTCCAAACAGGCACACAGTTCCCTGACAACGCTTCCATACCCCGCTATGCTCCCGGTTAAAATAATTGGGGCTCGTGGAGGGCACATGCTGGATTCTTTACAGACTGGCCTGCAAAGCTGGCTCTGGCCAGGGTTATCCGCCGTTTTGACGGTTTTGGCAACTTATGCCGTTTACCGGTTGGCGCTGGGTGTTTTTCGCCACTTTTCCAGCTCAAGAACCGTGCTCCGCCTGTTCCTGGATGCGGCGGCCCGTGCGTTGGGCGTGGTTTTCTGCCTGTTGGCTCTGGTGGGTGCTCTTGAAGCAGCACCGGATGATCTGCCTTTCATGCAGGCGATTCGCCAGATCACCACCTTGTTGCTGGTGCTTGCTATCACCTGGGCGTCGGTGCGGCTGACGTCGGCCATTGGCGAGGTGATTGTCGCCCTGAACCCGGTGCTCGAGGGGCAGTGGAAAAGGGCGCGCAAGGTGGAAACCCAGACCCGGTTTCTGGTGCGTGCGCTGAACATCCTGATCGTGATCATTGGCCTCGGCGCCGCCCTGATGACTTTCGAATCGGTTCAGCACATGGGGGCGAGCCTGTTGGCTTCGGCGGGTGTGGGCGGCCTGATTCTGGGCTTTGCGGCCCGGCCGGTGTTAAGCAACCTGCTGGCGGGGATGCAGATCGCATTGACCCAGCCTTTCCGCATTGATGATGTGCTGCATGTGCAAGGTGAATGGTGCTGGGTGGAGGAAGTGACAGCCACCTATGTCGTGGTCAGGGTCTGGGATCTACGTCGCCTGGTGATTCCCCTGCAGTGGTTTATCGAGAACCCGTTCCAGAACTGGTCCAGGAACAGTGCAGAACTGCTCGGAACCGTGTTCATCTGGGTAGATTACACCATGCCGATAGAACCGCTGCGGCAGGAGTTCAAACGTTTACTGGAACTGTCGAATCTATGGGATGGTGAACTGGCGACGGTTCAGGTTACCGATTCCAGCGACCAGGCTATACAGGTACGTTTTCTGATGAGTGCTAGAGACTCCACCCGAAACTGGGATTTGAGATGTGCTGTGCGCGAGGGCCTGATAACCTTCATCCAGCAAAACTACCCTGCCCAGCTGCCACGCGTGAGGGCCCGGCTGGTTGAAAGCAACACTGATTCCGAGGAGCCGAACGATGAACAACGATGAACTGGCCGAAACGCTTGGCCTGGATGGCGAAGAGCGTTATGACCTGTTTCTGAACCTGGTGGCCGAAGAGCGGGAAATCTGGATTCTGGTGAATGCCGACAACCGTTTCCTGAAGATCGCCTCTGACGACGATGGCGTGCAGTACCTTCCGGTATGGCCGGCCCAGGTTTTTGCGCAAGACTATGCGAAGGATTCCGCTGACCTGTCTCCCTTGAGTATTTCACTGCCGGATTTTTTCAGGAAGTGGGTGCCGGGGCTGGGCAAAGACGGTCTGGAAGTGGGGGTATTCCCGGGTCTCGATAACACCTTGTGGATTACCGAGCCCGAGGAATTAAAGCGCGATCTGCAGGATGCGATGGCGGATTTCTAGACCCACTCTAGTGCGCCAGCACCCGGGAGAGGAATGCCTGGGTGCGCTCGTTTTGCGGGTTGTCGAAGACATCGGCCGGCTTGCCTTCTTCGACAATCTGCCCCTCGTGAATGTAGATCACCCGGTCGGCTACTTCCCGGGCGAAGCCCATCTCGTGGGTTACCACCATCATGGTCATGCCTTCTTTGGCCAGCTCTCGCATTACATCCAGCACTTCGCCGATCATTTCCGGGTCAAGTGCGGAAGTGGGCTCATCGAACAGCATCAGCTTGGGCTCCATGGCCAGAGCTCGCGCAATAGCTACCCGCTGTTGCTGGCCGCCTGAAAGCTGGCTCGGGTATTTATCGGCCTGGCTGCCAATATCCACCCGGTTCAGAAGACGCTCGGCGGTGGCATTGGCCACAACCTGCGGAGCGTTCTTTACCTTCATGGGCGCCAGCATGATGTTTCTTTTGACCGTCAGGTGCGGGAACAGATTGAACTGCTGGAACACCATGCCCACTTCTTTGCGGATCTCCGCCAAAGCCTTCTGATTGCCGCCTTTGGGGGCGAGCGGGTGGCTGTCCACCTTGAGGGTACCGGATTCGAATTCTTCCAGGCCGTTTACACAGCGGATCAGGGTGGATTTACCGGAGCCGCTGGCACCGATGACCACCACAACTTCTCCCTGCTCAACAGTCAGGTCAATGTTCTTCAGGACATGCAGCTTGCCGAAGTACTTGTTCATGCCCTTCATCTTTACAATCTGAGTCATGGATGACGTTCCTTCAGACAGAAGCCAGGCCGCGGCGCTCAACCAGCCGCAGGACCAGAGACAATGACAGGGTGATTGCCAGATACATGATTGCCACCACAAAATACACCTCGAAAGCGGTGAAGGTGTTGGCAATATATACCTGACCCTGGCGGACCAGTTCGCCCACGCCGATCACCGAGAACAGGGATGTGTCCTTGATGCTGACGATAGCCTGATTGCCCAGCGGCGGAATCATACGGCGGAACGCCTGGGGCCAGATGATAGACCAGAAGGTCTGGCTCCGGGACAGGCCCAGAGAAAGGCCGGCTTCGCTCTGGCCTTTGTCGATGGATTGCACACCACCGCGCACCACTTCTGAAATATAAGCGCCGGAGTTGAGTGCGATGGCGGCGATACCCGCAGTGAGCGGATCAATCGGCCTGCCGATCAGGTCCGGCAGACCGTAAAAGATAAAGAGCACCTGAACCAGAATTGGCGTGCCCCGGAAAATTTCGATGTAAGCGGTCGCCGGCCAGCGCAGGAACCACTTCTTGTTGATGCTCAGCAGGCCGAAAACGATGCCCAGCACAAAGCCGATGAGCAGACCGCCAAAAGAGATCAGCAGGGTGTAGGGGATCCCTTTGGCCAGGTAGGGAATGGCATCGATGGCTGCTTGCCAGTCAAACTGGAACTGGAATTCCACGGTCAGTATCTCCGCAGGAGGTTGGCGTCAGAAACCGCCGGGGCAGACACCCCGGCGTTGAGAGATCTCAGATCGATCTCGCTACTTTACATGCCTTCCGGCATCGGGCCGAACCACTTTTCGTAAATGGTCTTGTAGGTGCCGTCTTCTTTCATGGAAGCCAGTGCGTCGTTCACCTCGTCAACCCACTCGCTGCCATTGACCAGAGCAATGCCGTATTGCTGGCCTTCGTACAACGGGCCCACCGTCATTACCTTGCCTTCGCCCTTGGTGCGGGCAAAATAACCAACGTTTGGCGCGTCATAGAATACCGCATCGATCGCGCGGGACATCAGCGCCATGTACATATCCGAGCTGCCCGGATAGGGAGTCACGCCGTCATCTTCGTCGAGATTACTCATCAGGTAGTCATAGGAGGTGCTGCCGATCTTGGTGCCTACTTTCTTGCCTTCCAGATCGCTTAATTCGTCGATTTCGCTACCTTCGCGAACCAGAATACGCAGACCGGAATCGTAGTAGGGGTCGGAGAAGTCGACAATTTCCTCACGTTCTTCGGTGATGGTGATGCCCGCAATAGCGATATCCACGTTGCCGGTTTGCAGAGCCGGGATGATGCCGTTGAAGTCCATGGTATTGAGGTTGTAGTCAAAGCCCGCGCGCTCGGCGACTTCGGCGATGATTTCCATGTCAAAACCGATCATGTCACCGGTTTGCGGATCCATCATCTCGAAGGGTACGAAGCTGGGGTCAGTCACTACCCGCAGGGTTTCCGCGTTTACCGTGCTGACGGCAACAGACAGTGCCAGCCCGGCGCCCAGTGTTTTCAGCCATGTCGTGCTCATGTGTGCTCCTTTTTTCTTTTGAATCCGCGTGCGGGAAAGGCCGTCTGCTATGGCAGTGGCCCGTATTATCACGCCATGCGGAATGTGTTGACGGGATTGCAACACATACACTCTAGCCCGGATTTCTCATGAGAAGGTAGCGTAAGGAAGGAAGAAGCGGCTGAAAGTGTTATGATTTCAAGCTCCTACACAAAAAACCAACACTAACCG
>Ga0209300_1000613_pt1 | contig 17306 bp, 20 predicted proteins | sample Shrwel_input2_RT_FD_187535 | JGI IMG/M metagenome (GOLD analysis project Ga0209300, IMG submission 187535) | Subsurface microbial communities from deep shales in Ohio, USA - Utica-3 well 1 S input2 RT (SPAdes) (version 2) ... | reverse complement strand
AGCCTCCATCCGCGCCGCCGTGGATCAGGCCATGGCCATCGCGCGCCACACCGGTGAGGACGGCTTTGCCGGCCTGGCGCCGGCCGAACTGATGGCCCGCGAGCTGCCGGACCTCGATGTCCACCACCCCTGGCCGTTGACCACCGATGAAGCCATCGAGCGCGCCCTGGCCTGCGAAGCGGCCGGCCGGGCGGTGGAAGGGATCAGCAAGTCCGAGGGTGCGGATCTCTCCAGCGGCGAAGGCGTGCGTGTCTATGCCAATAGCCACGGTTTTCTCGGCAGCCAGCGCGGCAGCCGCCACTCGCTGTCCTGCATGCTGATCGCCGAGGACGACAACGGCATGCAGCGCGACTATGACTACTCCAGCGAACGTGACCCCCGCAAGCTCGCCAGCGCCGAGGCAATCGGTGCCTCGGCCGCTGAGCGCACCCTGCGGCGCCTGGGGGCCCAGCGCCCGGTGACCGGTCGCTTCCCGGTGATGTTCGACCCCAGCCTGGCCGGCGGCCTGATCGGCCATCTGATGGGAGCGCTGGCCGGTGGTGCCCTGTACCGCGAGTCCTCTTTCCTTTGTGATCGGCTCGGCGACAGCCTCTTTCCGGACTGGTTCAGCCTCTTTGAGCGGCCCCGGGAAATGGGCGCCATGGCCAGCAGCCCCTTCGACAATGACGGCGTCTACACCCGTGACAATGTGTTCATCGACCAGGGGCGCATCGCCAGCTATATGCTCTCGGCTTACAGCGCCAAGCGGTTGAACATGACCACTACCGGTAATGCCGGCGGGGCGCGAAATCTGCGTCTAGAAGCGCCGCTCGAGAGCCGTGAAGCGCTGCTTGCGAAAATGGATCGCGGTGTGCTGGTCACCGAGCTGATGGGGCAGGGGGTCAACGGCGTGACCGGAGACTACTCGCGCGGTGCCGCGGGCTTCTGGGTCGAGAATGGCCGCATCCAGTATCCGGTTGAGGAATTCACCATTGCCGGCAGCCTGCCGAAGATGTTCGCGGGACTGATCGGGGTCGGCGACGATATCGATACTCGCGGTAGCGTGCATAGCGGTAGTTGGCTGATCGACGAGATGACGATCGCCGGCGGTTAGCCAACAGGGTACGGCCTATGGCGAGGCCAGCCCTATTCCAATGCCCAGCTAGCCAAAACAAAAGCCACCCTTCGGGGTGGCTTTTTGCGGTCTTGCCGGTCAGAACAAAAACGGTGGCGCACGCGCTGAGATTGGCCGCTGCGGCTCAGGCATCCTCGTCGAAGCGCGCCTCGAACAGCGCTTCGACGGCCGCCAGCACGGCCTCGGCGTCATCGCCCTCGGCATGGATCTCCAACGCGCTGCCACAGGGAGCGGCGAGCATCAACAGCGCCATGACGTTGGCGGCATCGGCGTCTCGGCCCTGATGATGCACGGTGACGCAGGCCTTATAGGCCTGGCAGCACTGCACCAGCTTGGTCGCTGCACGCGCATGCAGGCCGCGCTTGTTGACGAGGGTGAGCTCACGTCTTGGCATGGCCGTCAGCGTCCTTGCTGTCCTGAAGAGTCGGGCTGAGAGATGGCGGTGTGGATACCCAGTTCACGGTGGCGCAGCCGCACTCCGGGGTGGTGGGTTGCGAAGTGGCGGGCCAGCCGCTCGGCGAGATAGACCGAGCGATGTTGGCCTCCGGTGCAGCCAATGGCCACCGTCATGTAGCTGCGGTGACTGGCCTGGTAGGCTGGCAGCCAGCGGGTCAGCCAGTCGATGATGTCGCTGGCTAGCCGGTCCACGTCTTCGTACCCCTCGAGAAACTCGATGATCTCCGGGTCGCGGCCGGTAGACTGACGCAGTCGCGGGTCCCAGTAGGGGTTGGGAAGACAGCGAGCATCGAACACGGTATCGGCATCCAGTGGTACGCCGCCCTTGAAGCCGAAAGATTCGAACGTCAGAGTCATCTGCTGGTCGTGATGCTGGGCAACCTGCTCGCAGATACGGCCCCGCAGCTCGTGAACCGACAGCCGGGAGGTGTCGATGATCAGGTCGGCGAGATCCAGGATCTCGGCGAGAGCGCCCTCTTCGCTGTCGATGGCCTCGGCCAGCGTCATCTGGCTGTCGCGCGTCAGCGGGTGGCGCCGTCGGGTGGCCGAATAGCGCTCGAGCAGGATCTTCGATTCGGCGGTCAGATAGACCACCTGACACTGGATGCCGCGGGCCTGAAGATCGGCGAGTAGGCTCGGGAAGCGCTCAAGGGCATCCGGAAGGTTGCGGGCATCGATGCTGACGGCGCTGGAAGAGCGTCGCGTCGCGTCGCGCTGCAGCTCGTCGACCAGGGAACTCAGCAGCATGGCGGGTAGGTTGTCGATCGCGTAGTAGCCCAGGTCTTCCAGGGCCTGCAGGGCAATCGACTTGCCTGAACCGGAGCGGCCGCTGATGATCACGAGCTGCATGCATATCTCCTGCTGGCCGGGTCAGTGGGCGGTGGTGATCAGTGAGCGTGTGAGTGCGTCGCGCAAGGCGCAGGTCTGGCTGTTAGCCAGAACGGTCTTCGCTTGCGTGGCGGCGGATGGCGTCCAGCAAGGTCTCGTAAAGCTGGCGCTGGGTCTCGCTCTTACGCAGCTGCTGGCGCGTCTCGGGGTCGTTCATGACCGCCGCGACTTGGCCGAGCAGGGCGAGGTGAGCGTCATCGGCCTGTTCAGGGACCAGCAGCACGAAGACCAGATCAACGGGCTCGCCGTCGATGGCATCGAAGTCAACAGGCTCGCTGAGCTTGAGGAAACCGGCCAGAGGTGACTTGCAGTGCGGGTTTCGGGCATGCGGAATGGCAACGCCATGGCCGATGCCCGTGCTGCCCAGCCGCTCGCGACCAACCAGGCGACTGAAGACCTCCTGGCTGTCCAGGCTGGGCGTATTCTGGGCGATGAAGGTGCTGAAGAATTCCAGCACACGCTTCTTGCTTCCCCCGGGCACGCCGAACAGGGCGCGCTCGGGGGGCAGGATGGATTCCAACGTCATGATGTCAGCGAACGCTGGCGCCTTGGGCGCGCGCCTGTGTTTTTTCCTTGTGCTTGACAAGCTGACGGTCGAGCTTGTCGGCGAGGGCGTCAATCGCGGCGTACATATCTGTGTCTTCGGCTTCGGCATGCAATTCAGCACCGGCTGCATGCAGGGTGCAGGCGGCCTGCTGGCGCTCTTTCTCGATGGAAAGGGTGGCCTGAACCGTGGTGATGTTGTCGTAATGACGCTCCAGGCGGGCGAGCTTCTCGTTCACATAGTCACGCAGTGCGTCGGTGAGTTCGACGTGATGGCCGGTGATGTTGACTTGCATGGCACGCTCCTTATCCTGCGGTTGGCCAATCGATTGTAACCCTTTTTGGCGCGCTGCATACCCCTTCTCAAGGCGCTTTTCCTACGCGATTACTTTCGGTGTTTTTCCACCGCCAGGTCAACAGGTTATGCCGTTAAGGTGCGGTTCTTCACGGCATCATGAAAGCCGCTTGCGCTCACTGGAAGGTGGGATGCCCAGCGCTTCTCGATACTTGGCCACGGTACGCCTGGCTACCTGTATACCACTATCGGCCAGCAGATCGACCAGCTTGCTGTCTGAGAGCGGCTTGCGCGGCGGCTCGCTGCCGATCAGCTTCTTTAGCCGCGCGCGAATGGCCGTACTGGAATGCGCGTCACCGCCTTCGCCGCCGACCTGGCTCGAGAAGAAATACTTCAGCTCAAAAACGCCCCGCGGGGTATGGATGAATTTCTGCGTGGTGACCCGCGAGATCGTCGATTCATGCATTTCGACCTGTGCGGCGATGTCGGCCAGGATCAGGGGCTTCATGGCCTCTTCGCCCTTATCGAGGAAATCGAGTTGGCGAACCATGATTTCGCGCCCCACGCGCAGCAGGGTGTCGTTGCGGCTCGACAAGCTCTTGATCAGCCAGCGAGCCTCCTGCAGATGCTGCTTCATGAAGGTGTTGTCGTCGCTCTTGTCGGCACGACGAATCAGTGCGGCATAATCCGGCTGGATGCGCATCCGCGGCAGTGCCTCGGGGTTGAGCTCGATATGCCACCCCTCATGGCTGTGCCGGGCGATCAGGTCGGGAATCACATAATCGCTGCCGTCGTTGTCGAACGCCTGGCCGGGTCGCGGATCGAGTGAGCGGATCAGGGCGATCACCTGGCCTAGCTGCTCGTCGTCCAGTCGCAACCGCCGCTTGAGCAGCTTGCGATCATCGCTGGCCAGGGCCTCGAGAAACTGGCGAATCAGGCGCTTGGCCTGGGGAAGCAGGGGAATGTCTGCCGGCAGGGCGCCAAGTTGGAGTAGCAGGCACTCGCGCAGGTCGCGGGCAAAGATACCGGTGGGCTCGAACTGCTGCAGGCGCAGCAGGACCCGTTCGACGTCACTGGTCTTGAGGCTGTCGAGCCCCTGGGCACGCAGGCCCTGAGTCAATTCGTCGAGGCTGCCTTCCAGGTAGCCGCTGGGGGCCACGGCATCGATCAGGCTCTCGGCAATCTGGCGTTCGGTATCATTGACGTCGGCCATGGCCAGTTGCCAGGCGAGATGGTCGCGCAGGCTGACACCGATGGCATTGCGATCGAGGTCGGGGCCCTCTGAGCCGGCTCCTGAGGCCGCCATGTCCTGATAGGTATCAGACCAGTCGCTGTCGGTAGACAACTCGCTTGGAATCTCGGTAGACCAGTCATCCTCACGTGGCTCGGCAACGTCCTGCTCGCCATAGGCCTCATCGAGTTCCAGCATGGGGTTGGATTCCAGCGCCTGCTGAATCTCCTGGCGCAAATCCAGGGTCGAGAGTTGCAGCAGCGCGATCGCCTGCTGGAGCTGAGGTGTCATGGTCAGCTGGGTGCCGACGCGGAGTTGCAACGAGGGTTTCATGACCATGGCGTGGCGCGTGTCAGCAAAATGGAATGGATAACTTAGCCCCTGGCCGGATGCCATGCAAGCCACTGAGAGCAAATCATTAGCAATAAACATGCCATTGACAGGCAAAGATTCGCATTTCGAATGTCAGGCAGGGGCTTTGTGTCGTCGGGGGAGGTGGGGTTCCTGCGCCAGATTGGCATCTAGAGCGCTGCAGTGAGGCCTAGAGCCGGAAATCCTCGCCCAGGTAGACGTCCCTGACCTTCTGGTTGGCGAGGATGGCCTCGGTATCGCCTGCGGCAATGATTTCACCGTCGCCGACGATGTAGGCGCTGTCGCAGATATCCAGGGTCTCACGCACGTTGTGGTCGGTGATCAGTACGCCGATGCCGCGTGCGCGCAGGGCACGGATGATCGACTTGATGTCGGATACCGAGATCGGGTCGACGCCAGCGAAGGGCTCATCGAGCAGGATGAAGGCCGGCTCGGTGGCCAGCGCACGAGCGATCTCGACTCGGCGGCGCTCGCCACCGGACAGGCTCATGCCGGTGTTGTCGCGGATGTGGTCGATGTGAAACTCGGCCAGCAGTTCCTCGAGTCGGGTCTGGCGACCGGCACGGTCGAGGTCGCGGCGGGTCTCGAGAATGGCCAGGATGTTGTCCTTGACCGACAGCTTGCGAAAGATCGAGGCTTCCTGGGGCAGGTAACCGATACCGGCCTGCGCCCGCTCGTGCATGGCGGCTGCGGACAGGTCCAGGTCATCGATGTGCACCGTGCCGGCATCGGCACGCACCAGCCCGACGATCATGTAGAACGAGGTGGTCTTGCCTGCGCCGTTGGGCCCCAGCAGGCCGACGATCTGGCCCTGGTCGATGGACAGGCTGATGTCCTTGACCACACGGCGGCGTTTGTAGCTTTTGGCCAGGTGGCGAACGCTCAGGGTCTTCATGATGGGCCTTATTGCTGAGGTGTCAGGGTCATGCGCACGCGCTGGTCTTGATCACCATCGCTATTGCCATTGCTGGTGGCTTCGACCACGCGACGATCGAGATAGTAGTCGACCTTGGCGCCGGTGAACGTGTCCTGGCCGCGATGAAGCTCTGCCTGATTGATCAGCTCTACCCGGCGCTCGAGGGTGTGATAGATGATGGTGCGACCCCAGCCCTTCGCCAGCGGCGCATCGGGGCTCGGCTTCTGTTCGATGTAGGCCCGGTTGCCGGTGGCGTCGATGCGGGACACTTCGCCCTGATCGGTGCGGCTGATGGTGACCTTCTGACCGGTCAGCTTCATGCTGCCCTGGCGCATGTCGACATCGCCGGTGTAGACGGCGGTCCCCGCCTGGTCATCGAGTTCCAGGCGGTCGGCGACGATCTCGATGGGTGCGCTGGCGTCGCCCTCGAGGGCCAGTGCCGGTAATGCGCCCAGGCTCAGCAGGGCGGGTAGCAGCAGGCCAAGAGCCCGGCGTGTAAGGTCGCGTCTCATCATGGGGCTTGCTCCTTAGGAGGGTGGAAACCGTGAACGTTGCCGGTCAGGCGCATCAGGTCATCATCGAACCATACATCCAGCTTGTCACCCCGCATGCGCTGGGGTGGCTGGGTGATGTGGGCTTCGCCGTCGCTCCAGGCGTGGTTGGTGACGGTATCGACGTGCAGAACGTCGGTGTCCAGCTGCCAGCCTTCTCCGGGGGACTCGAGGTGTGCATCGCCGCGCAGCACCAGCGGGTTGCCGTCTGCGCCCAGCGTACCTTCCAGGCCGCTCGCCAGCCACAGGTCGCCATCGCTATCGAGCAGGCGAGCCTTGGGTGTCTCGGCGCGGGTCAAGTCGTTGTTCGGGGTGTGCACCAGTCGCGGTGTTACCAGGCGCTGATGAGGCCGGCCTTCTTCATCGAAGCGGGTCAGGGTCACGCCCTCGAGATAGAAATCGGGCTCGCCGGCGCTGTCCGTCGGCACCGGTCCCGGCGTGGGCACATCGCTCTGCTCGATGAATGTCAGGACGCCGCCCAGCGCGACCAGCAGCAGGGCTAGCCAGACGCGGGGCGAGGGGCGAGGCAGGCGCATTGCCATCAGCTGCGACCGGGGGCCACGGTTGCGTGTCCTGACGCGCCGGCGGCGTAGGACTCGATCACCGCGGTCCAGTGGCCCTGGATGTCGAGCAGGGTGTCGCAGATATCGCGTACGGCGCCGTGGCCGCCGCTGCGTGCGGTGACCCAGTCGGCCGTCTGGCGCACGTAGGAGGGCGCGTTGGGCACGCTGATGCCGAGGCCTGCGGCCTGGATAGCGGCCAGATCCTGAAGATCATCGCCGCAGTAGGCGGCCTGAGACAGCTCGAGACCCAGGCTCTGGGTCAGTTCGCGCAGGGCGATGAGCTTGTCGTCGCGGTGCTGGAAGACGTGTTCTATTCCTAGGGCGGCGGCGCGCTGAGTGACCATCGGCGATTCGCGTCCGGTGATCAGGGCGACCTCGATGCCGGCCTGGCGCAGCAGCTTGATGCCGTGCCCATCCTGGGTGTGGAAAGCTTTGATCTCGATGCCGTCGGCCTGAAAGTAGAGGCGACCGTCGGTGAGGATACCGTCCACGTCCAGTGCCAGCAGGCGGATCTGACGGGCGCGACCGGTAAGTTCTGGCGCAAGCGTGGAATCGGGTGTCATGACATCTCCTTAGATGACGCCGCTTCTCAGCAGGTCGTGCATGTGCAGGGCGCCAATCGGGCGCCCTTGCGCATCGACGACGGCGAGGGCGCTGATGCGGCTGCCCTCCATGATACGCACGGCTTCGGCTGCAAGCACGTCGGCGCGGGTGCGCTTGCCGGGCGAGGTCATGACCTCATCGACGCTCAGGGCGTGCAGGTCGCTGTGCTGGTCGAGGGTGCGACGCAGATCGCCATCGGTATAGACGCCGGCGAGCAGGCCATCGCTGTCGATCACACAGGTGAAGCCGAGCCCCTGACGGGTGATCTCGATCAGCGCATCACGCAGTGGGCTTCCCAGCGGTACCTGAGGCAGGCGTTCGCCCTGGTGCATGAGATCGCCCACGGTGAGCAGCAGTCTTCTGCCCAGGCTGCCGCCGGGATGCGAGAGCGCAAAGTCTTCGGCGGTGAAGCCGCGGGCCTCGAGAAGCGCTACCGCCAGGGCGTCGCCCAGGACCAGGGCAGCGGTGGTCGATGCGGTCGGCGCCAGGTCCAGCGGGCAGGCTTCGCGCTCCACGCCTGAGTCGAGGTGGGCCTCGGCGTGGCGGGCCAGGGTCGAGTCCGGGCGGCCGGTCATGCTGATCAGCGGAACGCCCATGCGCTTGAGCAGCGGTAGAAGGGCCGTCACCTCAGCGGTTTCGCCGGAATTGGAAAGGGCCACGACCACATCGCCAGGGGTAATCATGCCCAGGTCGCCGTGGCTGGCTTCGCCTGGGTGGACGAAGAAGGCCGGGGTGCCGGTGCTGGCAAGCGTCGCTGCGATTTTGCCGCCGATATGGCCGGACTTGCCCATGCCGGTTACCACCACGCGGCCCTGACAGCCGAGCAGCAGGTCGCAGGCGCGATCGAAGTTGGCGTCGATGCGGGCGTTGAGCGCCTCGATGGCGTCGCGCTCGATGTTGAGGGTGCGGCGGGCGCTGGCCCGGTAGGGCGAGTCGTTGGTGTCAGTCATGACGAAATTGTTGCCCGTTGTCAGGTTTCACTCAAGCGCCGGTCATGCTGGACTGGATCAGCAGACCCAGGTAGCCGACATAGATCAAGGTCAGCAGGGCGCCGGGGATGCGGCCCAGGCTGCCGCGACGCTGCCAGAGCAGCCAGCTGCCGAGCAGCAGGGTCAGCAGCAGCATGGTGGGGTAATCGCGGCTGATGGCGTGGGCATCGACCGGGCCCGGGGCCAGCAGGCCGGGCATGGGCAGCACGGCCAGCATGTTGAAGAGGTTGGAGCCGATGACGTTGCCGATGGCGATATCGTGGTGGCGCTTGAGGGCGCTGGCCACGCAGGCGGCAAGTTCCGGCAGGCTGGTGCCGATGGCTACCACCGTCAGGCCGATCACCAGTTCGCTGACGCCGAAGGCGCTGGCAATCTCGCTGGCGCCCCACACCAACAGTCGCGAGCTTGCTACCAGGAGCACCAGGGTGCCCGCCAGCCAGATCAGTGCCTTGGGCAGGGCCATGTCGGGAATCTCACCGTCCTGGGTTTCTTCACTGCCAGTACCGCCATCGGCCCGGAACAGCCACCACAGGCTGAATACCAGCAGGGCGGCGAGCAGCAGGGCGTCATAGAGGCCAAGGTCGCCATCCGCCAGCGCATAGCCGGCAAGACCGGTGGCGCCGAGCAGCAGGGGGAGTTCGCGGCGTACGATCGAGAAGCGCACCGGAATGGGCACGATCAAGGCGGTAATGCCGAGCACCAGACCGATATTGGCGATGTTGGACCCCAGGGCGTTGCCGGTGGCGAGATCGGGCGTGCCGTCCAGCGAAGCCATGATGGCGACGATGATTTCGGGGGCCGAGGTGCCCAGCGCGACGATGGTCATGCCGATCAGCAGCGTACTCATGCCGGCGCGGTAGGCGGTGGCGGCCGCGGCTCCCACGAAGCGGTCGGCACTCCATAAAAGGCCTACGAAGCCAAGCGCGACGGCAGACAGGGGTAGCAGCATCATCAAAAGGGGTCCGTGTCGGTCAGGGAAGAGCGGCCAATTAAACGCGTTGGGGCGTCGCGAATCAAGGTGACATCGCCGGTCGCGCCCTTGGCGCTAGCGGTGATCGTGGCGGTTAATATACAATGTTCGATAATTTTCGGGTGGAGGTTAGGACGCCATGAATGATTCGCCCTTGGTGGTGGTCGAAGGGCTGCGCTTCTCACGTGGCGATAGGGATATCTTTCGGGGCGTGGATCTCACCATCCCCCGCGGCAAGATTACCGCGATCATGGGGCCGAGCGGCTCCGGCAAGACGACTCTGCTCAAGCTGATCGGTGGCCAACTGGCGCCGGATGCCGGGCGAGTGACGATCGACGGTCATGATGTCCACGCCCTGTCCCGCAAGAAACTGTTCGCGCTGCGCCGTCGGATGGGCATGTTGTTCCAAAGCGGCGCGCTGTTCTCGGACCTGAGCGTTTTCGAGAATGTGGCCTTTCCGCTGCGCGTGCATACGGACCTGCCCGACGCGATGATTCGCGACGTGGTGCTGATGAAGCTCGAAGCGGTGGGGCTTCGCGGCGCCCGCGAGCTGATGCCCGCTGAACTGTCCGGCGGCATGGCCCGACGGGTAGCACTGGCGCGGGCGCTGGCGCTGGATCCGGAGCTTATCCTCTATGATGAGCCCTTCGTCGGCCAGGACCCCATTTCCATGGGAGTACTGGTGCAACTGATTCGTCGCGTCAATGATGCGCTGGGACTCACCGCTGTGGTGGTCTCGCATGATATCAAGGAGACGCTGTCGATCGCCGACTACGTCTATGTGATCGCCGACGGCAAGGTGATGGCTCACGGCACGCCGGAGAGCCTCAACGTCGATCAGGATCCTCGCGTCAGCCAGTTCATGCACGGCGAGCCCGATGGGCCGGTGCCGTTCCATTATCCAGCCGACGATTTCTACCTCGACATGCTCAATGCGGGGAATGCGGGAGAGATGCGATGATGACGCGAATAACCCGCCTGGGGCGCCATGGCTGTGATTTGGTCGAGGCGCTGGGCCGTGCTGGCATGTTCCTCGGACAGTCGCTGGTGGGGCGTCCCTCCCTTGAAGGCTTTAAGCTGTGGCTGCGCCAGATGCACTTTATCGGCGTACTGTCGCTGGCCATCATTCTGGTGTCGGGGCTGTTCATCGGTATGGTGCTGGCCCTGCAGGGCTTTACCATTCTGGTGGATTTCGGGGCCGAGGATGCCCTGGGGCAGATGGTTTCACTGTCGCTGTTGCGCGAGTTGGCGCCGGTGGTGGCGGCTCTGCTGTTTGCCGGGCGTGCCGGTTCGGCACTGACCGCCGAGATCGGCCTGATGAAGGCGACCGAGCAGCTGAGCAGCATGGAGATGATTGGCGTCGACCCGCTCAAACGGGTGGTGGCGCCGCGCCTCTGGGCGGGCTTCGTGTCGCTGCCGCTGCTGACCGTCGGCTTCAGCGTCATTGGTATCTGGGGCGGCCATCTGGTGGGCGTCGAGTGGCTCGGTGTCTATGAAGGCTCTTACTGGGGCAACATGCAGTCCAGCGTCGACTTCGTCGATGACATCGGCAATGGCATGCTCAAGAGCCTGGTGTTCGCTCTGGTCGTGACCTGGATCGCGGTGTTCCAGGGCTATGACCTGGTGCCGACCTCGGAAGGCATTTCACGCGCTACCACAAGAACGGTGGTGTATTCCTCGCTGGCGGTATTGGGACTGGATTTCGTGCTGACCGCGCTGATGTTTGGAGAACTGGGATGAAGCGCAGCAAGATGATGGAGTTTGGGGTCGGGCTGTTCATGCTGGCCGGGATTCTCGGGGTTATCTTCCTGGGAGTGAGCGTCAGCGGCCTGTCCGTCGGCGGTGGTAAGGACACTTATACGCTGCAGGCTAATTTCGCCAATATCGGCGGCCTCAAGTCGCGAGCACGGGTCACCATGGCGGGTGTTACCGTGGGTCGGGTGGAGAATATCGAGCTGGATACCGAGTGGTATGACGCCCGTGTGACCCTGGCCCTCGACAGCCGCCTGGAAGGGCAGCTGTCCCGTGATACCACGGCCTCGATTCTCACCTCTGGACTGCTGGGTGAGCAGTATATCGGCCTATCGGTGGGCGGTGATCCCGATACCCTGGCCGACGGTGACACCATCAGCGATACCCAGTCGGCGCTGGTGTTGGAGCAACTGATCCAGCAATTCGTGGCCAATATGGCCACGAATTAATCATGATCTGCCTTGAGAGACGACTTATGCGAGCTCAATCGACCTTTTTATTCCGCTGTGTTTTGGCCCTGTTGCTGTGCCTGGCGATGCTGCCGGCTCAGGCCCAATCCAAGGCGCCCGACGAGACGCCGGAGCAGCTGATCCGCGAAAGCATCGACAATCTGATGGGCAAGATCGAGGGCCGTCGCGGCTACTTTTCCGAGAACCTGAGCGAGCTGGAATCGCTGGTCGATGACAGCCTTAACGATGTGGCCGACTTTCGCTATATCGGGGCCAGCGTCATGGGTCGCTATTTCCGCAACGCAAGCCCCGCTCAGCGTTCGCGTTTCGTCGACACCTTCCGCCAGACCCTGATCGATACCTATGCCAAGGGCCTGGTGACCTTCGACTACCGCGAGGTGCGGGTGCTTGATCAGCAGCAGGACTCTCGTCAGTCCGATCAGGCCAGTGTCGACATGGAGGTGGTCGCCAACGATGGCACCGTTTACCCGGTCAGCTATTCCTTGCGCCTGGATAACGGACAGTGGAAGGTCGTCAACGTGATCGTCAATGGCATCAATCTGGGGCTGACCTTCCGCAACCAGTTCGATCAGGCCATGCGCGACAACGGCCGTGATTACGATGCCACCATCGACCAATGGTCACCCGATGTTGATGTCAGCGACGAAGGCCAGGGCGCATGACCCGTCTGTTCGACGAGCATGATGTGAGCCTCGAGGTCGCCGAGGGAGAGCTTGCCGTCAGCGGCGACGTGGATTTCGACGTCGCCGCCCCGCTGGCCGCCGCTGGTGCCAAGTGGATCGCCGACCAGCCCGTCACCGACGCGCTGCAGTTTGACCTGCGCGGCGTCGACAGGGTCAGCAGCGCCGCGCTGAGCGTCATGCTCGAGTGGCTGCGCAGTGCCCAGCGTGCCGGTATTGAGGTAGAGGGGGTGCAGCTTTCCCCGGCGCTGGCCAAACTCACGGCGCTGGCTGGTCTGGACTCTCTCCTGCCGCAGGCTGATGCCGACGCGACTGCTCCGGCCGACTGAGTTCGTCGGCCGCGGCCCTGGTCATTCGTTGGCCCCGGCCCTGGTCAAAGGCCCCGGTGTTTTCTGCCATCGCCATCGACGGCGCTTTTGATTACCATGTGGCCTTTCTCGTCTCGTGATGCGGTGACGTGTCTGCACCGCACCCTTCCCGTGTTTCCAAGGAGGCATCCCCATGCAACCCCAAGACGTCAAGGCGCTGCTTGAGACGCGCATTGCCGACTGCGACTTTCATATCCAGGGTGAAGGCTGCAACTTTCAGGTCGTCGCCGTGGGCGAGGTCTTCAATGGCCTGACGCCGGTCAAACGACAGCAGCTGATCTATGGTGCGCTCTCCGAAGAAATCGCCAGCGGCGCTCTGCATGCCGTCAGCATCAAGACCTATACCCCGACCCAGTGGCAGACCGCCGCCGAAAATGCCGGGGCTTGAGTGACGGACTTTCATGGATAAGCTGATCATTACCGGCAATGGCCCCCTCGATGGCGAGGTATGGGCCAGTGGTGCCAAGAACTCGGCCCTGCCGATCCTGTGTTCGTCGTTGCTGGCGCAAGGGCCCGTGACGCTCGGCAACTTGCCGCACCTGCAGGACATCACGACCTCTCTCGAACTGCTTGGGCGCATGGGCGTCGATCTGGTGATGGGCGACAAGATGGCCATCCAGCTCGATGCCTCTGAGGTGACCGAGTGTCATGCGCCTTATGACCTGGTCAAGAAGATGCGCGCCTCGATCCTGGTGCTGGGGCCGCTGCTGGCGCGCTTCGGTAAAGCCGACGTGTCGTTGCCGGGTGGTTGTGCCATCGGCTCGCGCCCGGTCGACCTGCATATCCGTGGCCTGGAGGCGATGGGTGCCGACATCAACGTCGAGAATGGCTACATTCGTGCCACGGCGCCGGGTGGGCGTCTCAAGGGTGCGACGATCTTCTTTGACGTGGTGACCGTGACCGGCACCGAGAACCTATTGATGGCCGCCACGCTTGCCGAGGGCACTACGGTGCTCGAGAACGCCGCCAAGGAACCCGAGATAGCCGATCTCGCCGAGTGCCTCATCAAGATGGGTGCACGGATTCGCGGTCACGGTACCGATACCATCACCGTCGAGGGCGTCGAGCAGCTACACGGCTGCTATCACGACATCATGCCCGACCGCATCGAGACCGGTACCTTCCTGGTGGCTGCCGCGGTGACCCGTGGTCGAGTCAGGGTCCGCCGGACCCGTGCCGATATTCTCGAGGCCGTGCTCGCCAAGCTCGAGGAAGCGGGTGGCCATGTCACCACCGGTGAGGACTGGATCGAGCTCGACATGAAGGGGCAGCGCCCGAAGGCGGTCAATGTACGCACCGCGCCTTATCCGGCCTTTCCTACCGACATGCAGGCGCAGTTCGTGGCCATGAATGCGGTGGCCGAAGGCACCGGGCGGGTCGTCGAGACAATCTTCGAGAACCGCTTCATGCACGTCCAGGAACTCAACCGAATGGGCGCCAAGATCGCTCTCGAAGGCAACACCGCGGTGGTCACCGGCGTCGACCAGCTCTCAGGTGCGCCGGTGATGGCGACCGACCTGCGGGCCTCGGCCTCGTTGGTGGTAGCGGCGATGATCGCTAAGGGCGAGACCCTGGTTGATCGTATTTATCATATCGACCGCGGCTATGAATGCATCGAGGAAAAGCTGCAGTTGCTGGGCGCCAAGATCCGTCGCGTGCCCGGCTAGTCATCCACGGAATTGCGAACCCCATCATGTCCAAGCAACTGATTCTGGCCCTCTCGAAGGGCCGTATTCTCGACGAGACCCTGCCGCTGCTGGCCGATGCCGGCATCTGGCCCGCCGAAGACCTGGGCAAGAGCCGCAAGCTGCTGTTCGATACCAACCTGCCGGACGTCAAGCTGGTGGTGATTCGCGCGACCGATGTGCCGACCTATGTGCAGCTGGGTGCTGCCGACCTGGGCGTCGCCGGCAAGGATGTGCTGCTCGAACATGGCGCCGAGGGGCTCTATGAGCCGCTGGATCTCGAGATCGCGCGCTGCAAGCTGATGACCGCCGGGATCACTGGTGCCGAGCCGGCCCGCGCCCGTCGTCGGGTGGCCACCAAGTTCGTCTCGGTGGCGCGTCGCTACTATGCCGAACAGGGTATCCAGGCCGAGGTCATCAAGCTCTACGGAGCGATGGAACTGGCGCCGCTGATGAACCTGGCCGACGAGATCGTCGACATCGTCGATACCGGCAATACCCTGCGCGCCAACGGCATGGAGCCCCGCGAGAAAATCGCGGATATCAGCACCCGGCTGGTCGTCAACCAGGCCGCGATGACCATGAAGCATGATCGCCTGAAGCCCTTGCTCAACCGGCTGCGCGAAGCTGTGGCCAGTCGGCGCGACTAAGATGTCGCTGCCGTATATGGCGGGGTCGCTGCCGTATATGGCGGGTAAGTACTGCGGGTAAGCACTGCGGGTAAGTACTGCCGCTAACGAAGTGCGACCAAGACAGCGAGACCAATGCAGCGAGGCCATGACGTACGAGCCTTTCTGTACTTGTCTGTACTTGTCTGTACTTGTCTGTACTTGTCTGTACTTGTCTGTAGCAGTGCAAGCCTGCCTGTGACCCTTGCCCGCAACCTCATGGCATTGCTCGAGGGGTGTTGGGTGAGCCCGGTCCTTATGGCGCAATAGCGTGAATGTCTTGGCGCCATAGGGCCGAGCCGCTTGCCAGCCGCTTTGCGGCGACACATCCTTGTCGCCTGTCTTGTTTTTCCATCGTCTGTGTAGAGAGCATCATGACCGATTCCGTTGCCGCTTCCCTCGAGATCTCCCGCTTGTCCACGCAGGATGCCGATTTCGATGCCCGCCTCGAGGCACTGCTGGCCTGGGAAGGCGTGTCCGACGCCGAAGTGCAGTCGCGGGTCGAGGAGATCCTGCGCGGGGTGCGTGAGCGCGGTGATGCGGCGCTTGTCGAGTACACCAACCGCTTCGATCGCCTGTCGGCCCAGAGTATGGATGAGCTGACCATCGGCGCTGCGCGGCTGCGCCAGGCCTTTGACGGGCTGCCTGCCGAGCAGCGTGAGGCGCTGGCGGCGGCTGCCGAGCGCGTGCGGGTCTATCACGAACACCAGAAGCCGGGTTCCTGGCAGTACACCGAGGATGACGGCACCGTGCTTGGCCAGCAGGTCATGCCGCTGGACCGCGCCGGCATCTACGTGCCCGGCGGCAAGGCTGCCTATCCTTCATCGGTGCTGATGAACGCGATTCCGGCCCATGTCGCCGGCGTGCGCGAGATCGTGATGGTGGTACCCACCCCAGATGGCATCCTCAACGAGCTGGTGCTGGCGGCGGCGCACCTGGCGGGCGTCGACTGGGTCTTTACCCTGGGCGGCGCCCAGGCCGTGGCAGCGCTCGCCTATGGCTCCGAGACGGTGCCGCGAGTCGACAAGATCGTGGGGCCCGGCAATATCTATGTGGCCACCGCCAAGCGCGCCGTGTTTGGTCAGGTCGGCATCGACATGATCGCCGGCCCCTCGGAGATTCTGGTGATCTCCGACGGCGCGACCGACCCGGATTGGCTGGCCATGGACCTCTTCTCCCAGGCCGAGCACGACGAGGACGCTCAGGCGATCTTCGTCAGCTGGGACGCCGAGCACGTGGCAGCGGTCGAGGAGGCCATGACGCGCCTGCTGCCGACCATGGAGCGTGCGCCGATCATTCGTGACTCCCTGGCCGGGCGTGGGGCACTGATCACCTGTCGCGACCGCGACGAGGCTGTTGCGCTGATCAACCGCATCGCGCCTGAGCATCTCGAGCTCTCGCTAGAGGACCCCGACGCGTTGCTGCCGGAGATTCGCCATGCGGGCGCGATCTTCATGGGTCGCTATACCGCCGAGGCCCTGGGAGACTACTGCGCCGGCCCGAATCACGTGCTGCCGACGTCCGGAACCGCGCGCTTCTCCTCGCCGCTCGGGGTCTATGACTTCCAGAAACGTTCCTCGATCATTCACTGTTCGGCGGACGGTGCCTCGATGCTTGGGCGCACGGCGTCGGTGCTCGCCCGGGGCGAATCGCTCACCGCACATGCGCGCTCTGCCGAGTATCGCATCAAGGATTGAGGCGAGTCAGCGGTACTTGCACACCCAAAAGGCCCTGCCACTGGCGGGGCCTTTTGGTATCCGTCTAGTGCCTGTTTTTCCTTTAGACCTGACGTTGTTTTAGATCTGTCGTTCTTTTAGACAGGCGTCCATCCAGGCGTGCCGATGCTGCTGCTCGGCCGTGCTTTGAAAGGCTGCCTCTCACATCAAGGCAGCCTCCCAAGACAGCCCCTGGTTGCCGAAGGGGGCTAGGGTTGAGGCTGAGGCTGGGGTTGGCTGACCTCAGCGGTCGGGCGCTCGCCCACCTCTAGGGTCACGTCGATACGCTCGCCGTTGCGCACCAGGCTTAGCGGCAGCTGCGTGCCAGGAGAGATGGCGGCAATATCGGTCATCACCGCTCGGGCATCGCGGATGGTGCGGCCGTCGACCTTGATCAACACATCGCCGGGCTGCAGGCCGGCAGCATCGGCTGGGCCATCCGGGACTATGCCCGAGATCACGACCCCTACGACGGAG
>Ga0209300_1000609_pt1 | contig 17360 bp, 31 predicted proteins | sample Shrwel_input2_RT_FD_187535 | JGI IMG/M metagenome (GOLD analysis project Ga0209300, IMG submission 187535) | Subsurface microbial communities from deep shales in Ohio, USA - Utica-3 well 1 S input2 RT (SPAdes) (version 2) ... | reverse complement strand
CTTTGCCAGCACGCGAACACCTACCGGCTGCGAAAGCAGCTGGCCATTGAAACCGGCGTGGCATTCGGCCCTCGCCTTGAGAAAGTCACACCCCGAAAACCGAAGAGGATACCCTCATGAGCAGAAAGTACCTGAAGGCGTATTACCTGGACGCAAAAGACGGCCGACCAGCCAATGAAGCGCCACTGCGCCACGGGCCGGTGAAGCCGAGCGAAAACATTGAGATCACCGTAGTGGATCGCCGCGAGTCTCCGGCAGTGATTCTGGGGTCTATCCCGTCAAGCGAATCGCTCGCCGCCGGCATGACGCTGATCAAGAAAGATGAACACGACCGACTGGTGGCGGAGGTCGAGTCCTGGAAAGTGGAAAACGAGCTGCAGGAGCTGGAAAAGCGTAGGCGAGGAATGGTCGTCACCATGCGACAGGCTCGCTTGGCCCTGCTGAAAAAAGGCTTGCTCGATCAAGTGCAGCCGGCGATTGACTCGCTGCCAGAGCCTGACCGCCGCGCAGCCGATATCGAGTGGGAGTACGGCGCCACGGTTGAGCGGGATAATGCGCTTATCCAAAGCCTGACGCCGGCTATGGGGATGACTGATACCGAGGTCGATGACCTGTTTAAGCTGGCAGCGACGCTATGATTAAGGTCCACTTTTGCCGCTCCAGCACACTGTCAGGCTGGCTGATTCGCCTGTTTACATTCAGCCGTTGGAACCATGTGGCCGTAGAAGTAGATGGTCTAGTATGGGACAGTACCGCTCGTTACGGTGTACGTGTATGGACATTAGAATCATTCTACAATCAATGGGATGAAATTGAAACCAGAGAACTGTCTAACATAAATAGTACAAACTTTCTCAGGAAACAACTCGGCAAGAAATACGATTGGACAGCCCTCTTTGCATTCCCTTTCAGGAAAGATTGGGACAACCCCGACAAATGGTTTTGTTCTGAACTCGTTATGCAAGCATTAATTAGCGGCGGATATAAATTTACTCATCTCCCCGCATACAGAATAACACCAAGAGATTTATGGATTCTAACGGGAGGCAGTAGTGAGCGAAGACCCTTTGTGGAAAAAGATTGACGAACATGCAATGAAAATTGATGCTCTCTCAATACAACAAGCGGAAATCCGCATGGAGGTTAGGTCGTTGGAACGCCACTTAAACTCTCAGATGACTGAAATGAATACGGTATTAAGTCGTATTGAGGGTAAGCTGGATAGTCAAGCCGCCTACCAAAACAAACAGAAGGGCGCACTAGGATTTGGTGCATGGCTTGTTGGTGGTGCTGCCGCTATTGTAACTACTATTGCCCTCATCTGGAACATGGTGTTTGGAAGCTAAGATGCGTTATAAGAATTGTCGTAATAAAGTATTGAATGTTGACGGGAATGATTATGAAATTGTCTGCCCTGAACAAGTAATAGATGGTGCATACCCAATTGAATGCGGAACATCCTTAGAAGTAGCACAGATTAATGGGAATGCTTACGGTTGGTTCATTGGTGGCTTACCTCTTCTAAAACGTGAGACAGATCATGGAATATTTACCGAAGACTATCAGAGATTATTTGACGTTCTTGAGACAAGCTCTTTCTGGCAAGGAGAAGTCAAAAGTGGCGTATAAACTGACAGAGCTACAAGAACGTGGGTACGATAAATGGGGGAGCGGTGCTTATCTAGCCTCCCGTGGTGGTCGTGATCACAACGGCATTGATTTAGCGGTACAGCCAGGAACAGAGATTAAAGCTACTTTTGCCGGGACAGTAACAAAACTTGGATTCCCTTACGGCGATGACCTTAACTATCGTTATGTGCAAATCAGTAAAGATGGTTATGATTACAGAATATTTTATGTGCGTCCAATAGTCAATGTTGGTGAAAAAGTAAATGAAGACACTGTTATTGGTACGTCACAGAATTTGAATAAACGATATGAAGGTATCACAGAACACGTACATTTAGAAGTAAAGAAAGACGGTGAGTTTGTAAATCCGTGTCTAACACTAAAAGAAACTAAGAGGAACTAATAATGTTTTTAAATGATAATGTATTTGATAGCGGTCTGTCTTACCTGACAACTAATGGTGCAGTGTTGCACATTACGTCACAGGAAGCAACAACCTACACAGAAGCAACATCAACGTACACCCTTGGTAATGACACTATTACCGTAGGTAGTCCTGTTAATGGTGACATTGATGGCCGTAAAGTTGTTGTGAGTGCAATTACGGGAGGTAGTGTTACAGGCACAGGAACAGCGTCCCACTTTGCTATAGTTGATGCAACTAGCACACTTTTGGCAACTGGTAGTCTGACCACAAGCCAAGCAGTAACAAGTGGTAATACTTTCACTCTGGATGCAATTGACGTTACATTGCGCGACCCTGCTTAATAGGAAAATGATATGAAAGTCAACCCTACAAAACTAAGTTGGAAAGCGCCTACGACAAATGTAGATGGGACACCAATCACTTATGCCCTTGAGTATGAGGTCGGTGTTGTCCAAACGGACGGTTCTATCAGTCCATTGATGGTTGTTCCTTCACAGCTTCAGACTGATGCCGGGTATGAGGCGCCCATTGGCGACCTTGGCCTCGATTACGGTATATATGAAGTTGTTCTGCGCACGTTTGCGAAGGACGCCCCGGAGCGCGTATCGGACTGGTCTAACCCGGTTGGGTTCGCAATTTCGGAGCAAATCCCAAACGCCCCTTTGGAATTAAGGGTCGCTTGATCCGCATATGGCGGCGGCTGGTGGCCCTGATTAGGAGTCTGTGATGGTGAGTCAGGTGCGCAAATACTACGCCGTGCCGGTCATTTCTGGTCCGGACGGCGGAAAGATGCCGGACACGGATGTCCCGTCATGGACGGCCCGCTACTTGTCAGACTCCGTTGCTCTAGTCAGAGACCCGGACGGGCTGAGGTCGTACCCTGTACTTGGTGTTGATGTCGATATGTCAAAAGCCCTTCAGTCGCTCCCTATCGAGCTCCCACTAACGATGAGTCAGCAGGAGGCGGATGCGGTTACGTCGGCGCTTGGGCTTGCGTCTGTCAATATCGAAGAGCTGGCTGCGGATAGGATAGGGGGCCGGTAATGGCTCAGTATTTTTTATCTGCATCAGATCCTGACGCATTGACGCGACTGACCCGTGTATTTGGGTCGGAGACACTGACACAGACTACGGACGGCGCTGATGATGTGATCCAGACTAGCGGGGGCACGAGTAATACGTTTTGGAGCCTGGAGGAGGCGGGCAGTGCTGCCGGAGACCGCGATGTCCTAATACTGATTAAAGGGCTAACTGGTTCGGGCGGCTCTTACGGTCGGCACGGCCCGGCGTTCTTGTCTGCTAGCAATGACGGGTATTCACTCACTAACCACCAGGAGACCGGGAGCAGGCTGGATAGGTTCGACGCTGGCGCTTCGAGTCTTTTAGCGTCTGCCTTCATTCACAGCACGTCAGACTGGTCAATAGACCCTTATCGATGGCTGCGGCTTACATTAATTGGTGATGTCCTTGAAGTGCGCGTTTGGGATGTCGGCCAGACCGAACCTTCGACGGCATCTTACTCGACGACAGACGCGACCCACAACGCAGGGCTTTACTCAGGAATGCGGGGAGTCCGTCAATTTAATTTCAAACAGTTTAGTGTAGGCACCAACGGCGACCCAGCCCCAACGGGGCCGGTAAGTGGTGGCACAAATAACCTATCGCCTAATAATATTCAATCAACATCAAACATAAATACAACAAACATTGCTCAGATACATGGTCTTTTACCGAATAGTATATCTTCGCAATCAAAACTATCAATTGCTCAGTTAACTCAGAATTTTGAGCTATTTAGTGATGATATACAGTCCAATTCATCTGTTTTTAGTACGTCTCTTAATCAGATACAATCACTACAATCAAATAATTTAATATCTCAGACAATTATTAACTCGACTGCAATCAGTCAAACCCACTCAGTTTTAGTAAACAATCTTGTTTCTCAAAGTAATATTGATCAACCAGCTTTGTCAACAACGTCTGGTGCAAGCGCTAATAATATCGAGTCGTTGTCTGAAGTAAGTAGTACAAGCATAACCCAAACTCATAGTATACTTTCTAACGGGGTTAGCTCACAAGCATCAGTAACCTCACCATCACTACAAGCACAAGATGGTTTGGTTGGTCTGTCTGCTAATGATATAACATCGTTGTCTGAGATAACAACACCTACAGTACAAGAATCTGTTTATTCTCTAAGTTCAGATAGTATAACATCACAAGCCTCTGTTAATTCAGTTAATATAAAACAGACACATTCCCTCAGTGGAATACAGGTTGAATCAAATACTAATGTAACAATACCTTCTCTTGCTGTTGTTGTGCCAATGTCAGCAGGCACGATAAATAGTAACTCAGAAGTTAGTTCGTCTTCAATAAAACAAGTACATGTTGTTACCGGTAGAAGCCTAACATCTAGTTCTTCTATTCACGAACCGACATTATTACAAAAACACGTATTTCTGTCTAACAACGTACAAAGTACAAGTAATGTTGATACAACAATATTGAGGTCGGCGGACGTATATTTAACCCGTCCTATATTGAACACAAGAATAGAAATATTACAAGACAGTTATTCTGTTATTGTTAGTCAAGACAGTTATTCTGTTTCCTTGGATTAAAGGTAGAAAATAATGGCCGAGATATATTTAGATAGAGATAACAGATTCAAATTCAAACTGATGAAGAATGGGTCAGTTGTTGAATCTAACGCTCTTATTAAAGTGGATTTATATGTGCCAGGAGAAGCATTCTCTAATGGTCTTCCGGTAACATATTCTACCGGTAATCCAGAAATGACTTTCCAGAATAGTAATACAGAGGTTGTTGTTGATCTTGCTGACAGTGGTATTCTCGAAGGACGTTATCGTTGTTACGTGACAGGCTTCGACAGTCTCAGTATAGATGGTTTTGCATGGGATAGTTTCACACTCAATGTTAAGAAGTGGATAAACGATGCTTGATTGGTTATATAGACACTACTTCCTGACATCCAGTATCGTGTTATATTACATGGTGCTTTTTGGCTTTGGTACTTATCAGTTATTTAGTGACATACAACTGATAACTGGAGATGCCGTAAGTGCCTATGGTATATTATCAGCATTACCACCTACTGCTGTAGCTCTATTCAAATGGAGATTCAAGTGAGTTGGTTAAGTGTTTTGGGAATAGGAAAGTCGTTGCTCAAGAGTAAGTTCTTCTGGGTGGCGATTATATTCATCATCATTTCCGTGTACGTGTGGAAATACACGTCCTTAACAGAGGATTTGAGCCAAGCCTATGCTGACCTACAGGGTCTGTCTTCAGCACTAGAAACTACCAATAAATCCCTTGATAACTTGCAATCTGAATTGAAGCGTGTTGATAAGTTTACACAGCAGCGTGAAGAAGGTAGAGATAGTGTCCGCGCCGAGAATGAACAACTCCGTGAACAACTGCGGAAAGAGAGAGAGAATAATGAAAGGCTACAAGAGTGTTATGGTGTTCCTCTTAGCGATGAGCTTGTTAAGCGGTTGCAGCCTGTTCCAAAGACAGATTGAGACACGTACAGAATATGTAGAAGTTCCCAAGTCGCTGTATCCTAATTGCCCCGAAGTAGCATTTGAGGGTGGTACATTGGGTGAGTTAACTGACTGGTCGGTAACATCCTTGTATCCGACGTATCAGCTATGTAGAAGCGATGTTCAAATTCTTATTGACTATCTTGAGAGTAGGGATTAGCCCTTACACTTGCCTTTAATAATGTGAATATGTGTCCGCTTATTGTTTGCATATTGTAGCACATGAGAAACCAACCATGAACTCGGTCCTTTTGCATATAGCATTGACGGCGACATAACCCCTCCTTGTGCGCACCCGTTGATAAATACTGGTGAATGACCGTGGCCTATTGTTGTTTTAACTCCAATGTTACTTAGATTTTTAGCACTGCCTCTTGCACCATTTGGGCCAACATCGCCATGGAAAGAGTGGTCAACGTCACCAATCATAAAACTCTTATCTCGTTGGAGAATGTTGATTTCAGGTAGTAATTTGTTCATCCAATATTCAAACGGGTCGGGGCTCTCAATACCACCCTCAACCAACTTCGTGCCACGGAGCATGTGAAGTGCTGTCTCAAGATAGAATTCACTGTTCTCAAGGTCTGTACGCCAATCAGTCTCCTTAATATAACGTGTAATATGATCTTGATGGTTGCTAGGCACTATGTAGTAGTTAACATTACTAAGCATTCTTTCCGCTAGATACTTAGCAAGGTCTTCAATTTCCGTCTTCACATTATGTTTATTATTATGGTGCTTACCCCATCGAAGGAATGGATCATGTTTAGCGTGGTGACTGATGCTGAAAGAGTCGAGAGCATCATGCACGAAGACCGCTTCCGGTTCCAATTCGGGAATCAAGTAGTCAAACGTACCCTTGTCGGCGTCTTTATCAACCCACCAATGATGAAGGTCACCGAGCACAAGGCTCTTTGGTCGGGGTGCTTTTTCTACACCGTTTGCAGTATACCTAGTATTCCAATCAATAAAACTACCATCGCTTTCAAATCCAATGCGGCGAATATGGAAACACTCACCATCCCACTCAACAACAAGACCACCGAGAGAATGATGGAAGTCACCAGTCTTTCCAGCCTTTGAACTTGTGTAGTTTGGCAGCGTAATAGAACCAGTGGATGACATAATCTTTGCCATATCACCGGCACGTGTTGCTACTGTTTTGAATTGATAATGAGGGTGCCCAACAATACAACTCTTATTACCTGTAAACCCTTCAAGGCCAGAGAGAGGATTCTTTGCTGTTGGAATAATCTTCATGTCCCCTAGTAGAACTAGACCACTGCACAACTCAATACGCTGATCCATAATATGAGGAACAATGTCACTACTCCACCAATCATGATCCTTGTCTGTAAACAGAGAATTAGGGTTCCTGTAGCGATAGGGCACAACAATAAGCTCACCATCGTTATGGTCGCACCAGATATGAGTTGCTTTTAGTGCGGATTGAAACACCGGAGTTGCATTTTGTGCCGATGTAATCAACCATCGCTTCTTCTTCTTTACAGACTTGAGTGCTTCAGATACCTTATCCCTATCAATAGCCGGATCGTCATAGTTTATACCTAGTGGTGCAACAGTCCTATGACCACAATCCTTACATTTCCAGCGTTGTTTATCTGTGTCGCTACAACGACCTTTCTTGATAATATTCTCACTAACACACGATGGGCATTTAAGCACTACGATACTCCTTCTCTGCAATGAACAACTGGTTAATATGCTCAGGATAATCTTCCTCTGTCCATGCAATTAGTGCATCAAGATGACTATCCGTAATATCTTTAAGGAGTATGGATTCAGGTTTGGGTAGACGGTTCATATCCTTATCAAATACACGTACCCATGTAAATGCATCCCTTATCTTTTCATGTGGATCATCAGTGTATATTGACAAGTCTTTATATTCCCCATCACTATATCCAACACGTTGATAATCAAGCCCGCCATCTACAAAATATTCCCTACCGTCCTCTTGAACGTGTATTTTAAAATCGTGTCGGTGAAGACTTTCAAGAATAGTGCCGTCAGGACACTGGATTGCATTCCTTAACAATGTACGCATCAGTCCTCCTTAAATAGTTTGTAGCCAAGATTTTTAGCTCGTTCGGTCAAATCAAACATCTCTTTTTCCATCTGACGATTTTCTCTATCCTCCTTCTCTTTCCTTATTTCACTCGCTAATTCTTCTTCAGACATGTCCAACCACTCAAAAGGAACAGTTAGTGTTTCTGAGTTAATCCAATCACCTTCCTCAATCAATTCAACACGAATAAAACCATTACAGACACTCCATTGAATGTCAACAGTAGAGTTGTTAAGGAAATTGATATACGTGCCTTCATCCTCAACTTCTTCTTTAATCTCAATAATGCGCCACAAGCAATCAGAACACACGACTTTCATGTTCTCATACTGGTAAAACCAATCAATAGGACTCATCTTGTTTCTCCACATTATATGATCTTGGGGGTTCTGGTAACGGCATCCAATGTGTGGGTTCAGTTTTAAAAGTTACGTCCCCTGAGTACATTTCATAATCATGGTATATCCACTCGTCACCGGCAGGTGAGTATTCAGCAGTCAAAATATAGTCAGACGGTGGCGGAAAAACTAAAACCTCTTGATAACCATTTGGTTTTCTCTCAATAACACTAATCCATTGACTCACGTTCTTTCTCCTTATCTTTCCAATACTGAATCATCTGTTTCCTGAACTCTGCTATCTTACTTGTGTAAATGTATTCCTCAAGCACCTTCACATAGGCAAAGTATAGTTCTTCATCATCGTATTTTGCATTCATTAATGCATCATTAAGTAGAGTTTGCACTAGAGGCTTGTCTTCATTGTCAGGGATGTAGCGATTCATAGTTAGATCCACAGCATTGTATAAAGTTTAGCGAACAGTTGAAGTTTCTCCTGCCGCTCCTTATCATACTTCTCAAGTTTAACCTTATAGTCCTCCCAACTTTCATTTCCCCAGATAGGTTCGTGTTCATCTTCCAGCGCCCAGATTAAGTCATCAATGTCCTTGTACAGCTTCTGTAAACCCTCCTCAATCTGTTCATCACTGTAGTCGCCTGTATCTGAAGGTGGCAAGTATTGACTTGGGCATCCCATTTTCCCATGCTTCTTGAATGTTTTTAGCCAGCGGACCATGACATCACCAAGATACGTATAATCCCATACGTCCCTATAGCCAAACTGTAAACCGTGCCGATTAATCTTCATCTTTTCCTCCATCCAATAAAAAAGGAGTGAACTAAGCCACTCCCCTTACACTAAACGACTACGTTCCTTATGTCAAGTAGTCAACCAAGTCTTCGTAACCACCAATACGTTCATCGTCATAGAAGATTTGAGGTACTGTCTTCAATGCTGAGTGCATCAGAAAGTCTCGGGCTTCTTTATCTTCTTCTATATTGATCTTTTCATATTCTACACCCATGAAATCTAATGCTTTTTCTGCCTTTATACACCACGGACAATCTGGTTTTGAGTAGATGGTATACATTATTTCTCCTTTAGTCTAGTGACAGTTACACCACTTTCTTGTAAATATGATAGTCCACTACTATCACGGTATGTGTGACGGTAGTAAACCTCTTTTATCTTAGCGGTTTTAATCTTTATAGCACAACCGATACAAGGCGCATAGTTAACAAACATAGTAGCGCCCTCAGAAGTCTCATGGCTCAAATACAGTTTTTCTAGTGCTGCCGATTCCGCATGGCGAACTGTTGGTAGTGTTTGATTCTTTTCATCTTCACACCTCTCAGTAGGCCAACCAGGGGGCTGACCATTTACACCCAAAGAAATGATTGAATCGTTCTTATAAATCAAAGCACACACTTTCAAACGCTCCGCTTCACTTGTTTCGGAAAAACGTTCTGTCATATCCATCAGTGCTTCTGCGTATTTACGTTTTATTGACAAGCTGAACACTCCTTATCACTGCTGGCTTGAATGCCGGCACGAGAGTAAATGTAGTAAAGACCAAGAATGTCAGGGTTCAAGAATGCATTTTTATGTACTTCACTAATATACTTCTCATCCTCCTCTGCGGAAAAGAACAGATTCAAAGACTGCCATTGATCAATATATTTACCACGCGCTGCCGCCATACGTAATACCACATTTTGATTTATTTCAAATGCTGTCCTGAAAACATCCTTTTCTTCATCAGTTAGCCAATCAACATGCTGTACACTGCCCATATTATCACGTACATCCGATATATTGCGCTTACTATACACACCCTTATCTTTCATTAATTTTAGTAGTACGGGGTTAACCCTATCAATCTCCCCAGCAGGAGTTCTCTGTGTGTAAACCATAGCAGTATCTGGGTTAATACCTTCTGATACACCACCCATGATTAATGCTGTTGATTTTGTTGGCGCTACAGCCAAACAGTGTGTATTTGCTCTCCCATAACCTTTACACCACTCTGGTTCACCCCACTGTTCAGCAACCCACGAAGTAGCTTTTTCAGCCTCTTTGCGCATATATTTGAAAATTTCAGTATTAAGAAAGTGTGCCTCCAAACTATCAAAAGCAAACATTCTTTGCTGAAAGAGTGTGTGTAAGCCACAAACACCAAGTCCCAATGCTCGACCTTTCTTTGTGGTAGCAATTGCTTTTTCTAACCCCGGAATGTTTTTACCTCGCTCAATAAACTCTTGCACTACACAATCGAGGAACACAATGGCATCAAACACCGCCTCTGTGTCTTTCCAATCATCATAAAAAGCAAGATTCATAGATGCCAATACACAATTTGATACATTTAATCCGCCAGTCCAGTAAGTGTGAGATCGATTGTCTACTTCAATATGGAAAACTTCAAACTCACCTAATGGACTGACCTCATAAATATCCCCGCTGCATCTCCTCATTTTAGGTGTCTTTATCGGCATTTGGTCAATCCTTTCATTCTTATAAGATTGGATGAACCCCACGACCTCCCTGAACTTACGGACTTCACTGTTCTTGCACAGCTTCACATCAAACCTATCTCGGCAAACATATTCACCATTCGGGAACGTGTTGGCATTTCCTGAAGTTTTGTAAAGCTTTGGTGAGAACCCCAGACTCTGTAATAGCATCTGGACCTTCCTAGCCACTACCTCAGAAGACTGAGTTAAGATAACTTGGACTCCTCCGTCGTTTTGCTTCACCGCTGACCCGTTGGCAGAGTATAAGCCCCGCAAGAATCCCAACTTCTTGGAGTTAGTGTTTAGATCTGACAGTTCAAAATCCCTATCGTAGGTATTGTTGCTGACATCAACAAATAGATTTGAGGGGTCTTTTACTGCCCTGAAATACTTATAGCCTGTGTTCCACAACATGTCACCAATCTCAGAGAGGTAATAGTCTGAATCCCACTCACCAACACATAGGTGGGGACTCCCGTTCCTTAGTGTGCCATCACCTAACATCAGACCATTTAGTGTAGCAACTTCACACAAGGCGGTTCCCTGTGCAAACTCAGGTGATGGGCAAAAGTCAATTGTGTCGGCATCTTTTACCTTAATTTTCTCTCCGTCCTGCACAATCCTGTGGTCCTCTGTGCCGACAAAAATCCCATTCACAGTTTTATACTCATTGACCTCCTTCACACCAGAGGACATTTTCCCCTTCACGGTCGTCCATCCTTCGGATGACCATATCTCGTCGCCCACGCTTACCTCCCCAAGACTAGTAATGCCAACACCCCTCTTGATGATGGTGGCAAACTCTGGTTGGCAAGTGTATGTTGAATCGGGTCCACTATGTAACATGATTTCATTACAGAGTTGGGGCGACTTAATATCAAGGCTATGGTCTTTATACCACTGGGGCCGCTTCTCGTTAGCTTTGTCAGTGAAGAAGAAATATCCCTTGCCGGTAATCATCTTTGTCCGCAAAGCTGTCTGGTAACGGTCTAATGCGTCCGAGTCGCCATTTTCAAGTCTGTTAATGAAGTCTTTTGATACACACCACCCAACATTATTACCATCTGGTTCTGTTTCAAGGTACGAGCAAATCTCGTAAAAGTCTCCGTGGTCAATGGGGAGGTATGCTGCCCAACTTCCTCTACGGGCAGTTCCTTGGGCCACATACTCCATATCTTTCTGGAAACCTTCAATAACAGGGAGTGTGCCTGTAGTCTTACCACCCACACTGATGGCTTCACCCCTTGGCCGCACATCCCCAAGATAACCAGCAGTACCGAAGCCCATTTTTGTAAGCATTGCCGTTTCATGTTTGGCAGCATAAATCTCGTCAATGCTGTCACCGATATAACTGCCCGCACACGAAACCGGTAACCCCCTACTTGTACCCGTATTTGCAAGGACCGGGGTAGAGGGAGACAACCAACCCTTCCACATCAAATCAAAGAATTTCTCCTTCCATTGATTCGGGTTTGGCGTATGTACCGATAATGTCCTAGCAATTCGCTCATACTGCTCTTTGGGGTTTGCTGATTGATATTGGTATTTTTCTTTAAACAGTTGGTAAGCGCCCGTACTCCAATGTTCTGGTGCCAAACCTTGTTCTTGTAGTTTCTTACGTTCTTCACCTAGACGATCATAAATATTACTCATTTACTTCTCCTTACCAGTTAAAAGATTCTTTGTGCCAACCGCGAGTGTATTGATTATTCTGAGCATTGAAAAAATCACCCATCTGATAACCATTGATTCCTTTGTAGAAGGTTTCTGAAATTGGATTATAATCTACTTTATAAAGGTTCTTGAGTCCAAGATTGCGGAGACACATATTGATTCTACTCTTAGCAAAGTTCTCTAATTGAGTAGGGGTTATACCTTCCATCTCACCTTTTTCAAAGATCTTGTTAATAATTACCTGTTCGTGTTCAAACACGGTCTCGGCAGCTAGATAGAGGTCTTCTTCTAGTTTAGTAATGTAATCGTCATCAATTTCACCGGCCTCGTAAAGTTCTTCTTTGAGCGTGCGAAATAACCATGCCGATGCTTCTGAGTGCAAATTTTCATCTCTTGCTGAGAAGTTAATACCACTTACAACATTAAGTAGTTTGTTTTTACCTTGACTCTGGAAATGCTTCAAGAAAGCAAAACTTGAATACAGAATTGCACCCTCACCAAATGTAAAGGCGCCTAATGAACGCAGGTCGTCTTTTCCCTGTAGTGTATTTTCTAGGAAATCAATACGGGCTTTCAAATCTGGGTCATCAAGATAAGATTGGTAAAACTCATCGTTGGCTAGACCAAGTTCCTCATTAATCTTAGCATAGAATTTAGCGTGTACTTGAAGTTCCATTGCTGCAAATAAAGCAGCCATCGGTTGAATATCGGCGGGCCGAGGAAACTTCTTAAACACAAAATTCAACCAAAACTCATCACCAATGATTTGTTCATAGAGTGTGAATAGCTTTAGTGTAGTTATAGTACCATGACGCTCGGCTTCTGTCATATTTACAAGTATGTCTTGCTTATCCTTGTGTACTTTTACCTCGGAGTGTGGCCAGAAGTGGTCTGCTTGTTCATCTGCAAATTCAACAGCTTGGGGATAGTCTACTGTGAATGTTTCCTTTGGTGTTTGTATTCTCACCATATACTTCTCCTTCAGTGAATAAAAAACCCTCAAGCGAGGGCTGTAGTGGTATCGGTGGTGGGACTTGCACCCACAAGGTCAATGACCAGCGGTGTTTAAGACCGCAGCGTTTACTAGTTTCGCCACACCGACATAAATCTTAGGGGTGAAAAGTTAGACAAATTGACTGAATGGTTTCCTGATAAAACAATCCAACCGACTATCTTCATTTGCATTATACACAACGATACCTTTGTTCTCAAGTTGTTGAACAGCAGAACTGAATAAATCAGGTAAGTGACTCAAATCATAACACTTCTTACCATCAAACTTCCTTTTATTATCACCACTGATACCAAGCAACACAATCTCTTTAGGTTCCATGTGGTATGCCAGATTCAATGCACCATAAGCACTGTTACCTGTAGATACCTTGTTCTTATCTTCTTGTAGTCCGTAATTACACCTAATTGGGTTTGCTCCAGCAACTCTCAGCATATAACGGACATCCTTGGGAATAGCTTCTCTGCGCCGTCCCATATATCGTTGAAAGTCTTCCTGAACAGCACAGAAGTATTCACAACGAAACTGCTTATTTCTCATAATCTCTAGGTTACTATTGCTGTAGTCTAAAGTAAACCAGAAATCTGTGTGCCCCCTTGTAATTTCAATAGCACTATTCACAGCAATAACTGAATAGCCTTCAAGCGGTCTGAAGTTCACAGCTTCCCAACTACTTCCCACAATGATAATCTTCTCGGCCCTGTTTTTAACAGACGAAAACTGCATTTCTTTCATCCAATTTGCTATGAAGTGAATAACCAAAAGGTTTCAAATAAGCAACGACTTCGTTCTCTTGTGTCCTATCCAATACCTCAATAATGAAGACGGGTTTCTCAAGCTCAAGAACACTCCTCATTCCTTTTAGTACGGATAGTTCAGCACCCTCAACATCAATCTTGATAACAGATTCATTACCTAGTACAAATTGATTGTAAGGATATGTCCTTACCTCAAACTTGGAAGTTTTACCTCTTCCCTCAACAAGACTACCAGCAGAAGTCATTTTCAACGATTGGTTCATAAAGAACTTACGACTATCGCTGCTATCAGAGAGTGCTGCGTTATGGCAGTTACACACAACACCGTTACTGGACATGTTATTAAGCATTCGTTCGTAGGTAACAGGATGTGGTTCAAACATTTGCACATTGTAGCCACGTTTAGCTGCCCAAATTCCATAAATCCCTGTATACGCACCAATATCTACAAAGGTTCCTTTCGGTTCAATAGTGCTAAGGAATGCAAAGGTCTCAGGTTCAAACTCTCCATTATTACGTCTGGCGGAGAGACACACCATATCATCTTCTTCAATCAGCTTTACGTCGTTAACCAGCATTCCAAAACTCCTTTGGGGTCATCAGCACTTCTTTTGTTTCAGATTGCACACCGTCTTTATTTCTAATATCCTTTTTACTTTCCTTTTCCCACACTATTTCCCAACCCAACGGTAAATTCTCCTTATATTCACTCACAATAATATCAAATCCACTGTCTTTCTTATCTCTTGCCCAATCATAGAACTTATCGTGATCGAACTCGCCGGTAGAATAACTTGTTGTTCCTTTGTATGGAATATCACAATAAACAAGTGCACCATCTGGAATTTCAAATTCATCGTAGTTATTATTAGAAAATACAACACTACCCATTGTTTTCATTTTTCTAATGGTGCTGTTTTTAGCATTTAAACAATAATTCCTGTTTTCGCCGCCTCGCGCATAACCGCCCCAGTATTTACCAGAATAAGAACACCCAAATCCGACAAAAGCCTTTAACCAAGGTTCGCCGTGTTTCTTTATTATATGGTATTCATCTTCTGATATTGAATCTGGAAGCTCCCCACCACATTGCACATATCTCCACATCTCAATCAATTCTTTGTGCAGGTCATTAGCAAATCTAATCCTATTATTGTCTATATTACTTACTACATTACAACTACCACAAAACAAATCAACAAAAGGTTGTTCTGTATCAAGTCTTTCATTTATGAAATACGCTAGTTCTTTTGATATTCTTTGTTTTCCACCAAAATACCTCATTTCCAGAACTCCTTTATGTCACGAGGCCGAGGTTTCCCGTGGAAGCACACTATCTTAGTATTATCCACATTTACAGGTTTAATATTCAAGTGCCTTGGTGCAGTCTTAGCAATGTGTGCCTTGTATGAAACGATGTAATCCGACCCAAGAAGCCTATCCCAACGCTCAATCTTAGCACTAAGGATAGATGTGATGTAGTCTTGGTCTCCTCTATGCTTTACCATGTATAACTCACTGTCTTCCTTGAATTTATTATACAACATGCTTCCTGTTTCTTTAGGTACGTACATCAACCCAGACGCAGGTTTCTCAGGATAGTAGAAATCAGATAACATAATCATTTCCTTTGATTCTTCTGCTACCTTTACCATCTCTGAAATATCTTTTAGCACTATAGTATCCAGATCGAAACAGAGGGTATCTTCCCCACACCCAATCATTTCAATCTTCGACCACCACCCTTTCCACCCATGCACAAGGGGTGCTTGTGGAATGTAGTCAGGTACATCACCATCTGTAAAACAGAGGAAATCACCATATTGTTTCAAACTATCATAAAGAGCAACTACATAGTCTGAATCAAAGTCACCCCCTGTTTTATACACGCATGTTATAAGCAAAGTTCTTCCTCCAAAGTAGAACGTCTAATTGTTAATGCTGTATCCAACGAACAGTTTACTAGATCAATCCCAAGTCGTCTATAGGCGTTGTCTAGTCTCTCAAACTCATTTGGCCACCTTCTCAGCGCTCCAGCATTACTCATGTGCTTAGGGTGGTCTCCGAACCAATGCATCTTCTTCCCATCTGCTTTTCCATCATATCCAATCAAGATAATTTTAGTGGCTCCGAGTATACGAGCAAGTTCTATTGCCATGACACCACTAGATCCACCGTGAAATAGCTCAGAGCTTCCGATCTGGGACTCTGAATGGTGTGTTCGCCAATACTCTAGGCGAGGGTAGCGGGGTGTTGCTTTATAGCTTGTATGGAGCCTACAATCCCTAGAAACAGTGGAAAGAACGTCATCATAATATTCCTTCCACCACTTCCCATCAGCAGCAAACAAATGTGAGCACTGAGGATACAGACGGTAGTTGTCATTTACACAAATAACATTGGTTCCATCTGGAATAGAAGCGACCTGTTCTTTAGTAAGAGACGGGCCGCTCGCTATGCATACGAATAACATCAGTTCAGACTTCCACCCGACACATCCATATTACCAAGTTGCATGGATTGCAAATACTCATCAAGCATCTCAGTTTCCTTCTGTACTTCTGATAGTGCAAGTAGCACTTTACCGATTCCTTGTAGTTCCTGTGCAGTGAAGTGTTTCTTATCCATGTCTGCTACAAACCTGCTAACCTTATCACTATCGTATTGCATTATTTACTTCCTTTAATTTGATATTCGCTATTAAAGATAGAACCAAGGATGTCAATATCGAGGTCGTTGACAAACCCTACACCCGCATAGACAGCACCAAACAGTTCAAGTGCCTCCTCTACGGTCGGTTCAACATCTTCTTTTGATGCTGTGACAGTCAGATCACCAACTGTCAATGAACATTTCATGTTTTCCATATTATTCTTCCTCCTGTACAGGATATGCATTATTTCTTACGAATGTAGCCACGTTCTCTGTTGCAAATGTTTCCTTGGCACCAAACGTCTTGTAGGTAGAGACAATCTGAAATTCACCTTCCATGTCATCAAACTTCTCATCCAAGTAGAGTATAGCAGCGCCCGTCTCAAAATCAAAGTCCTCTATGATGTCGAGTAGTTGCTGTTTTGCTGTCTTTCGTTGAAATGGAATTACACTCATACCAAACCTTTCCAATTAGGCTCTTTGTAATTGATTGATTTGAGGATTTTGTTCTTACCACCGTTTACTTTATCCCCACGGATAACATACCAAGCACCTACTTTCTCATATCGGACATTCTCATAACGCGAGTCTGATTCATAGGCTTTTAGGCTCAGAATGGCTTCGTATTCACTTTGAGCGAACTTACTGAAGTTAGAGATATTCACACGCCGCAGGATTTCTTCAGCATCCTTACCAAT
>Ga0209300_1000607_pt1 | contig 17384 bp, 20 predicted proteins | sample Shrwel_input2_RT_FD_187535 | JGI IMG/M metagenome (GOLD analysis project Ga0209300, IMG submission 187535) | Subsurface microbial communities from deep shales in Ohio, USA - Utica-3 well 1 S input2 RT (SPAdes) (version 2) ... | reverse complement strand
GTGGCCACGATGCCCCAGGGCACACCGCTGGCCAGCTGGGCGCGCATGTCGGCCTCGCTGGGGCAGGCCGGGTAGTCGGGATGGCTGTGCACCACCGCCAGCAGGCCTCGCCCATGGGCGGCGGCGAGATCGCTCTTGGCCACGGCAAAGGTGGCGGTCGGATCATCGGCGATGTTGGCGACCCGCCGGCACTCGCCGGGCGTGATCAGCCACACGGCCTCCCCGGGGTAGGCGGCCAGCGCCTCGGCGCGGATCTGCTCGGCATATTCATCGAACATCAGCGCACCCTCCCCACGCCAGGGAATCCGCCGAATGGCAATTCGTTATGCTCGCCGAATCTCAGCCGACAATCGCTCAGCCGCTTGCCGCAAACATCTTTGCCTGGGGCTGCTGGCGAGCCATCGGCCTCGAATTCATCACTGCCGGCATAGGGGCAGGTCACGCCGTCATACTGATACTGGCTGCCGTCCCAATAGCGGTATCTCAGCGTGCAGGTGTCGCGGAGCACCTGCCGATGCGGCACCATTCGTCCTTGCTGGTCCATTTTTACCGACAGTTCGAACTGAATGCGCCGACGGTTCTGACTGGCCTTGCGCTCGATCACGTAGTAGTCAGGTGGAAACAAGGCCTCTGGATCAGGCGCCGTACCGTCATCAAGGTTCCGGCGATAGACGCGAAGACGCTTCACCGGTGCGCCGACCAGGTCGTCGGCGCTGATCACCAACGACAGGAAGGCCAGCTCCATGGCGGTCACGGTCAGCGTGGGGCGCGGCAGCGTGCCCTGGCCGTTCCACTCGAAGCCTTCGGCAGCGATCGGTACCACCTGGTAGGTGTAGCCATTGAAGACCGGCGCCTGGCCGTCGACCGGCTCGTTACAGAAGCGCAGCACGCCGTCGCCGTAGCGGGTGGCGTCGAGCTCGAACAGCGTCACGATGGCGTCCTGCTCGAGCCGCTGCACGTCGCTGGCGATCACCTGGCTCATGGATTGTGATCCTCCTTGAAGGTGGCGCTGATACTGCCGCGCCGATAGCTGGTCGGCACCTGTGCCGAGAGATCCTGGCAGACCCAGCGGCGGGCGGCGCTACCCCAGGGCGGCTGCCACCAGAAGGCATAGACGCCCTCGCGCGCGCTCAGGAAGTCGTGCAGCTCGTCGAACTCGTGCTGCTCGAGCAGGGTCCAGTTGATCGTCCAGCTGCTACGCACGCCGTTAATGCCGGCCGGGCGGCGCTGGGCATAGCCATCGCCAAACTGCACTTCGTCGAAATTGAATGCGGTGGCGCGCTGGGGGCCGAAGTCCGGCGGAATGTCAGGCAAGAAATCCATCGATCACCTCTGCTTGTAGAGCACGCCGCCGGGGCGGCTTTCCTTCGCGATCAGCTCGTAAAAGCGGCCGCGAATAGTTTGGTCGAGCCCCTTGGCCAGGCGCTGGCCGTCCTGCTCGGTAGCGCCTGGCTGCGCCTCGACCTGAATGGTCGGCGAGTAGATGACCTTGACCTCACCGCCACCTGCCGGGGCAGCCCCTTTGCTCGCCGCGCCCACATAGCCACCAGCGGCATAGCCGGGCATGTTGTTGAGACGCTCGAGCATGGGGCGAACCCCAGACTTCTCGACCACGCTCTTCTTCACCACGAACTCGCCGGCGTGCACGATGCCGGCCGGATCATTCTTGCCGCCAGGGCCGGTGTAGCCGCCCTGATCAAAACCAGTAAAACTCCCGGCGCCAGATGACCCATACGATGAAGAAAACGCGCCGCCGCCACCTGCGCCACCGCTGAAGGCGGCCATGCCGGCTGATGCCGCCGTGCTCAGCCAGTCAGCGGCAGGCTCTGTGACAGCCTTGCGCAAAGCGATGCGGGCGATGTCTTCGGCAATTCCGCCCAGCACTTCGCGAAAGCCCTTGCCGCCGATGATGGCGTCCTCAAAGGCGCTTTCGAAGGTCATGCCCAGGTCGCGGGCGGCGTCGCTCATCTTGTCGAGCTCTTTGGCGCCACTCCCATCCATGCCGTAGGCGTCCTGCCAGCTCTGATCGGAGAGCGCTGACTGCTGAAGGCGATCGAAAGCCTCGAGATAGCGCCCGATGCTGATCTCGCCCTTCATCAGCGCCGTTTGCAGCAGGGCTTGGGATTGCGCGAAGTCGCGCTGAGCCTTCTCGACCGGGAAGATGCGGTCTTCCAGGCTCGTGAGCGACTTGGCGAAGTCTTCGGCGGCCCGAGCGGCTTCCTTGCTGGCTTCGGCGGTCGAGACAATCTCGGTCGATGTACGGCTCGAGGTCTGCCCCACGAGATCCAGCTGGTCATCGAGCACGCCCAGTTCGGTGCTGGTCTTCTCGATGGCAAACAGCTGGTCTTCGAGCTGCTTGGTCAGGCCGGAATCGCCGGTGGCGCCCTCGAGTCGAGCGCGCCCGGCGCCGGTGCGGCCCTGGAACATCACGTCCTCGAGGCTGACCTGATCGGACAGAGCGGAGATCTCGCGAGCGATGCGCGTGGCCTCCTGCTGCTGCTCGAGCAGGGTGCCGAGGAAGTCGGCCTTCTTGTTCTTCAGTTGGGCTTCTGTCAGCCCCTGAATCTCGCCGGTCAGGTCATGCGTCGCCGCCTGCAGCTCGCGGGCGCGCGCTTCGCTGTCGTCGAGGGCGTCGTGCAGGTACCAGAGGCCGGCCCCCGCCAGAAGCGCGGCGCCAGCCGGGCCGCCGATCAACGCCATGGCGCCGGAGAGGCCGCGCGTCACGATGGTGGCGCGAGACATGGCGGCCGCCTGGGTATTCACGGCTGCCGTGTGAGCCGTTTCGGCGGCGATGGCCCGCTGGTTGGCGGCGGCGAGCTGCGTCAGCGCCTTAGAGCGCAGGGCCGTATTGCCAGTGGCTGCCGCCGTGGCACGAGAATTGACCAGAGCGCGCTGAGCCGCTGCCTGCTCTGCCTTCGCCACCCGCAGCGCTTCGGCGGCCCTGGCCGTGGCAGCGCGAGCGGCAGTGGCATCCGCGCGGGCGGCCGTGACGCTTGCGGCGGCGTGGCTTGCAGTTGCCGCGGCTGCCTGGCCGATCGAGACCGCCAGCTTGCCGCCATAGAGCACGGCCAGGGCGCCGGCCACATCCATAGCCTCGTCGAGCACGACGCGGGCGCCGCCCATTTCGGCGATGAACTCGCTGGTGGCCTGCATGCCATCGGTCAGCGACGGCACCACGTCGGCCAGCAGCGTCTGGCTCAGGCCCTTGGCGGCGAAGCCAAGGCGGTCCATCTCGTCGTTGAAACCGGCCATGTTCTTGGCAGTTTCCTGACTGATCGTCAGGCCCAGCGACTGCGCTTCGGCGCGCATGCGCGCGATGGCATCCGACCCCTGGTTGACGATCTGCAGGAGCTTCACGCCCTCGCTGTCCCAGATCTTCTGGGCTAGCGCCACTCGCTGGGCCTCGTTTGCCACGCCATTCATGGCGCCAGCGATCTGCTCGAACTGATCCTCCGGCGCCAGCTGGGCGAGCGCCCTAGCATCCAGGTTCAGGGTGGCCAGGGCCTCCTGTGCCTCGCCGGTATCCTGAGCAGCCTGGGCTACACGGCGGCTCTGGCGCTGCCAGGCGGTGGTCAGCTCCTTGAACTGCACGCCGCTCAGGGAGGCGACGTAGTTGTATTCGCTTAGCGCCTCGGTCGAGGCGCCAATGCGCAGGTTGGTCTTCTGCAGCTGGTCGGCGAAATCGATCTGCTGGCCGAGACTGCTGACGGCGAACATGCCGCCCAACGCCGTGGTCGCTGCCAGCGCCGCACCGCGCAATGCCTGCACACCGACGCTAGTGGTATGCGCTCGGTCGGCCAAGCCGGTGAGATTGGACCCGGCCGTGCGCGCCTGGCTGCCGAAGGTCTTGGCGCGCTTCCCGCCCTGCTCAAACTTGCGGTTAAGCTGTCCGAGCTCCTTCTCGGTGGCCTGCATGGCCTTGATGCCACCGGACGCATCGCCGGTGATGATCAGGCCGGTCTTGTACTGGCGGGCCATGGGCTACCTCATCATTCGGGCATAAAAAACCCGCCGATTGGCGGGCATAGGATACTCTTTCTGGAAAAGGGCTATTGATCTCTAACTTTGAAACCTACGCCCTTTCCATAGCGCACTGCACCGTAGACGTCTCTCATTGATCCTCTATCACGGCCTATTCGGCAGGAGGCGAAGTTTAAATCAGGAAACTTCGGGTCAAGCTTTTCATGGATAGAGGAAACAAGCCTTTCGCAATATCCAAGACCAGCACGCCTAGCAACCAAAAGACTTCCAGGCGATTGGTAAAAATCTATCTGTACGACAACATCGCCCTTATCAACTTCGATCAAGCTAGCACGATACTGATTGCCAACCTCAGCAGAAGAAACAAGAGGCTTGACTGCGGACCTGTATGCAAGCTTGTCGAATGGCTCTCCGCTGCATCCAGCAAGAGATGCTCCAAATAAAAGTACAAGTAATGCCTTACGAATCATCCGTGGAATTCCCTATATCTACTTGGCTTCCTTCATGGTCAACTTCCACGAAGTCCCCGCAGCCTTCGCATAGCTCTAAGACTACCTCGCCTGGCTTGCATAGCCCGGCGAGGTCTCGGCCATCGAAACCGAACAGGCGTTCTGAGCACTGCTTGCAGTAGTCGGCCATGTCTCACCCTATGCGTTGGCTACAGCACCAGACTAGCGCAGCCGAGCGGAGGGCTCTACCCATAGATCAGGTGGCGTCATTCAGCGCGCAGGCAGTGGGCCGCTTCCCACCCAGATAACTGAAGTGCTGGTGAATATCGGTCAGCTGTTTATCGAGTGAGCGGCTCGCGCGTGCCATGCTATCGACGTGTTCAAAGGTGCCTGCATATAGCCGGCGGTTTATAGCGGAAACGCCCTGGCCGATGCCCTGGTGCCAGCGGAAGTTCACCCAGTCGACAGCATGTAGCAGCAAGTAGAGGTCTCGCGCCTGGTCCTGAGTCAGCACAAATGCCGCTTTGCGTGCTGGCGATTCCTTGGCCAGCCAGTCCCCTTCAATGATGCGTGAAGATTCGGCCTCGATGGCGTCTTGCACAAACCCTATGGCCTGATCCAACTGTGCCGGGCTAGCGTCTTCGATATGGGCCACGCCAAGGTAACCGTTCACTAGTTTCCACATGCCGCCGTAGTCGGCGGCTTCGCCACGAGCGCTGCGCAGGTTGGCCAGGGTACGCACGGCGCGATTCAGCGGGCGGCGCTCCCCAACGGTCGAAGCGCGTGGGTTTATTGCCTCGCCTTTCTGCCAGTAGTCAGAAAGCACATCGAAACACTCGGCCTGATATTCGACCAGCTTCTCGCGAATCTCGGGCTTGGTGCGATTGGCGTCGATGCCGAACAGCCAGCCGTTGAGCTTGTTGAGCGGCAGGGTCAGGAACTTCTGAATACCACTCTTGGAGGGTGCCTTTATCATACAGGCACCCTTGGAAAGCACCGGATGGCGCCGGATTCTCTGGCGCTGCCCCTCCCAGTCGAGGCCTATGGCGTCACAGATCGGACGCATGGCCACGCGGATAATACCCTCGACGTTGAAGGTCGGGATGGCGGTGTCGTGGAAATCGATAGTAACGGGTGAAGCGGTAAGTGCTGTCATGGTGAAGACCCCTGTTTTAGGTTCAGGGTCCGCCAACTCACTTCCACATGATTGGGGGCGGACCGTACGCGGGGTGGAAGACCGGGGGAATCACAGGGAAACCCGGCAGGCCCGAAGACCTCCCGCGCACGGCCCGCCATAACGGGCAAACACAAAAAAAGCGCCTATGGCGCCGTGCGCCTGCGATTACCTTATCGGGCTTCCACCCCCGAGCCGCTGATTTTGCAGCGGCAAGGGAATGTTCGCCCAGTGCAGGCGCAGCGTCAAGCTGCCTGTGTAGGGTAACGCTCTGCCCCTCCCCTCAAAAGGCTGCCGATGGGGGTGGATGAATGTTCAGGTGTTGAGTGGCAGGCAAAGCTGCATCCGCTCTCGCCAGTAACGTTCCGCCGTTTCCTTGGGGCCTTTTTGCCAGCGCCAGCTTGCCAAGCCCCGGCCCTCAGCACTCGCTTGCTCGCGCCGATCTTCCAGCGCTTTATGGTGCGCCTCCCATTGGCGGCGGGCGTACTCGCCGCCCTGCATCACCGTGTCGATCAGGTCCAACACCCAGCGGCGGAAGGCTTTCGCCTTCGGCGTACGGGCGAACATGGCGATCAGATGGGCGCCGCGCAGTGAGAAAACACGCACCTTCTGATTGCCTTGTGCTGTCGGCAGGTCAATGACCGCTGTCATGGTGTCGGTAAACTCGTCTGAGTTGCGCCGGTAGATGTCGTGGATCTTCTGACGAGGATTGGCGTAGCCCAAGGCGTACCCAATTTGGGGACCCCTTTGCCCAGACTTCGCCGTTGCGGGTGATCAGTTCGATCTCGGTACCGTCGAATACCATCGGCTGCATGGTGCATTCCTCATAGAAACGAGCCTCGTCGCCCAGAACACCAGCCCCGTAGAGAACAGCCAGTGCTCTCCGAAGCTCGTTTCTGTGAGGCTCTACGGTTATCGCGCCGGGCGTGGCGCAGGTACAAAAAAGCCCCGGCGGCTGCCAGGGCTTGGATGTTGCAGTGATTCTTTAGGTCGAGAAGATCGAAGGCCGCTACTTCTCGTTCAAGTGCTCCAGCGCTCCGGCCTCGATCTCCTGCACCAACGTCAGGGTCTCTCGCTGATCCTCGATGCCCATCATCTGCATGGTGGAATGCAGGGCGGTGGCATCGATGCCTTGGTAAAAGGCGCCAGCCATGCCGGCGACGATGCGCCATTGGCGGGCGCAGGCCAGGAACACTTCGAGGGCCTGCTCGTGCTGCGGCCACACTTCACAGTGCTGGGCGGCCTGCATGGCTGGGTCGAGATCCAGCCCCCAGGCGGCGGCGTCGTCCTCGAGCTGGGCCGGGCGGCCGGCGGCTGCCCAGTGCCGTCCGGCCGCCCTCAGTTTTTTGCCGCGGCCTCAGCTCCACCCTGTTGGGCGTTAAACCAACTGGCGATCAGCGAGCGGCGGAAGGCGGTGATCTGCATCAACTGATGGGCCAGCTCGGCGGAGAACGGCAGATCCTTGCCGTCTTCGTCCTTGATACCTTCCAGTCCAAGCAGGTCATCGTCCACCAGCTGTTCGTCGCCGATCTCGCCACGGCTCATAGCATCTGCCTTGGCCTTGAAATCGTCGAAGGCATGCAGGCGCCATCGGGCAACGGCGACGCTGGGCTTTTCCTCGCCCGGAACCTGGACGGTGACGTCGACACGCACGTCTGGAATCTTCTTGAGCACGAAAGCCATGTCGGCTCCTTATTTGAACGTGAGGGTGAATTCGTCGTCGCCGGTATCCGGCAGGAAGCGCGCACCCATCTGGTAGTGCACGATGCCATCGCTATCCTGTGGGCTGATGGTCGATAACTGCACTTTGGGTGCGGCGATAGCCACGATGTTGCCGGGTGTTGTGCCATGCTCGAAAGCCAGCGCGCCCAGGGTCTCGCCCTGATGGGATTCAACGGCGGCGAAGTAGTCTTTGGTACCGATGTTGGGCGCTTCAATGTTGAGCTGACCAGCCGACTGCCGATCGGTGATGTTCACCTTCTCGGCGCCGATCAGATTGCGGTGCACTACTTCATTGCCTATATCCAGCGACAGTGACTCACCAACTGCACTAAAGCCATGAACACTGAAAATGCCGGTATTCTGCTTGTTGACCGGCACTTCGTTGGCCTGAGTCAGCGCCGAGATGGTTACCGGGCTGGCCGCCTCCGGCTTGTTGTAGAGGCCGGTCAGGTTGAATTGCAAGGTCGGGAACTGGCCACGCTTGGCATTCAGCGACCAGGTGCCGCGGCAGCCGGTCGCTTTCTGCTGCTGCCCATCCTGAAGGTAGTAAACCGTGCAGCTCTCGAAGGCATCACTGACTGGCTGGTAGACCACGTCGGTATCAGCGTTGATGGTCTCGGACATGGCGCAGGCGCGCAGTAAGGCGCCGAAGACAGGAGTGGTGCCAGCCGCGCCAGCGCCAGCCAAGGGCACGGTGATGGCCAACGTGACATAGGGGCCGGCGTTAACCTCTGCTCGAGCACCAAGATGCTGCTGCATGCGCTCCCGCGTCTGCCGGTCGCCTTCATAGCTGGCGACGTCGATCTCGGTGACGTAGATGCGATTAGAGTTGTCCGGCGTTGAATCGGTGCCGTACGTGGTTTCCTGCTTGACCAGGATGGTTTGCTTACGCGTCAGCATCGGTCGCGTCCTCTTCGTTGGCGGGCGCTACTGGCGATGCTGCCGGCGCGCGGGTTGTTTCGGGGTGAGTTACGGGGCGCGGGTCGGCCTGACCGTCCGGCGTCACCTCGGTACGATCGACAAGAACGCGCTTGCCGCCACGAAATTCGTAGCGGCCTCCTTGATTGGCCATTGGAGTCTCCTGAGGTGGTGCTGAATATGATTACGCCTGTCCGCGCAGCCAGGTGTCGACCGTCCAGAATTCGCGCCACCAGATCAGGTGGCCGCGAATGTCGGTGGTCTGACCGCCTCGATAGGCCATCGGCTCGTGATGCTGGGTGAACACATGGCCCATCAGCGCCTGGCGCAATGCGTTTCGCTGGGCGCGAAAGTCCGCTCGCTCGCAGACCAGCCAGATGCCGTAGGTCAGGCTGATACGCTGTACAGGGCGCAGCGTCTCGATGCCGCCTTCGGCACTATCTTCTGCCAGGTAGGGAAGCGCCGCCGGGGTTTGTGACCTGAAGTCATCGATGGGGCTCGCGAACCAGGCCTCCTGAACGGTGGCAAGGCCAGAGGCCTGTGCCGAGATGCGCGCCAGCAGGCCGTCGATGATGTCGGGGTCGCTCATAGCTGGCCTGCCTTCTGCTTGAGGATGTGATCGAGCCGGTCACTGAACTCTTGCGGCAGATCTCGACGAACCAGATCCTGTGCGCCCTCGATGGTTTTCGGGTGCGCGACCATGCCCGGCACCGAAGGGCCGTACTGGATGCGTGGATCGCTGGCGTTATCCGACTTGTCGGAACGGCGCAGGATATGGTCCTTGGCGTACCAGCCGCCGCGCACCAACTGACGGCCCTTGTCCTTCCGGATCCGCACGGTCACACCCCGGCGCCGCGCTGCCGAGCCCTTGCGAGGCCCCGACTTCACCTTGCGGCGCGGGCTCACGGAAACCCACTTCTCCTTAGGCGAGAACTGCTCAAGCGGCAGCGCCTTGCCGGTGTAGAGCAGTGCTCGGGTGGCGTCTCGGCGGACGCGCTGGATCTTCAGGTGACGCTTCACGTCTCTGGCCTTGAGCGCATAGGTGCCGCGCAGGTCCTTGGAGATGTGAGTGGCCGCCTTGCTGGCCGTCGCCGTGGTGGCTCGATTGATGGCCTTCTCGACGTCGCCGGGATCGAACCGCTGGCGCAGCCGGTTCAGATCGCGGATGTCGTACTTCAGATTCAGCACCCGCCCTCCTCACGACACCCACAGGCGTCGGATGTGGCCGTCATCCTCTAGGACCTGCTGCACCGTCCAGGAGCGGTCAGGCAGCTCAATGACGTCTTGGCTTCGCGACTCGGGCACATCCGCCACCAATACGCTGATCGTCCTCACGCGCATGGGGATCTGATTCTCGTCGTAGACCTCGAAGGACTCGTCAAGTATGTGCTCGATGCCATTGGCGGTGACGGCGGCGCCCTGATAGTCGCAGAGCCCGTCGCCGAGATGGGTCATGACCGCCCCATCCAGGGCGGCCATGTGGTCGTTGAAGCTCATGTCTGATCACCACCCCTTACGGGGCGGTGTCCTCATGGAGCTTGATGTTGGCCTTGGGACGGGTGCAGAGGTGAGCCGGGTTGGACTGCGCCTCGAGCTCGACCCCTTTGTTGTGCCGCATCGGCTCCGATGAGGAGTAAAACGGCAGGCCCAGGGTGTTGACGGTGTCGTTGTAGTCCGCCGGGGCGAAGCGGGTGATGAACAAGTCGAGCACCCCTTCCGGTGAGGCATGCGCCTCAGTGTCGGCGATCTTGACCTTGCCGCCACCGCGGTAGCGTTCCCACATGATGCCGCCGAACATGAAGCTATCGCGCGGATCGGCACGAAGGCGGGCACCTTCTTGGGCGCGCTGGTAAGCATCTTTCACTGATTTGTTGGAAATAAACTTGCGCCAGAAGCTCTTTCCGCAACGCACTGTCACGCCGGTATAAGACAGGCCGCCCAAGGCTTCCTCGATTTTTTCGTGAATATCGAGGCAGGTGCCCTGTACGTCGGTGGAGGCAGTGTCCAGCTTCATCTCAACGGTCTGCTGCGTCATCCCGAACGCCTGAAACAGGTCGTAGATGACGGTGCTACCGTCGCTGTCCAACACCTTGCCCATGATTGCACCGAGACGATGATATTCATGGGTCATATCGATGCTCTTAGCCATCTTGGCTAGGCGACGGTTAACAACAGATTGCAGCGCTTGTTCGCTGTCTTCGCTGCCGAACTCGCGCACATTCTGTACCTCGTCGGCAAGAATAGTGGCTGTGGTCGGCAAGTGCGCTGCCTGGAAGCTCACGCCATTGCGCTTGTCGCTACCGACCACAGTCCCGGGCGCACCGCGCGGCTTGCTCTCGACCAAGCCCAGGGTGTCACCGTCCTTCTCGATGACCAGGCTGGTGGTGGAGATACCATCCGCTTCAAAGAGACCTGCTTCCCCGATCTGGCTGGGAACGTAGGTCACCTCGTTGATCGCGGCGGTCAACGACTGCAGGGTGAAAATATCGGAATCGAAAGGGCCCATGATTTGGCTCCTATGGGTGATGGTGATCAGTCGCCCAGCCCGATAGGGGGCCGTGGGCATTTTCGATGAGTGAGCGGATCAGCGGGCGATGACGCCCAGCGCCTCGAGCTCGGCGGTTGCCGCGTCGATCTGGTTCTCGGTGGCGCCGTCCGGCCAGGTCAGGCCAGCGGCTTCGACCTCGCAGTCGCGCTTGTGCACCACGCAGGGTTGAGCGCCAGTGCTGGCATCCACTTCGGCATAGAGCACGGCCGCGGCGCGGGCGCTGCCGTCGGTGGCGGTGAAGTCGAGCGGCGCATAGTCGCCGGCGCCAGCTGCGACGGTGATGACGATGCGGTCGCCGGCGACGAAGTCGGCCGCTCCATCGGCGAGGGTGAAGGTCAGGCCGCCGCCGGTGAACTCGGTGCCGACGTCGCCGGTACCGACGTTCTCGCCGGCGGGGTTCTCGACTTGGAAGTCGCCGGCATCGGTATCGGCTTCCAGGACCGTCAGCACGTAGTCGCCCAGCTGCGCGGAGGACGCAACGGTAATGGTGCCGACGGTGCCGTCACCGGTGTTGCCAGCATCCGGTGAGGCACTGGCGGTGCCATCCTTACTGGCCTTGCCCAGGACGGTGCCGGCAGCCAGGTTGCCGCTGGCCAGAATGGCCTGCTCGCGAGAGCGGGCACCGCTGGCCTCGGATACGATGTGTTCGCCAGTGCGGCGGGGTTCGGTGTAGCTCGCCATGGTGGGTCTCCTCGATGGCAGGTGATGCTAGGGCTGGGTCGGATGGCGGCGCGTGGATGCCGCTAGTGCAAGGCCTCAGGCCTTGCGGTTCTGCCGGGCGTAGATCGAGTCGTAGTCGATCGCTGCCTTGTGCCCGCCTTCGGGCGAATGGTTGCCGTTGATGGCTTGCTGGTTGCCGCTGGCGGCGGCGACGTCGTAGATGTACTCAGAGGCCTGGGCCTCACCCATGCCGTTCTCGACTAGCTTGTCGAGCAACTGCGCCTGGCCAGTGGTCTGGCAGGCCTTGACGATGGCGGTGACGCGGCTGCGCTCCCGGTCGACTTCAGCGGTCAAGTCGGCAGCGGAAAAGCTGCCGTTCTCGCGAAGGTCCTTGAGCTTGTCGATGACCTGCTTCGGGTTCTTGCGCGCTTCGATCGGATCGAGCATCAGCACATTGGCGACCAGGTTGAACGGCTCCAGGTCGTCGCTAACCGGCGCCTGCTGTCGCAGCGCGATGATCTGGTCGCCTAGATCGGCGGCCTGTGCCTCGGCCTGCTCGGGCGTCAGGTCGAAAGCCAGTGCCAGCGCATCTGCGGCGGTCATGGTGGTGAAGCCACCCTTGCCGGCTAGTTGCGCTTCGAGCTGGCGAATTTTTCCCTGTTGTTTGATCTGACTCATAAACATCTGAGTATCAGCACAGGCGACCGCTTTGAGCTTGGCGTCCTGGTCGGTGGCAAACCCCCACTCGATGGCCTCGTCGGCCCCCATGAAGGTGTCGCCCTGATCGAGCAGGCCGCCGATCTCTTCCGCAGTCTTGCCGGTAGATGCGACGTAAGCGTCAACCACGGCGGCATCAATGACATCGACGTTCCGGGCCATCTCCTTCATTTCTGCAGCGGTATAGAAGCCAACCATCAACGAGGCAGCGCGATGGGTCATGATGGTGGTGCCCACCCCCATGACACGCGTGTCGCCGGCCATCATGACTACTGTGGCGATGCTGGCGGCCTGTCCTGTGACACGAACGTGCACGGCCGCCCGGTGATTCCGCAGGTAATTGAAAATGCGGACGCCCGACGCGACATCGCCGCCAGGCGAGTTGAGCTCGAGGTGAATCTCGTCAAGCTCGCCCAGACCTTCGACTGCCTCAATGAACTGGCGGGCCGGCTCTTGCCCGGTAAAGTCGCTGATCCAGTCCGGGGCCCAGTCGGAGCCGATGGGCTTGTCGATCACGATCTGGGCCGCGCGCGGGTTGTCCGCCATGGCCTTGGCTGTGAACCATTTCATGGCCGTTACTCCTTCGGTTGCGGCTGGGCGATGGATCGCACCAGCGCCATGAAGCCGGTTTCGATGTCGTCGCGGCCAATTTGCAGCCAGCGCTGTGCCTGGGCGCGATTCTGCCGCTCCTGGTTGGAGAGGAACGTCTCGTTCAGGTGGTCGCCCACCTTCCTGCTGAACGCCAATATGCTCGCCTCGAGCGCCTTGGCCTCGTTCATCAGGTCGATCTCGTCTTGCGTCAGGTCGCGATAGCCGCTGATCTTGGTGTGCTGGTCTTTCATCAGTCGTCATCCTCATTGGTGGCCAGCGCCTCGAGGGCCTGGTGCAGGGTGCCGTTCTTGGCCATGTGGCGCGGGTCGGAGTCGAGCAGCAGGCCGTACTTGTCGGCACTGTCGTTGCTCTTGCCGATCTCGGCGTCGAGCTGCTCGATGGACCAGCCGCGTTCGCCGGCGGCCTCGCTGCGCGGCTTGAAGCCGGCGCGCACCTCGAGCAGGTCGGCGGTGCTTTCCTTGAGCGGATCCACCCAGGCCCACTTCGGCGCGATCCAGTCGATGGCCAGCAGTGATGCGCGGCGTGCCCAGTAGTTAGGGACGCGCAGGGCGCCGCTGGTCACGGCGACATCGAGCCACTTGGCGGCGATGCGCCGGCACCACTGGTGCACCAGCAATTGCGCCTGCAGGGCCTCGGCGCGGCGCCGGAACTCGAGCAGGCCGGCGCGAATGCTCGAGTAGTTCACGCCCTTGAGGTCGTTGGTCAGCTGCTCATAGGTGATGCCGACGCCCCGAGAAACAGCGAGCAGCTCGCTGCGCAGCCATTCGGTGTACTGACTCTGAATATCCGGCGGCGACGAGAAGCTCACTTCTTCGTCATCTTCCAGGTAGTGGATGCCGCCGGGCGTGAACTCGGAGAGCTGCTCGCTCTCCCCGACCAGCTCGCCAAAGAAGGGGCCCTCTTCCTCCGGATCCTGCGAGGTCTTACGGCGAACGAAGGCACCGAACAGCTGCGCCAGCTTCTGTCGGGCCAGGGTGGCGTCCTGCATCTCGTCGATTTCGTAGAGCCGCACGATCACCGAGGTCAGCTCGGGGACGCCGCGCAGCTGGCCCGGGCGCGTGCGGCGGAACATGTGCACCACATTGTCGGCCGGTACCGGAACCCGCTGATTGACCTCGCTGGTCAGTCGTTCATGCGGGTGATAGCGCCACAAGTGGTAGGCGGTGCGCTGGCCGATGCCATTGAACTCGATGCCCATCTTGATCAGGCGACCGCCGAAGGCCTGGGAGTAGTTCGGGTCCAGGTGTTCGGACTCGATGACCTGCAGCTGCAGAGGCACAGAGAGGCCATCGGAGGTGCGGCGGTAGCGAAACCGCGCCAGCGCCTCGCCGGCCTCGAACTGGGCGCCAGCGGCCAGTGTCTGCAGGCCATAGAAGTCGTCGATGCCGTCGGCGTCGCACTCGGTCACCCAGCGGTCCCACAGCGCCTGGATCTCCGGATCACCCCACTGCGGCTTGATGCCGGTGCCGACCAGGTTGGAGACATACGCCTCCTTGGCGCCGGCGGCATAGGCGTTGTTGCGAATGGCGTTGTGGCTGCGCGACTGCAGCAGCGGCAGCGAGCGGGCGACCGGGCCGTTGGGGCCGGTGACCACGCTTCCCTTGCCGCCCATCCGGCGACCGCTGCTCGCGCCGTCATACTGGGCGCGGGCCTGGATCACCTTGCCGTCGCGGACCCGCAACCTTGGCAGGTGAGGCTTGGTGATTGCGTTCATCAGAGCCCCTTGCTGGTCATGGTGTAACGGGTGCGGGTGCGGCGCTTGCCTTTCGCCAGCGCGCGGACGATCTGTCGCTCTAGCTCGCGCAGCTTGGTCAGGTCACCGCTGCCGGAATACTCGATGGTGCGATCGCCTCGAGTGACCTTGGCGACGCGCTTGCCCGAGGCCAGGTCGAGTATCGCCCGGCGGATCTGCGCGAGATCCGCCTCGGTGTAGTCGGTGGCCATGGGTGGCTCCAGTCAGATGCCAGGCTTGACGACGCGGCGGCGCCGGCGCTTTGCACTGGCTTGAGGTGTTGGGGGCGTGGCGGCATCCGCCGGGGTGTCGCCAGGAGCGAACACCAGCATGTTGCTGTCCCAGGGGCAGGCCCAGGGTGGCGGCGCCTCCCAGTTGATCTTCTCGGCCTTGAGCAGGATGAAGACCACCAGGTTGTAGACGCAGAGGTCGAAGGCCTCGTTGGGGCGCTTGCCGGGTCGCGCCCACTTGCCGGTTGCCGGGTCGCGCACCTCATAGGTCAACTCGTCGAACCACCATCGGCCCAGCCAGCTGGGCACGTGCATGTAGCCGGCGCCGGGGTTGTCGCGATCCATCATCGCGGCCACTGCATCCTTGAGCAGGTTGGTGCCAAGCATGAAAAGCGGGACATCACCACGGGCTGCACTCTTGCGACTCTTGCGGCCGGTATTATCCGGCCAGGTCTTGCGCACCCGGCTGGCGGTCTTGCTGCTGCCGCCCTTCACCAGGAAGACCCGGCTCTGCAGCCCTTCCCGCGCGAGGCGGCGATGCCAGTCATAGGCCTGGGAGGTCACGGATTCCTCGCCGTCGCCCTCACCACCAGTGTCGACGGCCATGGCAGCGATCGGCATACGCCGCTCGCTGCCATCGGCGAGACGATAGGAGCGGTGGAGCACGTCGCGAGTCAGCAGATCCCAGTCTTCCGGCTGGGTGGCCGGACTGATCTGGCGCGGCGACTGGTCGTTCTCGGGACCCCGATCCTCGCGGATGTTGAAGCGATCGATGACCCACATTTCGCGATTTGCGCCCCAGCCGTGGATCTGCACCACGAAGCGCCGCTCCTTGCCGCCCTGGACGTCGACCGCTGCAGTCAGGAAGCGCACGCCATGTGGGATGGTGCGATGTTCGGTCTGCTCGGCGCGATCCATCAGGCGCTGGCTGCTGCGCTGGGCGGCCGCGCGGCGATGCCGGTACGGCCGCCCCCAGTCGGTGTTGATAACGGTCTTGAGCGTCTCCTGGCTGCCGGTCTGCTCGAAGGTCTCTTCTGCCCGGCGCAGCTTCTCGGTGAGCGATGCCCAGGACTGGAAGGCCGCTGCCGGCCCCTCCATCCAGAAGCTGGCGATGCGGCTTCGCCGCGGCGTGCCTTGCAGCTCACCGTCGGCCGTGAGTTCGCAGCCCTCCGGTACCCAGCGCCCGCCTAGGTTGAGCCCGCGCTTGGCCTTAGGGTCCACCTCGGCGCCGCAGTGCGGACAGCAGGCGCGGCCCGAGCGCAGGCTGAAGTGATTCATGGTCGGGGTGAACCAGCGCCGACAGGCCCTCTCCGGACACTGCCAGTACCACAAGCGGCGGTCGCCCTGGTTGAACAGGTCGAGAATGCCGGTGGTCGGCGGCGCCATGTGCGGCGCGTCGTCCGGCTGTCGCCAGTCGGGGTCGACGATCTCCCGCCCCGGCGACGACTCGGCCAGCGTCATGCCGGTCGAGCCAAAGGTCTGGGTACGCTTGCCGGCGAGGGTGAAGGCGTCGCCCTCGCCGTCGATATTCTCGTCGAGACGGTCGAAGTCGGTGATCAGCACGAACTGGTAGTCGGAGCTGGCCAGCACGTTCTTCGACGGCCACTTGATGCCCAGGTAGTTACCGGCCCGAAACGTCTTGTCGTGGACGTTGTTGTCGTGGCCGCGCGGGCTGAGCCGAGTGGCCAGCGCAGGCGAGTTCTGCAGCATGCGGTCGATGCGCTTCTTGCTGAACTCGCGGGCCTTCTCTTCGCTGATCTGGACGATCAGGCCGTCGCCCGGGTCGCAGTCGATCTTGTAGGCCACGAAGCCATCGATCAGGGCATTGGTCTTGCCGGTCCGCGCAGGGCCCGCGAAGATCACTGCGTCATAGAGCCGAGAGCCCATGCAGTCCAGGGGCTCGACCATGTAGGGCGTGGCGTCCGGACTCCAATCGCGCACCGTGCCGTCGCCACCGACCACCTTCATGCGCTCGGCGGCGGCCTGGCTGGGACGAATGCGGCGCGGTGGACGGATCAGCTCGGCCACGTCGCGGCGAATGGCAGCGGCGCTGGCATAGCTACTCATCCGCATCGCCCTCTTCGTCGTCGGCGATCACCGCCTGATACATCTGCTCGCGCAGGTTGTCAGTGGTCTTCTCGACCAGCTCGATGGCTTCAGGGGGCAGGCCTGCATCGCGCTCCAGCATGTCGGCCAGCGAATCGAGGCCGCTGGCCACCGCCTTGGCCAGTCGACTCATGTCGCGGTGGGCTTCCTCGACCGGCACCAGTAGGCGCATATCGCGCTCGAGCTTCACGCGCTCGTTTTCCGACTGGAACCAGGCCTTGCGCTCGGTTGGCGGGAGCTGGTCGGGCGACATGTCAGAAGCGCCCATGAACTCGCCAAACAGTGCCGGGCCGGCATCCTTCAGCGCATAGACGTTGGCGCCATTGCGGGTGCCTGCGGGCACTACCCCGGCGTCTCGCAGGCGGCGGCGCACCGTCCCGCGATCAAGACTGAATGCGTCAGCTAGCCTGGTGATGTTCCAGTTGTAGGCCTCTTCCAGGCGATTGATCTCTGCCACATTCAATAAGTCCTTATTTCGCCACCTTCACCACCCCGAAAGCCAGCAACCACGCGGGATAGGGCTCACTGGTGGTGG
>Ga0209300_1000606_pt1 | contig 17389 bp, 14 predicted proteins | sample Shrwel_input2_RT_FD_187535 | JGI IMG/M metagenome (GOLD analysis project Ga0209300, IMG submission 187535) | Subsurface microbial communities from deep shales in Ohio, USA - Utica-3 well 1 S input2 RT (SPAdes) (version 2) ... | reverse complement strand
CAGTAAATGTGGACGCTCCAGACCGCCCGCCGGTTTGCAGTGATATGGATCAACCCGGATGGTTCATCAAATATGACCCAGGCAATTCGACTCCAGCAAGCATCCCCCCTCAAAGCCGCATGCAACCAATGCAGCCTTAGCAATCTGTGTCTCCCTCTGGCGATCGAGGAAAACGACCTTGATAGCCTGGAGGATATTGTTCAGCAGGGTAGGATCTATAACCGGGGTGAGCATGTTTTCGATCAGAGCACACCGGTCCGGTCATGTTTTGCGGTGAAAAGCGGCTCGATCAAAACGTCGATCATTACCGAAGGCGGAGAAGAGCAGGTCACTGGGTTCTTCATGCCCGGAGAACTGGTCGGGCTCGACAGCATGAGCAGTGAGACCTATGCCTGCACCGCCAGAGCGCTGGAACGCACCAGCGTGTGTGAATTCCCGGTCGACAAGCTGGAAGAGCTGACGGGCAAGCTTCCTGAGCTTCAGCACCATATGTATCGCATGATGAGCCAGGAGATCCAGAACAGCCATCAACTGGCCATGCTCTTGAGCAAGAACACAGCGGAAGAACGAATTGCGGCTCTGCTGCTGTCTCTGTCCAGCCGGTTCCGCCGCCGACGCATGTCACCGACCAACTTCAGCCTGCCCATGGCTCGTAACGACATCGCCAACTTCCTGGGCCTCGCGGTAGAGACCGTGAGCCGGGTGTTCACCCGTTTCCAGAACCAGGGCATCATTCGCGCTCGCGGGCGCGAAGTCGAACTGCTGGATGTTGATGCGCTGCAGCTCGTTACCCGGGACTTCGCCCGGCAGGGTCAGTAATTCCGCTGCCCGGCTTTTACCGATTCCACCTCTTCAGATAGCCAATTCCGCCATGGCAGCTGCTTGATCCCGAACGTGTTCTTGATCTTGCTGCAGGCCATGGTGGCATTTACCGGCTCTCTGTGCCCCCAGTCCGGCAACTTGTCTACCACCCGGATATTCTGCGGAATACCGGGCATGCCGACAATTGTCAGGCCCAGCTCATAAAGATTGATTTCTTCTGCCCCGGCGTACTGGTAAGTGCCCCAGACTTCAGCGCCACAATCGAGCTGCAGGATAATCGCTGTCATCACCCTGGCCAAATCAGAGACGGCAACCGGCTGCCCCCGGCAGCGCCCGGGCAAAGCCAGAGAACCTGTACTTAATGCGCAATCATGTAACTTGCGAACGACCCGGGCCAAGCTCCAGCCTGTTCGCAGAATAATGTGCCGGGGCAACAACGTGCGCAGAGCCTGCTCACACTCCCACTGCCAGCGACCCAGTTCGTTGACAGGCTGGCCGGGGTTCGAGGAAATATAGGCCCCCTGCTTGCGCCCATCGAACACATAACATGAAGACAGCTGCAACAGTGCCATGCGATGCTCGCGGGCATGCTCAGCCAGCGCCAGCGGCAACGCGAAAGCTGCCTGGTGGGCTGTTTCCCGGTCTTGCTCGGCCTGCTCCGGGTCATCCAGCCAGAGGGCATTGACGATCAGATCCGTGTCCTCGGGGATCCAGTTGTCGAGCGCGCCCAGGTTGGCCTTGGAAGGATCGCTGACCAGCAAGGGGCTGACCTGCAGATGCGTTTGCCGCAGCCGCTCCAGCAGTAGTTTGCCCAATGGTCGGTAATCGTGAACAACTAATACATGCACGCCGAAACAATGCCTCTAGAATAATGGTGAAATGCAGCTCACTGGTAGATTCTCGGTACGCGGGCCGTAACGCCCGTCAGCAATTCATAGCCGATAGTACCGGCACAGCTGGCCACTTCGTCAACGCTGACGGTGTTGCCCCAGAGCTCCACCCTGTCGCCTTCCCGGGCCTGCGGTGCACCTGAAAGATCTACCGCCAGCATATCCATGGAAACCCGCCCCAACAACCGGATACGCTGACCGTTAATGGCGGCCGGTGTACCTGTACCGGCGTGGCGGGGGTAACCATCGCCATAGCCTATCGCGACCATACCCATCAGGGTGTCCCTGGGGGCTGTCCAACTGGCACCATAGCCCACGGATTCACCCGCCCTTACCGTGCGGGTAGCAATCAGTGGCGCTTCCAGAGTCATGGCTGGCTTCAGCCCGAGCTGCGGACCGGTTTTTCCGTTAGCCGGTGAACCGCCGTACAGCATGATTCCCGGCCGGCTCCACTGGAACAGCGGCTGCCCTGGCAGGAAATGAGCGGCGGAATTTCCGACACTGCGCATCAACGATGGCCAGGCTGCCGTCGCCTGTTCGAAGCACCGGGTCTGGAGGGCCGTCATGTCGCTGCCCGGGTCGTCAGCACAGGCGAAGTGGGTCACGAATCCAAGCAGTTGGCCACTACAGCCGGCAGCTTCGAGACGGGCCATTACGCCGGGCAGGTCTTCGGGGCGAAATCCGAGCCGGTTCATGCCGGTATTTACCTTCAGCCAGAACTCAGGGACATTCGCCGATACCAGCCAGTCCAGCTGAACGGGGCTGTGAAGTACGGGCTCGAAATTCCGGCGGGCACAATGGGAGAGATCGTTCTGTTCGTGCACGCCCTGCAGCAGCACCACGGGTTGCGACAGCCCCGCCTTGCGTATTGCATCGGCTTCTTCAATGCAGGCCACGGCATAGCGTCTGGTCTCGGAACCAAGCGCTCGCGCTACCGCCTGTATGCCATGTCCGTATCCGTCGGCCTTGACCACCGCCATGGCATCGGCATCCCCTGCCAGCGAGCAGGCCAGGCGATAGTTATGCCGAATCGCCTCAAGATCAACTCTGGCAAGGGTCGGACGAGGCATCAGTAGTCTCCGGCATAATCGCCGTAGTCACCATGGGCAAGATCTTCAAACTTGGTGTACTTGCCAATGAAGGCCAGCCGGGTGGTGCCAATCGGACCATTACGCTGTTTGCCGATGATAATCTCGGCAATGCCCTTGTCCGGGGTGTCTTCGTTGTAGACTTCGTCGCGGTAGACAAACATGATCACGTCTGCGTCCTGCTCGATAGCGCCGGATTCCCGCAAGTCCGAGTTAACCGGGCGCTTATTGGGCCGTTGCTCAAGACTACGGTTCAGCTGTGACAGGGCGACCACCGGGCAATTGAGTTCTTTGGCCAGCCCTTTCAGCGAACGGGAAATCTCGGAAATCTCTGCGGTCCGGCCTTCCGTGTTGCCGGGAACCCGCATCAACTGAAGATAATCCACCATGATCAGCCCCAGCTTGCCGCCATTTTCACGGGCAACCCGGCGCGCTCTGGAACGCATTTCTGTCGGGCTGAGGCCCGGGGTGTCATCAATATACAGGGGTTTGTCTTTGAGCAGACTGACGGCCGAGGTCAGACGCGGCCAGTCATCCTCTTCCAGGTTACCGCTTCTGACTTTGGTCTGATCAATACGGCCCAGCGACGACAGCATCCGCATTGCCAGCGCGTCTGCCGGCATCTCCATACTGAAGGTCAGAATCGGCACGCCGGTGGTTATCAGGGCGTTCTCGACAATGTTCATGGCAAAGGTCGTCTTACCCATGGACGGACGACCGGCAACAATAATGAGATCCGCCGGCTGCATGCCCGAGGTTTGCTCGTCCAGATCCTTAAAGCCGGTCGTCAGGCCTGTGGTGCGCTCGCCGGATTCGAATAATTCCTCAATCCGGGTCAGGGCATTCGCCAGAATCGGGTTGATCCCCTTCGGACCCGAACCCTCTTTGGAACGTGATTCGGCAATCCGGAACACGCTGCGCTCGGCTTCATCCAACAGTTCGCTGCTTTTCCGGCCCTGGGGATTAAACGCAGAATCGGAAATCTGGCCGGAAACCTCCACCAGCTGTCGCATAATGGAGCGTTCTTTAACGATGTCGGCATAGGCCCGGATGTTGGCAGCCCCTGGCGTTTTTTCCGCCAGTTCCGCCAGGTAGGCAAGACCGCCGGCATCTTCAATATCGCCGGCACGCTCCAGAAATTCGGCCAGGGTTACCACATCCAGCGGCTCGCTTTCACTGGCAAGCCGTTCAACCGCACCAAAGATCAGCCGGTGGTCCTGACGATAGAAATCCACCGCCGAAATAGTTTCAGACACCTCATCAAAACGCCGGTTGTCCAGCATAAGACCGCCCAGCACCGCCTGTTCGGCTTCCACCGAATGCGGGGGAACTTTTATGCGACTGGTCTCGGGATCGGTCGGGGCAGCTTTGATATTCGGTTTGGCCATGAACACACTTCTTCAGGTGCAGCCGGCCAGGCAAAAACAATGCGCCGGGCAGGCGTGGGATGAAATCGGAGATACAAGAATACCAGAAAGCAACGGGCCCGAAACCGTTTCCGGCTCGGGCCCGTTTCTGCCCGCTGAAGCAGGACGCTTCAACAGGCTATGCAAGCAACACTAGACTGGCAGCCGATTAACCGGCAACAACGGCCAGTTTAATGGTGACTTCCACGTCAGTGTGCAGCTGCAGTTCGATCTCGTACTCGCCGGTCATGCGAATCGGGCCTTCCGGCAGACGAACTTCGCTCTTCTCGACATCAGTACCACCGGCAGTGATCGCGTCTGCTACGTCGCGAACACCGATAGAACCGAACAGCTTGCCTTCTTCACCCGCTTTGGACGTGATGGTGAAGGAAGCGCCTTCCAGAGCTTCAGCGCGAGCCTGTGCAGCAGCCAGTTTCTCGGCGGCAGCTTTTTCCAGCTCGGCACGACGCTCTTCGAACGCCTTGATGTTTGCTTCCGTGGCAGGAACAGCTTTGCCATACGGCAGCAGGAAATTACGACCGTAACCGGCCTTTACTTTTACCTTGTCGCCCAGTGAGCCAAGGTTTGCTACTTTCTCGAGCAGAATAACTTCCATCTCGTTAACCTCTTCGTGCTTTATTCAGCCGATCCGGAAAGCTTCAGTCGCCCCCGGATATCCAGCCAGCTATCCACAAAAGCCATAACCAACAACAGCATCATCAGACTCGGACCCAGCACCACCATGGCAATATAGAATATGACCAGCCATTGCCCGCTCCATTGTTTACGACCAACCACACCGTGAACGAGTGCTAGCCCGGCAATGAACAGGGGCGTACCCGCTGCCCAGGCCAACAACAGAGAGTTGAGGCCCAATACCGGTCCGATCACCATGGTGACGGCACACAACACAGCAATAACCGGCGACAACCGCAGGCTATGGAATTCCTTTCGGAACCCGCCCGGGTTGTACAACCCGGCCTGCCATGACCTTGCCAGCATGGTCATACCGACCGCAGTGGCAAAGTAAGTGCCGGCCATACTGGCGCTCATGGTGTCGCGAATGATCAGCTCAAGTTCGCTGCCCAGTTCGCGGGCCACCTCGGCGTTGTATTGCTCGTAAAACTCGATACCGGCCTGGACCAGATCGTCCATCAGTACCGGATACATCAGGGGCAACATCAGCCCGGTCAGTATTGCCAGAAAGGCGCCGGATAACAGCGCTCTCTCCCAGGCCTGCGACGCTCTGAGAATCGACGTCATCAGCATCGTTTGTAACAGCACCACCAACGCTGTCGGATCCTGGCCGTATACGGCCCAGCCCAACGCGGGAAGTAGTGCCCAGAGACCGATATTCAGCCCCTGGCGTACGCCCAGTCGCAATATGACCAGGCCGATTACTGCTGCGCCAATCCAGAACAGCAGAGGTACCGCAGTGGTAACTGCTGCTACTCCGCCGGCCTGCAAGGGACCGCGCATTACATACTGTGCCAGTGCACGCATGGTCCCGGGTCCTGTCTGTGCTTATTGGTCGTGGCTATCCGTATACGGCAGCAGTGCCAGGTAGCGGGCACGCTTGACAGCGGTAGCCAGCTGACGCTGATAACGTGCTTTAGTGCCGGTAATACGGCTGGGCACGATTTTGCCGGTTTCAGTGATGTAGCCTTTCAGGGTATCCAGATCTTTGTGATCGATCTGCTTGACACCCTCTGCCGTGAAACGACAGAACTTACGACGTCTGAAAAAACGAGCCATTAGATAACTCCTTAACTCCGGTTAATTACTCTTCTTCGTCCTGATCACTGGACTTCTCGCCAGAATCAGACTCGGCAGAACGACGAGGACGCTCATCTCCGCCTGAACGACGATCTTCGCGGGATTCCGCAGCTTTCATCGGGGAAGGCTCGGTAACAGCCTCGTCCTGACGCAAGATCAGCTCACGGATGATGGCATCGTTGAACCGGAAGTTATGAGTCAGCTCATCCATGGCAGCTTTTGAACATTCAGCGTTCATAAGCACGTAGTGAGCCTTGTGAATCTTGTTGATCGGGTAAGCCAGGTGACGACGGCCCCAATCTTCCAGGCGATGTACCTTGCCGCCATCTTCAGTGATGACGCCGGTATAACGCTCGATCATAGCGGGCACTTGCTCGCTCTGATCCGGATGTACCATAAATACGATTTCGTAGTGACGCATGAGTTCTCCCTACGGTTTATGCAGCTTCCTTCCCGACTCTTAATACTCGCCAGGGCATGAAAGCAAGGAGTTGGCAGCCAGGCTGCCCGTTTTATTTCTGCTTTTATGATAAGGCTTTAGAAAAAGGCTTGATCAAAAGCGGGGCTTGAATTGCCTGAATACAGACAATAAAAAACCACCCCCTGAAAACAGGGGTGGCACATTCTAGGCCCACAGGCCCGGTTGTGCAAGACTTAACCGAGGCGTTGGCGTACCGCTTCGTAAAGGCAAACGCCCGTTGCCACCGAGACATTCAGGCTATCAACATGCCCCTGCATGGGAATGTTGATCAACTGATCGCAGTGCTCCCGGGTCAGGCGTCGCATGCCCTTGCCTTCAGCGCCCATCACCAGCGCCACCGGCCCCTTGAAGTCGGCCTGATAAAGAGTGGCGTCGGCCTCGCCGGCGGTGCCAATCAACCAGACCCCCTGGTCTTTGATTTCCCTCAGGAAACGCGCCAGATTCGTTACCCGTACAAAAGGCACGGTTTCCGCTGCACCGCAGGCCACTTTTCTGGCCACAGGGGTGAGGCTGGCGGATTTGTCCTTGGGCACCACCACCGCCTGCACACCAGCGGCATCCGCGGTGCGCATGCAGGCACCGAGGTTGTGGGGGTCGGTCACGCCATCAAGCACCAACAAAAAAGGTGGTTTGTTACTGGCCGCCAACTGAGCCAGAAGATCCTCTTCTGTCCACTCCCTGCTCTCGGCTACCGCGGCAACAATCCCCTGATGAACACCGGACACCCGCTCGTCCAGCTCCTTGCGATGCACCACTTTCCAGCGCACGCCAAGCGTGTCGAGGGCTTCGGTGATGGTTTTTGCCCGCTTATCCTGTCGACCCGTCTGGATCCAGACCTGCTGCAACCGTTCCGGCTCACGCTTGAGCACAGCATCAACGGCGTGCCAGCCAAATACATATTCCTGAGACACTGAAGCTTCCTGTACCCGCTGTTATTTTCCGGCCTTGCCTTTCCGGCCACCTGCAGAGGACTTTCCCCTGGCCGGCTTACGGATTTGCTTGGCGGCTTCTGCCACCAGCTTTTCACGGGCGCTGGACGGTGGCGTTTTCTCTTTCGCTCCACCCTGGTTTCCGCCCTTGCTTCTGGGTTTGCGGCCGGATTTTTTGCCGCGCGGGCCTTTGTCGCTGGTCTCACGGCGTGCCAGGTCCAGAGCATCCCGATCACCCTCACGGTGTTTCGGCTCACTGACCAACTCAAGATCGATCTTGCGATCTTCCATGCCAACCCGGACAACCTTCACCCGCACTTCATCGCCCAGGCGGAAGCTGACGGCTGTGCGCTCACCAATCAGGCGATGCTTGATCGGATCATGGTGGAAGTAATCACCACTCAGGGACGACACATGCACCAGGCCTTCAATATAGATACCGGACAGTGATACGAAAATCCCGAAGGGAACCACCGCCGCGATCACACCATCAAATTCCTCGCCGACATGGTCGCGAAGGAATTCACATTTCAGCCAGGCTTCCACATCACGGGTCGCATCGTCAGCACGGCGCTCGGTCATTGAGCACTGCTCGCCCAGACGCTCCATGCTGTCGTAATCGTATGGGTAATGCGCCAGCTCCGGGTCGGTCACTCTCGGCGTGACCACATCTTTCTTCACGTTCGGATTATGAATACGGGACTTGATCGCCCGGTGCACAATCAGATCCGGATAACGGCGGATCGGCGACGTGAAGTGGGTGTAGCTGGCAAAACCGAGCCCGAAGTGGCCATTTTGTTCGGGACTGTAAACCGCCTGGCTGAGCGACCGCAGCATAACCATCTGAATGACATTGGCATCCGGCCGGTCGGCGACTTCCGCCAACAATTGCTGATAATCGGCGGAAGTAGGCTTGTCGCCACCGCCCAGTTGCAGCCCCAGCTCACCCAGGAACAGGCGCAAATTGCCCAACTTTTCCTCCGACGGCCCCGCATGCACCCGGTACAACGCCGGCACTTCGTGTTTTTTCAGGAAGCGGGCGGTGGCCACGTTGGCGCACAACATGCACTCTTCGACAATTTTGTGAGCGTCGTTGCGGGTTACCGGTACAATTTCCTCAATCTTGCGATTGGCATCGAACACGATCTTGGTTTCTGTGGTTTCGAAGTCAATCGCGCCACGCTCGGTACGGGCTTTGCGGAACAGCTTGTACAAGGCGTAAAGGTTATGCAGATGCGGCAGCAGGTCTGCGTAATGCTCACAAAGGTTATACCCCTGCTCGGTATCCGGATGCTCCAGCATGCTGCTGACCTTGTTATAGGTCAGCCGGGCGTGACTGCGCATCACCGCCTGGTAGAAGGTGTAACCACTGATATTGCCGGCCGCGCTGATGGTCATATCGGCCACCATGCACAGACGATCCACGCCCGGGTTCAGCGAACACAGGCCGTTGGACAGCTTTTCCGGCAGCATCGGCACAACGTGATCCGGGAAATACACGGAATTACCCCGGCGCACGGCTTCCTGATCCAGAGGAGACTCCGGCCTTACATAGTGCGACACATCAGCAATCGCCACGACCAGACGGTAACCGCCACGGGGGCGAGGCTCACAATAGATGGCGTCGTCAAAGTCCCGGGCGCTTTCGTCATCGATGGTCACCAGGCGCATGTTGCGGATATCAACCCGGTTTGCCTTGTCTTTCTCTTCTACCTGTTCGGAAATGGCCGCGGCCTGTTCACCAACCTCGGTAGGCCAGTTGTGGGGAATGTCATAGGAACGGATGGCAACGTCAATCTCCATACCCGGCGCCATATGCTCGCCCAGAATCTCGACCACCCGCCCGGTAGGCTGGGTGCGAATCGTGGGCTGGCGTACGATATCCGCCACCACATACTGGCCGTTAACCGCGCCCCCGGCCTGTTCGTCCGGCACCAGGATCTCATGATTGATACGGGCATTCTCAGGCACTACGAAAGCAATGCCGCTTTCTTTGAAGAAACGACCGACAATCTGCTCGGTGCGATGTTCCAACACCTCGACGATAACACCTTCCCGACGACCACGGTCATCCACCCGGTCAACACGGGCTGCAACACGATCGCCATGGAACACCTGGCGCATCTGCCGGGCGGTCAGGAACAGATCCGAGCCCTTGTCATCGGGAATCAAAAAACCGAAGCCATCTTTGTGCCCGACAATCCGCCCCGTCACCAGCTCTGCTTCCTCAAGGGGCAGGTAGGCGCCGCGACGGTTGCAGATCAACTGTCCATCGCGACACATGGCGATCAGACGCCTGCGGATTGCTTCAATGCTATCCGGAGACGTTTGCCCGAATTCCTCGCACAGAGTCTCATGAGTGGCCGGGGCACCTCGTTCTTTGAGGTGATCGAGTATAAATTCACGGCTCTGAACCGGATTCTCGTATTTTCGGGCCTCAAGCTCGGCGTTCGGGTCTTTGCTGTCTTTATTGCTGGAAACCATTCGGATCCTTGTTGGCTGGCCGCAAAAGTGCGGTGGAATTCAGATTTTGACTCAGTATAACGTTGGGACGACTCACCTGCCTAACAACAGCGCTATTTATTCGCACAAATACAAGAAAATTTTTCTGAAAAAGTATTTGACAGCTCCCGACGGAATTATTAAAGTACGCGCCATCGGTTGAGGGGCACACCTCACCGGATTGGCAGAAACGCTAGGTTTTCAACAAACTAACAGCTAATCTGCAAATCACCTGCCGAGGTGGTGAAATTGGTAGACACGCTAGCTTCAGGTGCTAGTGGGGGCAACCCCGTGGAGGTTCAAGTCCTCTCCTCGGCACCATTTCCCCTTCTGGGAGATGGTCGAATCAATACTTTACAAGCTTCACATGACAGGTGTTTGGGTTAGAAAAGCCCGACTTTAACACACCTGATTAAACCATTTCTATTTCCCCTACTCCGCCCTGATTGTTCAGCCACCTTGGGCTGCCGTTAACGCACTTTCTGTTTCTTCCTTTATTCACCTAACGACGCTATTTGTCGCCTTCATTCAATACCCTACTCGCTCGCAGCATTGCCCGTGTACGCCCCCGCCGTTACACTCAAAGGCATTTTTAGCCGCATGGGCATCACACTCCCCATGCTCATTGCAGTAGATGGAACCCATTGAATGAGCCACAACATCACCCTGCAACAACTCGAATCTTTCCTGTGGGAAGCCGCAGACATCCTGCGCGGCAACATGGACGCATCCGAATACAAGGACTACATCTTCGGAATGATGTTCCTCAAGCGCCTGTCGGATGCGTTCGAAGAAGCACAGGAAGGCGTTGTCCGGTACTACATGGACAAGGGCAAGACCGAAGACCAAGCCCGCGAGCTGGCGGACGATGAAGACGAATACGACAAGACCTTCTATATTCCAGCCATTGCGCGTTGGGGTGCCATCAAAGACCTGAAGCACGACATTGGCTCTGAACTGAACACTGCTACCGAAGCCATTGAAGAATACAACCCCGTTCTGGAAGGGGTGCTGGTCTCCATCGACTTCAACATCAAGAACAAGCTGTCTGACAAAAAGCTGCGCGACTTGCTCAGCCACTTCAGCCGCTACCGCCTGCGCAACGAAGACTTTGAACGCCCGGACCTGCTGGGCACTGCCTACGAATACCTAATCAAGATGTTCGCGGACAGTGCCGGTAAGAAAGGTGGTGAGTTCTACACCCCGTCTGAAGTGGTGCAGCTGCTGGTTGCCCTGCTCAAACCCCACGCCGGAATGCGTATATACGACCCCACCGCCGGTTCTGGCGGTATGCTGGTACAGACCCGGAACTATCTGGCGACCCACGGTGAAAACCCATCCAACCTGTCCCTGTTTGGTCAGGAGATGAACCTGAACACCTGGGCAATCTGCAAGATGAACATGTTCCTGCACGGGGTCTACAGTGCGGACATTCGCAAGGGTGACACCCTGCGCGAACCTCAGCACACCCAACACGGGGAGCTGATGACTTTTGACAGGGTAATCGCCAATCCACCCTTCAGCCTGAAGAAGTGGGGTAAGGAAGAAGGGGACAGTGATTCTTATGGTCGCTTCCCCTATGGCACACCGCCCAAGGATGCCGGGGACTTGGCATTCGTCCAGCATATGATTGCCAGCCTGAACGCCGAAGGCATGATGGGTGTGGTCATGCCCCACGGTGTGCTGTTCCGGGGTTCCAGCGAGAAAGCCATTCGCCAGGGCATTCTGAACGATGACCTGCTGGAAGCCGTGGTGGGCTTACCCGCAGCCCTGTTCTACGGCACCGGCATTCCTGCTTGCCTGTTGATCATCAACAAGAACAAACCGGCAGACCGCAAAGGCAAGGTGCTGTTCATCAACAGCGAACTGGAGTTTGAGGAAGGCAAGAACCAGAACAAACTCCGCCAGCAGGACATTGAAAAGATCGTCCAGACCTTCGACGACTACGCTGAAATCAAACGCTATTCAAAAGTCGTCACCCTGGCTGAAATTGCCGAAAACGATTACAACCTAAATATCCGCCGATACGCCGACACCAGCCCGCCCCCGGAAATCTTCGACGTGCGCGCCATACTGCACGGCGGCATTCCGGTTCGGGAAGTGGAGAGCGAGTACATCCGGGAAGAAATCCTGGAAGACTTCGACGTGTCCAACGTTTTCGTAAAACGGGATGCTGACTACTACGAATTTAAGCCGGAGATCGACTCAAAGGAAGCCATTCGGGGAGCCGCAGGCGATGTGGATGCCAAGGTAATTACTCAGCTGGAACGCTGGTGGGACAAGTACCGAGTGTCGCTGAACAAACTGGATGCACAGGTGGTTGAGGCTGAGAACGAGATGAAGGGCTATCTGCGGGAGTTGGGATATGAGTAGTGCAGCAGAGTTCAGTTGGGATGAAATGGTTCCGCTAGATGATCTTGTGGTCTCAGGTGAAGTCCTGTTGGGGCGCGGAAATGTAATCTCAAAAATTGATATTCGAAACAATCCCGGACCATACCCTATCTACTCTTCATCATCGAAAAATGGTGGAAAGATGGGTGAGTATGGAAGCTTCATGTTTGATGAGGAATTAATCTCATGGTCAGTGGATGGCGGGGGCTATTTTTTCCATAGACCCAAACACAAGTTCTCCGTAACCAATGTCTCTGGCTACATGCGCCTTGGTCCTGAGTGGGATTATCGTTTCACTGCATACTCGCTTCAATTTCAGCACGAGTACTTTTCGTTCGACTACCAAACGAAAGCGCACCCAAGCGTCATTCGGGAGTTTTACCTTTTCCCCAAGGTGCCTCTCCCCGAACAACAAAAAATCGCAGCCATCCTGTCATCCGTCGATGACGTGATCGAAAAAACACGCGCACAGATCGACAAGCTGAAAGACCTGAAAACCGGCATGATGCAGGAGTTGTTGACCAAAGGTATCGGGCATACGGAGTTTAAGGATTCGCCGGTGGGGCGGATACCAGCTGCATGGAGCACGGTAAATTTAGAGAGCCTGCTTGCTGAAGTTAAATATCCGATGCGAAGCGGTCCGTTCGGCAGTTCCTTGTTAAAGCATGAGCTGGTGGAAACCGGGGTACCCTATTTGGGCATTGATAACGTTCACGTAGAACACTTTGAACGGAAATACAAAAGGTTCGTTTCGGATCAAAAATTTAAAGAATTGTCGCGATATGCTGTCCGTGAACGTGATGTGATGGTTACGATCATGGGTACCGTTGGTCGTTGCTGTGTCGTTCCAACAGGGGTTGGGAAGGCTTTATCCTCTAAGCATGTGTGGACGATGACCTTTGATCAGGAAAAATATATTCCCGAGCTAATTTGCTGGCAAATCAATTATGCGACGTGGGTTGCGGATCAATTCAAAAATGAGTCACAGGGTGGGGTCATGGAGTCTATTAGCTCAAAGACACTCAAATCATTGTTGGTGCCTTTACCCCCACTACCAGAGCAACGAAAGATTGCAGAAGCCCATAGAAAAACATCTAAAGTGATCTCAGAAAAATCTGAGCAATTAGCAAACTTAATCAACCTCAAAAAAGCCTTAATGCAGGACCTGCTGACCGGCAAGGTCAGAGTCAAAGTCGATCAAAAGGAGTCAGCGGTTGCCTGATCAGGCATCTGCCCCGATATGTTTCAGGATGAAGTCGAAAAAGTCGAACTGCCCGCCATTGAACAACTGACGCGCCTTGGCTGGACCTATGTGCCCGGTGCAGACCTTGCGCCAGTGCTGCCTGTTGATGGCGCACCGTTAGGCGAACGCGGCTACTACCGGGATGTGGTGCTGTCCAAACGACTGGAAGCTGCCGTGGTCCGGCTGAACCCGTGGATCAGTGACGAGAACCTGCGCAAAGTTGTTCGGGAGTTCACCCACCCCAATCATGCGGGGTTGATGGAGTACAACCAGTCCATCTACGACCTGCTGGTAAACTACCTGTCTGTGGAACAAGACCTGGGTGCCGGTCGCAAGGGGCAGACGGTCAAGGTCATTGATTTCGACAACCCTGAAAACAACGAATTCCTGTGCACCAACCAGTTCAAGGTTGAAGGCATCAACCAGAACATCATCCCGGATATTGTCTGCTTCGTGAACGGCTTGCCGCTGGCAGTGATTGAGTGCAAGTCGCCTTATGTTGCAGATGCGGTAGCCGAAGGCATTAACCAGTTGCGCCGTTACGCCAACCTGCGCAACCCGGAAGACGATGAGGGTGCCCAGAAGCTGTTCTGGTACAACCAGCTGATGGTGTCCACCTGCCGGGATCAGGCGAAGGTGGGCACCATCAGTTCCAGTGCGCAACATTACGGGGACTGGAAGGATGCTTACCCGTTTACGGATGCGGATATTCGGGCGATGGTGCAACAGCCAGCCACCCTCTCCACCGGCTCAACGGCGCCCATCCACAAGACCGGTGACTTGCCCTCACCAGAGTATCTGGTTGCTGCGAAACAGATCGCTTCAGGCATCGGGGCTGGTTCTACTGCAGTCACCCCGCAACAGCGGTTGCTTGCCGGACTGTTCAACCCCGCCAGTTTTCTGGACGTGATGCAGAACTTCACCTTGTTTGAGCCGGTGGATGGTCGCCTGATCAAGAAGGTGGCGCGGTATCAGCAATACCGGGCAGTGAACAAAGTCATAGAACGCCTCAAGAACGGCACCACCCGCAAGGAAAAATCCGGGGTAGTGTGGCATACACAAGGGTCCGGAAAGTCGCTGACGATGGTCATGCTGGCTGTGAAGATGCGCCGTGACCCGGAGCTGAAGCAGTACAAGCTGGTGTTCGTGACCGACCGTACCCAGCTGGACGGGCAACTATCGAAAACCTTTCGGGATGCCCAGAACGAAACTATCTATAACGCTGGTTCCGTGGCGGAACTGAAGGAACTGCTGTCCAAAGATTCTTCCGACATTGTGACCGCCATGGTGCAGAAGTTTCAGGAAGCAGAACAGGAAGGCGACTTCAACGACTTGAACCCCAGCGACAAAATCATTGTGCTGGCGGACGAAGCCCACCGTACCCAGTTTGGCGGGTTGGCAATGACCATCAATGCCGCCCTGCCCAACGCCCCGAAGATCGGCTTTACCGGCACTCCCCTGTTGAAATCCCAGAAGATGGACACAGCCTTCGGCGGTTACATCGACAAGTACAAGATCAACGAAGCTGTGGATGACGGTGCCACCGTGCGCATCATCTACGAAGGTCGTCAGGTTCAGAGCGATGTGGTGGGTGATTCACTGGACGCGCTGTTTGAAGAATATTTCAAAGACAAAAGCGACGAAGAAAAGCGGGAAATCAAAAAGAAATACGGCGTGGAACGGGCGGTACGGGAAGCCCCTGCCCGCATTCGCTGGGTGTGTATAGACTTGCTGAAGCACTACCGGGAAAAGATTCAGCCCAACGGCTTCAAAGCCATGATTGTGGTGGGCAGCCGCCATGCCGCCACGGTGTTCAAGAAGACACTGGACGACCTGGAAGCGCCCCCGTCTGAAGTTATCATTTCTGGCACCCACAACGACCCGGCATACCTGAGCCAATACACCGACAGTGCCCACCAGAAGCAGGTAATCAGGAACTTCACCAAACCCATGGATGAAGACCCCACCAGCTTCCTGATCGTGAAGGATATGCTGCTGACGGGCTTTGACGCGCCCATTGCTCAGGTGATGTATATCGACCGGAGCCTGAAGGATCATACCTTGATGCAGGCAATCGCACGGGTAAACCGGACTTACAAGGGCAAAGCCTGCGGTTACGTGGTGGATTACTATGGTTTGTCGGACTACCTGACCGATGCCCTGAGCCAGTTCAGCAGCGAAGACGTGGAAGGCACCTATCACACCCTGAAGGACGAAATACCGCGCCTGAAAGCTGCTCACACCCGTGTGGCTGCGATTTTTGCCGGTGTTAAAAGCACAGACGTAGATGATTACGTTCTGCACCTGAAGGACGAAGACACCCGCCAGCAGTTCGAGCTGGCGTTCAAAAAATTCGCCAAACAAATGGACGTAATTCTGCCGGATACCTCCGCCAAGCCGTTCATCCCGGACCTAAAGTTGTGGGGCAAGGTGCAGAATGCTGCCCGCAACCGCTACCGTGATCCGGGGCTGAACATCTCCGATGCCGGGGCAAAGGTGCGCCAACTGGTGGATGAACACATCATAAGCACCGGGGTAGACCCAAAGATTCCGCCCGTAGACCTGATGGCAGCGAACTTTAAGGAAACGGTGGAACAGATCAAATCCCCCGAATCCCGCGCATCCGAAATCGAAAGCGCCATCAAGCACCACATTACAGTGAATCTGGACGAAGACCCGGAATACTACAAATCCCTAAGCCTTCGCCTGAGGGACATTATCGAAAAGACGGCAGGCAAGTGGGACCAGCAACTGGAATTGCTGCTTCAGATGGTCGATAGCATGGAGTCTGAACACAAACAGGCTGCGGACGATCTGGGGCTGAGTGAAACCGAATTCGCGTTCTACAACATCCTGATGGCAGAAGTGACCAGCCATGCCGGTGAAGATGCCATCAGTGAAGCCGTACACGAGGAAATCAAGGCAACCAGCCAAGACCTTGTGGGCATGTTCGACGAAGCCACCCAGATTGTGGATTTCTTCAGCAAGCCGGACGAAGTGAAGCGGATGAAGAAAGAAATCAAACGGGCAGTTCTGGACTGTTCTTTCGGTGAGAAAGCACTGGTTAACGTGGTTCAGGACCGATTCATGGAACTAGCGAAGAACAAGTTCAGATGATGGCATCTGCGCAGAAACCAGAATATCGGGATGCCCACGGCTTCATTGCTGAGGTCATTCGCACCAATCGGCGGAAATCTGCGGATATCCGTGTGGAGGACGGTGCCGTGTCTGTGGTGGTGCCCGTGAACACCCCTGCCGAAAAGATCGACCAGTTACTGGCAGCTAAACGACGTTGGATTAAAGAAAAGATTACCCTGCACCGGGAAATGGCACCCGCCAGCAGCAAACGCTATGTGTCTGGTGAAGCCTTCAGTTATCTGGGGCGCAATTACCGACTGAAGGTAGAAACAGGCAACTTCGCGCCTGTGAAGCTGTTGAACGGGCGTTTGGTGGTCACCGTACCCAACGGCACTGAACAACCCCACATGGTCCGCAACGCCCTTGTGCGCTGGTACAAACGGCAAGCCGAACAGAAGCTGACCGAGAAATTGAATCGCTTCGCACCCGTGGTTGGCGTAGAGCCTGCTGGCGTGGGAATCCGCACCTTTAAGTCCCGCTGGGGTAGCTGTACCGCCAAAGGAAAGCTGGAATTCAACTGGCAAATCATGATGGCACCGAACCGGATGGTTGATTATGTGGTGATTCACGAACTCTGCCACCTGATACGCCATGACCATTCACCGGAGTTCTGGCGGGAGCTGGCGCGGGTGATGCCGGAGTATCAACGGTGTCGGGAGTGGTTACGGGAGAATGCGGGGAAACTGATTTTTAGCTGATCAGAAACAGTGGGTAACCCACAAT
>Ga0209300_1000604_pt1 | contig 17418 bp, 11 predicted proteins | sample Shrwel_input2_RT_FD_187535 | JGI IMG/M metagenome (GOLD analysis project Ga0209300, IMG submission 187535) | Subsurface microbial communities from deep shales in Ohio, USA - Utica-3 well 1 S input2 RT (SPAdes) (version 2) ... | reverse complement strand
GATTAGGACTTGCCACTGTTCTGCGGTGCGGTGTTTTCTCATGGAAATAACCTCGCGTTGTTGAATGCGAGGTCACTCTAGGGCGGAAGTCAGCGGGATGGCAGGATGTCTTGGAATGAACGCTTACGGTGGAGATTCAGGCGCGTGTCGAGGCGCAGGGCTGCTTGCTGAGACCTTCGACCATCTTTCGACACGGCAAAGAAAAAGCCCCGAGAATCGCAAGATTCTCGGGGCTTCGTATTTGGTGGAGCCGGGGGGATTTGAATCCAAAGACACAAAGACCCAGCTCAAATCAGCGTTTCAGAGGCATCGCCATACGAACACTGATTTGTAGGAATTCACACAGTCGGCTTGCAGTATATGAACCTTGAGCGACTCGTCAAGAGTGCATCCAAAAACTCTTCTCGTCTCGCGCAGGGCTGGTAGCTAGACCTTTCCCGATGACGGGTTCAAATCCCGCCGGAGGAGTTGAACCGAATGATGGCTGAGAGGGTTCGCCTCAGGCATCCCCTATGCCCTTTTTGCTTTGTCTGACGGGGTAGGGGCTGCTCACTCATCTTTGAGGGCTTGTGCTGCTTGCGCAAAGGTATCCCAGCGCCCGACTAGCTCATCAATGCGGTCTGGAATACGTTCAGTTTTGCTCAGCACTAGACAGCGTGTTGAGCCAACGTACTCCTCGACTAGATAGAGGGAGTCGCCAACATCTACACCGAGCTCTTGGAGAATCTCATCGGGAATGCGAATGGCGCCGTCACCATCCCAATCCTCAATCACGACTTGTAGCGTTTTCATGTAAATACCTTGCCCCAATGTCGGCTTGCAAGTGACTGACAGGCTTCTAACGAACCGCCAAAGCATCTCTGAGAGACTGCCTGCATGCTGGCCTCAGTGACATAGGTGATGCTGTTGCCATCTTGGTCAATCAGCACGCCGCCTGCGCCAATCAATAGTGCATGACCTGCGACCACGTCGTGCGCTGATACCGGCACAAGCGATACACCTGCATCCCCATCACCTGCGGCTACTCGTGCCAGTCGATAAGCGATGCTGGGCATCGCAACGAAACCAGCAGGTGCGCACAATTCAGAATTGACTTCGGGCTTGTCCATTGCCGCAGCGCTCACCATGACTGCGCTGTTTTGATTCCATTCTTTCTGGGCAAGCCCCGCATTAATTGGACTTCCATTGCGGAGTAGGCATGGTGAGCCTTTTGCCCATGCGACGCAGTCAGAATCACCATCCGGCAAAACAGGGGCATGGACCACGCCAAGCACCGGTTGGGCATCCTCAAGCAATCCGACAGATATGGCAGAGCCTTTGTGGCCTTTCAGAAAGTCTGCAGTCCCATCATTGGGGTCAACAACCCAGCAATACCGGGCTCCTGTGAGCCTATGGCCTGTTTCCTCACCCCAGAAATCACAGTCGAGCAGCTGCAGTAACCGTGGCCTCAGCAGTGATTCAATTTCAACATCGACATCTGCTTTATCGCCTGAGCCGCGAGGCCCCTCTGGGCGCTGCCATTCAGTAATGAGCAGCAGGCCAGCGTCCTCGACTAGTTGGATGACCTGTTCCAGAAGGTTTTCGTAATCCACAGGGCTCAGCCATGAATGGTCAGACTTGAACTCTTCAATTCCCATGGTGCGATTTCCAGAGGATGAATTCGGATGGCCGTAATCCGTAACGCGCCAGCACCCCTTCGTGCAGTCGTCGGAGCTCCTCAACGATCAGTGCTTGTACTTCTGACTGCTCACTGTCTGAAACATGCTCTGCTACAGCACTTTGAATGCAGGCCAGTGGATCAAGCTCCGGATGAGTGACGACCTTGCGAATGGTCATTTTGATGAAGTCCCGCCAGGTCAGTCGAAGTGGGTCTGGTTCAGCAAGGTCTTGCTTGATTGCCAGGTACTCCTGCGTTGAACGTTCGTAAGCCCAGAGGTACAGGTCGCGAAGTAGCTCTACCCGGGTCATTTCGTAGACGCCTAACGTGGCTCGACTGTAGGCCTGTTCGGGTACATCCAGAAATGTCAGCGGGCATAGGTTGGCACGAAACAGTGGCAGGTTCGCTGCCAGTCTGGAGGTGCGCTTGTTGATGTCGGCAAAGGGCTGCAGGTAGGGCAGGTGCACCATCATGAAGAAGGACTGCTCGAACGGATCAGTAATCTGATTGGCCTTGTTGAGCAGAACCTCCAGGGTGTCCTCAATCTGCTGTGGTGTTGAGAGAGGGCGATAGGTGCTTTTCCCAATGTCGACGGCATGCTGCCGAATGCGACCTTCATCTGCGGGGTTTGGAAGTAGGTTTTCGGCCAGGGCGCTGTGCAGGTTCATCAATGTGTAGCGGTTGAACTCGGCGCTTTCGATATTCTCGACCAACAGCTCGATTGCCGTTTTATGGTTCAGAATCATCTGCGTTTCGATAGCTGCTTTGCCTCGGGCAGCCTTGCCATGCTCAATGAGTTGTCGCGTATCGAGTCGCGAATAGGTGTTTCCTTCCAAGTGACTGGATGCCCACGACAAATCAATCAGCAGGCGATTCAGTACTGCACGGCTGTAAGTGCCTGCAGGCTCCACCGTGTCTGTGGTTTTGCCCATTCTGTGCAGTTGGCGCCGCAAGGATTCTGGCAGGTAGCTCGTTACGTTTGGCTGGTAGGTTTCTAGAAAGTCGCGCTGGTAGCCAACGGGCTTGCGAGCTTCAGGTGGCTGGTTGATGTAAGCGAGGATGTCCCAGCTGTCTGCCGATAGCGGGATAAAGGACGGAAAACTATCAGTATCAGTATCTAGGGGGGTCGTTTCTGGCTGGATAGCTGTTCCGAAGTAACGCCGTGCTCTACCTTCACCTTGCGCTGAGATTTGGCCGCTCTCTATCAGCTTTGCAATCAGCCGCTGTGCTGTTCTTCGAGCAATGTCGGGGTGCCTGACCAATAGCTCAGCCAGAGACAATCCGTTCCCGGACTCTTGAATGCTATTGAGTATTTCTTTGGAGGAAGGCATCGCTGAGGTGGCGCCGTTTCAGTGCTGTTGGCGCAATTGTGGCGCAGTTTTCTGAACTGCGCCAATTGGAGTGACGGATTTGGCATCAGTTCTAGGCGATCTGCGCCACGACTAGGAGGGGCGCGGAGCTAAGGCATCCACAGATCACTCGTCCTGACTATCAAATATTCGACTGATGTGGATTGAGTTCGCGCCATCGTCACCGGTCAGATACAGGCGCAGGGCAAAAAGCAGGTCCGGTGTATGGTCACCGTCGGGTTTTTCGATGTTGATCTGTACCCTGCAAGACAAAACGACAGTCGATTGTGCAATGAGGTCGCTCACCCGTTCGACGCTACGGGCCAAAGCTTTGGTTATCTGTTGATGAGGCTGGAGTAGCATCCTCAGTTGCATATCCGCAGCTTCACGCGTGCGAAGTACACCCAGCAGGAGCTCAAGCAACTCGGTGGTTGCGCGCATCCAGTTGACAGCAGCTCTGTCGTCATTGGCACCTTTGGTCTCAGGACATGGTTTGATCTGACCCAACGCCAGGTTGAGAGACGTCAACACCATTGTCATTTGCGCAGAATCGAACTGCTCAACGAAGTGCCGGTCTCGCCAGATCGCGCAAGCAAAGGTGCGCAGGACGCTTTTCGTGATGTTTCGCATGAGGCCCGAGAAAAGGGCTCGCTGCCAGGGTTCATCCAAGCGTCCCAGCGCGAAGCCAATGGCTTGCGGGTTGCGAATGCTACCCTTCTCGATTTCCTTGGCTAGGCGCTGGACGACGGTGCTTGGGACGTCTTTGTGCATGCAACACATCAACACGAGAATCGTGTTTTTCACCGCTGCTGGAAGATCGTCCTCATCCAGCAGCGAAACGAGATAGTCAATATGAGTGTGCGCTGCTTCGGCAAATGCACCGGGGCAGTCGGCGTCGTCGATGGAACGACCATCACGCCATATCTGGATGACGGGGTAATACAGGGCTTTGCGGATTTGGGTAACGAGGTTCTTGCTGGTCGTTTCATCGAACCGCTTCAGTCGTTCCACTTCCTCATGATGCTCGCCTGCGATCCGGCGGCCATAACTCTTGCCGTCCTGTTCGTGGCGTTCGAATGAAATGCTGTCGCCGACGCTGAAGTCCGTGTACACATATCCGCTCAGAATATTTTTTTCATGAATGAATACGCTCTCCTGAGTGGGGCTGGTGGTGGCGAAAGTGATATAGCCTCCGTGCTTGTCAGGGCGCCACTCCCTGCTGATCACGGCCTTCGCCCTGACTCTGGGGCGTATGTAGATACTCTGGTCCAGTCGCGTGATCGCGCGGGTTATCCAATCGAGCAGGTCAGTGGTTTCACTGCTGCCGGGTTTTGGCACATGGCGCAGATCGGCCCAGGTCATCGGAGCAGGGTACTCCGGACCGGGGGCGTCGGTGATGACCTGCTCCTTGGTGCGCCGCCACGTGGCTCGTATTGGTGCAAAGGCGCCATTGCGTGGGATGAAAGTCAGTTGATAGGGATCGTCGGCACCGTATTCGAACGTCAGGTGGAGCATACAGTCGACACTTTCTTTCAGTGGAAACGCGGAGGAATCCAGGCGGGCCGAGTAGCCGAGGTCTTCGCTGTTGTCGCCAAGGAATAGCGGGAACTGGTAGAACGGCTTCTCCGCCGGGAGGGTGAAATCTTCTTTTACGTCGATGCTGACCGGCCTGCCACGGATCGGTGTGACAGTCGTGCCACGGGATACGAGCTGGAAGCGCTGATGACGTCCGTCCTTGAGCACCTTGATCGACAGTTCAGGTATCTGGTCGCGCCACAGGGGGATCTCTCCAGCGCGCTGTTGCAGCGCATGAAAATGAAGGCCTCCGGATACCGGGCTTTCCGACACGTTGATGGAGAAAGCGAAGCCGCCTATACGCGAGTCCTGTTTCAACATCGATGTGTCGAGGGCGGGTGGCTTGGCCGCGATAGCCGGCGGGTGCCATCGCGCCTGGTCGTCAATGGACGAGATAGCGTAGCTAGGTTCCGACTCGTGCGCAGGGGTGCTTGAAATGATTACTGGAGGATGCCGCTCCCAGTAGAAACCTCTCGTTTCCGGGAGCTTGTCCTTGAGAGCCGGGTCGAACCTGGCGACCAGTTTTGTGACGCATGTTTTGCCGCCGACATTGTCGATCACGACTATCGGAAAGCCAGCGTTCACTTTCGAATAGTCCACTCGTTGAACAGCTGCGGCGATACTGCGGGGGAGCGGCACCGCGTCCTGGAAGCGAGCGTTGAGATTGCGCCGGGTGACGTCGAGTTCGAAATCACTGAGGGCATCGGGCACGAGCCAGATCAGCGTGTCGTTCCTGAAAACCTCGTGCAGCCTGGAGGTGAAGGCGCGTGCAGCGCGGTCCAGATGCTCGGGAGCAGCTTTGGAAAAGAATAGATCCACCGGGAACAGGGTCGTAACCTGTGGATGCCGATAAATCGCGTCAGAGGTGAATAGGTCAAGTGCTACTTCTGTGCTCTCGCCTTGCCATTGTTGCCATAGGAAAGAACCAGGCAGGTGTCTGGCCGTTCTACCTGCGGCATAGCGTGGGAGTGAAGTCGCCAGATCGACGCACACCGGTGTCCGGATTTCGATCCTGGTATCGCGCTTGATCCTTTCCGGTGCCGATTGCATCGCGACGCTGTTGAACCAGGGACGGATCTCGAAGGTATCGAAATCGAAGAAAACCGGCATGTCCGCCAGGCAGTGATGTCCCTCGCTCCATATCCGACTGTAGGTACTCCAGCGATGTCTGGTCTGGCGGCGCGTGTGGACCTCGGACAGATCGCGAGCGGTGTCATCTTCCAGGGTCTGCAGCCAACGCCAGGCATCCCAAACACGTCGGTAATCGCGATGTGACAAGAGCGTGTTGTTTGGCGGTAGGTTCTCCCATCGGCCGATGTCCCGCGCTTCACCGGAGCGTAGCCAGGACAGGATCGTCAACAGCAGGTCGTCCTGTTGTACATGGCTGTCACTACGCAGCTCCAGGTGTTGTACGAGACGCACCATGCATGCCTTGAAAAGGCGGTTCTCCGGCAGGTCGACGGACTGGAACCGCCGAACACCTTGCAGATAGGGGTTGCCTGCGAGCTTTTCCCGCAGGTTGCGCCCCGGGCGATTGCTCAGCTTGATGAAACAGGTGGCATCGAGTTCGCGCACCGCATGGGCGGGCAGTAACGCTTGCTCCCGGCGAGGTGCCTCGTTGAGGCCGCGGACAAGCCGATCCACCGCCGCGCGACAATGTTCGGTGATGCGCCAGAGGCGGTCGCGGAATGGGGATCCTGCCTCGGGCGGTGAGTATCCGGCGATCCTGGCCAGAAACACCGATAGTGATTGCGGCAGGGCCTGCCCACTCTTCGGGTCGAAGTCGACGGCATGGCAGAACCAGTCCGATAGTTCGAGAACCTCGCCGATGGCGCAGTCTTCTGGCACGTTGCGGCGCACGGAATCAAAGCTCGACAGGTGTTCACTTGTCATGGTCGGCGATTCTCCCTTTCCGGGCGTTTTCCTCCAACGTCCTGCGCAGTTCATTTCGGCTCTCAGGGGACTTAAGGTTCCAGATCCTGCGGCGCTCGTCCGGATCGGTCAGACCTCTATTGAACAGAGCCGGCGGTTCTTCGATGTTTGAGGTCGGAATGGCGGAGTGGGCGTCTTGTTCCAGCACCGTTGGCGAATCAGATGCGTTGAGATAGTTCGCCGATTGCCAGATGAACTGGCCGTAGCCCAGCTCGCAGGCTATATCGAAGTCCTCGGTGAGGTTGAAGGGACGGCCACCGATGCCATTGACCAGTTGGTTGCGGATCTTGTCGAGGCACTCCGTCTTGCTCTTGCCACGAGTGTCGATGCCACGCAGCTTGGGCATGACCTTTTGCACCAACTGGTCTTCGAATGCCGTATGCATCGCGTGGGCAAGCCGGGGGGTGTCCTTGTCGTTCTTGGCGGCCCGGACCTCCGGGTAGTTAGCCATGTAGTACTCGATGGATTGCCATACCCGATGGCCAAGTGCCCGACCAGACACGGAAAGCGCTCCGTTCAATGTCTCGATGAAAGCCATGAAAGGTTTGACTTCGTCTTCCGTGAAGCTGCTGCCCTGTGCCAGCCACTTATTCCAGGCGTCTTTGTGCAGTGCTGGGCCGCGATTCCTGTCATCGAGCGGCTGCAGTTTCAGGCGGCGCTTCAATTCGGTCGGCCGTGGGAAATTGACGATGATGGAGCGGTCCAGAACCTTGTCGGAAAGAGACTTGGTGGTTTCATCCTGGTTCATCGTTCCTACCCACAGCACGTTTCGGCCCAGCGGCAGTTTGTAGGCTGGCATGCCCGCGCCCACCTTCACCGGCAGCCAAGGTACGTCGTTGCCCCTCCTGCCACGGCGCAGCTCGAGCTTGCTCAGGAACTCGGCGAAATACAGTTCTGGATGGGCGAGGTTCATCTCGTCGAGCAGGACCAGGCAAACCGCCTCGGACAAGCCGGGATAGTCCTCGCTCCAGGGCTTCTGGCTCTGCGCGAGGAAGTTCAGCACCGGTTGGGCGTCGAACTTGTTGTCGATCGAGTTGAAGAAGCCGAGCATGGATTCCTGCGAATCCCAGTTCGGCTGGACTGACAGGGGCTCGAAGAAAATGCCGCCGAAGTGAGCGTAGAGGCGGGGTAGTTCGGATTTGCCGGTGCCGGAAACGCCCGAGAGAATGGTCAGGGGCGACCATTCGGCAGTCTTGAGCGCCGTGTGGAATGCGTTGAGGATGCGTGGGTTGAAACTTAGGCCGTAGTGGCTGCACGCATTGCCGATACCCGTAAGCCAGGTCAGCTCGTCAATCTCCGCCTTCACCGGCAGCCTGGCCCGATCCACGGCGAAATGCGGCCGTTCGATTTCCTTGTGCCGCGCCTCGACCTCGGCAGGGCGTTCGTAGGCGGCACGGAGACGGTTGAGTTCGGCTTGTGCCTCGTTTGCGGCGCCTTCGAAGATCGAGGCCTTCTGCATCAAGGACTGGTTTTCCGCGGTGAGCTCGGAGTTCTTCCGACGTAGCTGGCCAACCTCCGCAACTGCGGTGTTATTGCTCTCGATCTGTCGGGCAAGTTCATCCGCCCGGGCCTTGTGGGACCTTAATTCGTTTTCGAGGTTGCGGGTTCTCTCGCGCATCTCCTCGCTGGGTCGGGTGGCGAGCTCTTCACGCAAGCGCTTCAGTTCATCGGTCTGACTGTTCAGGTCACGCAGGATCTCGGACGGGTCTTTTCCCCCGAGCTGGCGCTTCAACTGCTCGAAGACGCCCAGCAGGTCGGCCTGTATGGCAAGGGTTTCACGCAGGCGCCGGTTGTCCTCGAGACAGGACTGCTTCTGCATGTCCAATGACCTGCGGGCTTCTTCTAGATTGCTCTCGAGCTCATCGGCGAATTGTTCACTACGCCGCCTGAATTGCTGTTCGAGCCGCTGTTCCTTGCGTTCCAGGTTGCGCTCGGCGGCTTCCAGTTCCATCGCGCGCCCATGCAATTCGCTCTGCATGGCGGACAACGCACCCTTCTGTTTCGCCAGCTCGGACAGTTCTGCATCCAGTCGCGCACGGGCGTCGTCCTGTTGTTTCGTCCAGGCCTCACGCTGCTTGTTCAGTTCGTCGCGGATGCGCTCACGCTCGGTGTCGCCGGCTGCGGACACCTCTGACAGGCGCCTAGCCCTGAGATTGGCAAGTTCTTCTTCAAGAGCCGATAGCTGCTGTTCCCGGATTTCCGAAATCCTGCGCTCGCCCTCGGCGCGTTTCTGGCGCAACTCCGCATTCAAGGCGGCGCGCTCTTCGTCATAGCCCGCTGCGCGTTGCTGTTCGGCGACCTTGAGCTGATCTTCGCGCCGGGTGAGTTCGGCGGCTATTCTGACGAGCGTCTCGCGCTCGGCAGCTATCCGCTGTTTTTCTTCCTCCATGGCGTGCTGGCCCTTGGCAGTGGCCTCGCGGAGCGCGATCTCGGTGTCGCGCAGCAGTTGCGTGGTGGCATCCTGCTTCGCGACGTCTCCCCTATTGTCGGAGTGCTCCATTTCCTAAACCTCGATTAATGCTTTGATGATTTTGTACGATGTCCTGCGCAGCTTCGCGACATCTGTGCTTGCTAATGGCAGTGGCTCATTACCGTGTCCGCGTCTGGTGATGAGCGCGGTTAAATCGTCGACAAAAGACGGTTGTGTCGCCGCGACCGACTTGAGAATCTGCTCGTCAGCCATCAGCAGGAAGGCGATTACGCAGGCCCCGAGCGACTGGCCGCTGCCCTGCAGCGTCTGGCGTACAGCCGAAACCCTGACGGTGCGCAGGCTTTCCGGCAGTCGGTGGCACAAGCCCGACTCGATGGCCCTGCCTTGCGCTGCCTCGATCAGCAGTGAGTCTGCGATGTCAGGTGGCAGCCAACGGTTCAGCGACAGCTCGAGGACAGACTGCACTGCCGCATAGAGGTCGCGGACGAACGCCAGGGCATCGTCTCCCTCCCGCCAGGAGAGAAAGACTCGTTCGGCATGGACGAGCCGCTCCTTCACGTTCGTCCCGAGGCGGTTGAATGCGCCGAAGCCGAACTCGTCCTGGATGCTCGCGCGGGCATCCAGCAACACGTCCGCGTAGGCGTCAGGGTTGCTGCTGGCGGTCGGCTCACGGGTGAAGGTCACTTCCGGCAGCACGGTCTCTATGATCTCGCGCACCAGCGGTTCTGCCAGTAACTCCGATTCCGGGGCGTCGGCACTGCCTTTGCCATGTCCCTTTTCGTCACGCGCCTTCTTGATTTCGAGCAGGCGGCTGATCAGTGCAGGATCGCCCGCAGCCAGGCGTCGCAAGGGGTGAGTACCATCGAGCTGCGCGCGAAGGATGCTCAAGGCGAGCACCGTTTCCAACTCAGCCTTTCCTTCCTGGAAGTCCCGCAACTTGCCCTCTCGAATAGGCCTGAAACCTGATCCCGGTGGTAGCAGCCCGATCTCGCTGGCCGCGCGACCTAGCAGTTGCGCATGCTCCGCCTGCGGGGTGAATCTCAGGCGCTCGATATCACCTTCGAAGGGGCACCTGGCACAGGCGTAGAACAATGACCACTCCACGGCGGCATAGAGCTGGGCGATCGAGCGGAACGCGGCGTTCGGCAGCAGCCGCAAGTTGCTGATGAGCTTGGGGTATCGCTGCTGGTTGGCAGGCGTGTCGAACGGTTCTTTATTACGGGAATCCTGGGATGGCGAGCGTGGCTGGCTCAGTGAGGCTTTCCACTTGCCTAGCCACTCCGCTGCGTATTCATCCTGTTCGAGCAATTGTTCGAATGCCCGTTCGAGCACCAGTGAAAACCCGTTGCCGAAGGGATCTGCGATACGGAATTCTCCGTCGCTTTTTTGAATGGCGATAGGGCAGTCCAGGTAATACCGTTCCGGCTGGTCGAAGATAATGATCTTGTGCAGCGCGGGCAATCGCTGCCCTTTCCCGAACGCCGCGACCCTTCTTTGCATCGCGCGCGCCACCTTGATCACATCCCGCTGGGTGGGCGGCACTTTCCCGGCGGATAGAGCGCGGATTTTGTAGGCGGCCTGCTTCTGTTCCTGCTTGCGCAACGGCTGGTGTTCCAGCAGTTGCATGTAGGGCAGGACCTGCCCGCTGACAAGCTCGCGAAACAGTAGAGCTGTCACGAATGCCGGGGGGGCGGCTTCGCTTGCCGCGTTGCTGCCGGACGCTTCGAGGACGTCGTTGAAATCGTCGATCAACCCTCTGTCTCGAAGGCGCAACAGGATGCTTTCGACCAGATCGCGCGGAATGCACGTTTCCTCGGCCAGTGCCTCTGAGTCCATTTTCCCAAGGGCGAGCAGGCTGAGGATGACCTTCTCGAATGGGTTGAGGCTCAGGCCGTCTTCGTCGGGCTTGGGCAGGGTGAGCCGGTAGGCGTCGACGGGCCAGGACAGATTGCGGCGTCGGCCGACGGTTGCCCCGAAGGGATCAGGTTTGCCGTAATCCAGAAGTTTCAACATTTCAGCACGACTCCGTGTTCACGGCAGAGCTTATAGAAATCAACGAGTCCAGGAATGAACTCGGCTGCCAGGTCGCCTTCCAGCAGGCACGGGTCGCCGACCACTACCAACAGTTTTTTCTGACGGCTCATCGATACATTCAGGCGGTTGTAGAGGCAGAGGTGACCGAATAGTGATTGCGCCTGTTTCTCGCGGTCATCGGTGGCGGAATTCCACGGCTGTGGTACGGTCCTCACCGTCGACAGGAAGACCACGTCGAACTCCATGCCCTGGAACGAGTCCACCGTGCCGATACGCAGTCGCTTGTCATTGTCACCCAGTGTGCCGAGTTGCTGCCTGATGTATTCGGCCTGCGCCTTGTAGAAGGAAATCACCCCGAAGGTCAGGTCCTTGCCAGCCTCGCAATTCATCCATGCGAGTAGCTGGCGGACGATCACCGTGGCCTCGATCGGGCGAATCCAGCTGGTTCCGCTGCGTCGGTGCTTGCCTTTCTCCACCGGTACCGCAAGCCACGCTGCGGGTTTGCCGCCGGTGTCGGGGAGGGCGTGGGCAAAATCTTCTGGAGGCCTTCCGGAGCCGAACTTCTCGGAGGGGTCGAAGCGTTCATAGAAGTTTCGGCTGATGAAGTCACCCAGCAGTTCATGCATGCGGTACTGCCTGTCCAGCGTGATCCGACGGGTGATCTTGTCACCGTCTTCGAGGGTCTTCAGACGCTCCGAGAACAGGTAGTGGAACATCGACTTTTTCAGCCAATCGGTTTCCGATGGGCCGTTTTCACCGGCTTCCATCCGGCGCGCAACCTCGTCATCAATGATATGCGGTAGTTGACGATGGTCGCCGACCAGGATGATGCGCTTACCCTGTGCCATCGGCACCATTAGGTCACGTGGCGAGACGCGTGCGGCTTCGTCGACGATCACATACTCATACTCCAATTGCTGCTGGTTCAGGTTGGTGTCGCCTCCCCGAATGCCCTTCTGGAATTGCATGCTTCGGTTGACGCTTTGCTGGCACGTCGCGGCGAAAGCGAAGCTGTAGTCGGATACAGCCTCCTGCATGGAGCGAGGATTGTTGTCGAGCTGGGCGAGAAACTCGGCCAGAACGGCGGATCTCCTGTCGCGCCCCGAGTATCCTTTGAGCTTGATCTGTTCGATTGCGAAGCCTGCCAGGGCGACGATCTCGTCATTGGTTTTTTCGATGCGAAAAACCGGAGGTGCGCTGAAGCGGGTCAGCAGCTTCTTCTTCAGTGCTACCAACCGCTGCAGGAAAGATGGGAGGCCATTTTCGTTGCGCCACAGGCTGGCATCGTCGAGCAGCGCAAGGTCGTCGCTGTCCAGCACATCGGAGAGATCGGCCAGCGCGTCAGCGGCGCGTTCAGGACCGTCGTCGGCGAAGCTTTCAGGCCGACAGCGAAGGCGACGCACTACGTCGAGCCACTGGTGGTTGGCGTCATTGAGCTTTTCTTCCAGGCACAATTTCTTCTGCAGATTCTCGGCCTGACGTACCCGCTCCTCGCCCAGGATAGCAATGCCGAGCGCTGCGATCCGACCCGCAAGGCGGGCGCCGAGTACACGTGTCGGCGTCTGGATGTATTGCAGGTACAGGTGCCTGATTTCAGTTTCTTGCTCAATTTCGGCGATCTGCGGGTTTCGTTCACGCAATTCGGTAGCGAGTTTTCCACACCAACCATCGAGCTGTTCCTCGAAGAAGCTGGCGTTCTCCGTAGCTGCATTGGCGCGCTTGCCGAATTTCGGAACTGGGAGGCTGTTGAGCGACAGGCGTTCGATCATGTTTTCGACCGCGTCGTGCTGGAACCCTGTTAGCAGCACCTGGCCCTTTATGGTGGTGCCCCGGTGGTCCGCCATTTCGTTCAAGCGCTCCAGAATGGCAGCGATGACCGTGGTCTTGCCGGTTCCGGGAGGTCCTTGGATAAGGGCAATGTCCGGCGTTTCTAAGGCACAGCTGATGGCGTCTAGCTGTTTTGGCGTGGGAGTACTCTTGAAGACCTTGTTCAGGACGAACGCCGTCAGCGGCTCCACAGCTGGCAGCCTGCGAGTCTGAGTAATGACGCCTTTTTCCTCGATCAGCAGTCCGAGCTGGGGATTGGCCGCCCGGCCTTCGAGAATCAACCGGCGCGCCACCAGGCGGCGCTTGATCTGGGCAACTTCGCCTGCGAGTGAAAGGATGAGCATGCCCGGCTTTTCTGAAAGCCGTTCAGTCTTCAGCTTGAGCGTGTTCGATGCCTTGTCGAACTCGACCACTTCGTAATGCTTGGGGTTGGCTTGTGGTTCATCCTGAAGTGAAGAGGAGGGATTTTCCGCAGAGCGCTCGATGCCGCTGGCGAAGTCCTTGAAGGACAGGGCGGGGTCGAGCAGATAGTTCGGGACCTCCTCGACCGACCGGAGTTCGCCGACCTGGCCTTTATCCAGGGCTTTGAGTGCGGCCTCGGAGGCCTGGGTCACTCGTACGGCCACGGTTCCGTCTCTGTTCTCAACGGCGCCGGCAACGTGCAAGACCCCCACCTGGCGAGCCTTTTCCAGCAGCAGTTCGCCTTCTAGGTCGCCGAACTCGTCCCATTTCCTCAAGTAACTGACGTGGTCCTGCGTCAAGGCTGTCATCTGGGCTTTGGCAAGGAGCCGGATATGTCCTGTCCTGCTCCAGTCAGCGAAGTGAAGCTTGCCTTTGGCCAGGCGTAGCGCACGGTCTGGGTGCTTGCGTGCCTTGGTCAAGCGCGTGGTGAGGAAAATCGACTTGCCCTGGGGTAACGGCGTTTCTGTCGCAACGAAACGCAATCCATCCCCGCTGATGCAGAACGAGTTGCTGCGGGTTGGTTGCTCGCTTCGAGCGGACTGTATGCCGTCAAGCGTTGCGTCCTGGCCGGCTTGCGACTCCTGGTCCGACGCTAGGTCAGTGTCGTCACCGCCTGCTGCTTTCTCTTCCTGGATGGGGTCGGGCTGGAGCATTTCGTCGATGGCCGGACCTGCGGTCAGGAAAAAGAAGTCGCTGTCGCCTTGTCGAAAGCAGAAATAGCGCTCCAGAAGCTTGTATAGCTGGTCGCCCTTTGGTCCGTTCCTGCGGTGCTCGAGGCTTGCCATTGCCTGTTCGACATAGTTGTCCACGCCGATTTCCAGATCACCCATCTCTAGGCACGGGCCGGAGAAAAAGGCGATCTGCAGTTCCATGCTACCGTCGGCAGCACGATTGGCCAGTTGCGCGAGCAGCGTACGGCCAATGGCAAGTTCGGCGTTCAGCCGGCGGGTATCGATCGGTGTGATGGTCTGGACAGCGATCATTGCGTCCTTGAGACGCAGCTCGAACTCATCGGGACGCGAGGGATCGTTCTCGATCGAGTAGACGGCCTGGTCACGCCACTCTGCCGAGCCGTGGTCAGCCGGTCGGATGCGGATGGTTAGGATATCGGCCGGTATGTCCTGAAATTTCATTGCACGCCCGCCTCGAAGGTGAAGGTCAAACTGTCGGGGAAAGCAGGGGTGCCTCGTACAGGACGCACCGTCCTAGTGTTGAAGTCGAGGTCGACTTCATATGTCTGCGTCTCGTTATGCTCGAACGAGAAAGGATGAAAAAGTCGGTGCGGCAGGGCGAAATGCCGGGTGCTGGCGGGAATCACGATCTCGCCTCGCGATGTCCGGGCGCAGGCGAACGGCGGACGAGGTGCTTGGCAATAGGGGCAGCAGGTGTGCTCGTCGAACAGGTAGCTCATCGTGCAGGCATCGCAGTACAGCGAGCGGTCGAACGCCTTTTTCAGTTCCAGCGCCCAGAAGGCCATGGTTGGACGGCGATGCGGTTGTAGTCTTCCTGCCCCGAAGGTTTCCTGAAAGAGCCGGCGAAGCTCGGGCGTGGCGACCAGCTCACGCGGCAGTCCCCCAACCCCGGCGTTAGAATCGTCCTCCGCGTCATCGATAAAGGGCAGATAACCCGCGTACGCCTGTTCATCCAGGTCAGCGGTCTGGCCATCGGCATCTGGCTCGGAGTCCCAGCCGCTGTCATCTTCCTTGGGTTCGAGCACTGCTTTACCGATGAACGGATGGCAGAGTGCAAGTGTCTTGAAGGCCATGACCGCGAAGGCCCAGCAGTCTGAGCGTGGGCGCGAGGCATCGGTGCCCCGTACCACTTCCGGCGCGCCGTAGGCTGGCGTGTAGACAGAGATGCCTCCGCTAGCCATTTCGAACCGCAGGTTATCGGCATCGATGAGCCAGACATCGTTCGATTGCGTACCGATGAAGGCGTTATTGCTGGAGAGGTCGCCGTAGACCATTCCCGAGCAGTGCAGGCGGGCAAGGATGGCAGCGCACTCCGACAGTGCGAACAGTCGACGCCGGGTTGAGCCTGTACGAGCGTAATGGACGAGACGCAGTGCCAAGTCCCTGTCAGGGACCTTCGCCAGCCATTCAGGAAGGATGAGCTGCTGCTCTTCAAGGACCTTTTTCGTCTTCCCGTCGAGATCGAAGACGCTGAAGGGCGTCATGTCGTTGAGCAGGCGCATCACGTACCCTGGCTGATCCCGCAGGATGGCCAGCGGTAACGACAGTCGAATGCGCGGCGGCAGCGGTAGTAAGCGGATGTTCTGGAATCGGTAACGCAGGTCGCTGCTGGTATCCGGCTCACCCTGGAGGTTAAGCGGTTGCTTGATGGCAAGGTCCGCGTCCTTGGTGCGGAACACGACGCCTTGACCACCCCTGGCGAGCTCATCGGCAAGAGTATGGTGATTACCGTATTCGTCGCACAGCGGCGGTGCCGCTTCAGTCTTGTCCATGGGTAATCTCCTCGCGACAGAGACAGGCGATGGTCTTGTCGTCGCTGTGCTTTGGGGTGGGCCATTTTTCGAGCATCGCTTGAAGACGCCGGCTGGCGGTGACTGCGGCCAGCGAACGGTGTGCATCGATCACGCCGGTCACGAAGCCGGGAATGTCCTCCAGGTCGTCCGCCACGCCATCGGAGCAGAGCAGGATGGCCAGGCAATCCCGCTCCGGCAGCGAAGCGACCTGCCAGTCCCGCTCGGATACGCGCTGGGAAAGTGCTGCAGTGATGTTGGAAAAGCCTTGCGACTTGTCGTCCGCCAGGGACATCACCGAACCATCCGGCCTGATTGCGGCGACCAGGCCATCGCCCAGCATTCCTAGGTGAATCACGCCGCTTCCCGCCCGGAAGGCGAACAGGCATGTGGCGGCGCAATCACGGGGTTCGAGTGGTGCGACGAGAGACAGCCAGTTCGACGTAATACGTTGCAGCAGCGACGCCGGGTCGACTTCGGTGCGGGAGCGGCAAGCTAGTGCTACAGCCTGGCAGGCCGCATTGCTGCCGAAACTGGACAACGGCTTCGAGCCGAGGCCGTCGGAAACCACGATGCCGTCTCCCTCGTTGCGGTGGAAGGCTGCCCATGCGTCCTGGTTGGGGAGGCCGGCAGCTAGGTGCGCGGGGCCTGGAACGCTGGCGCCGAAGCTCTTCCACAACGTCATGCCGAGGGCGCTTCCAGCCATTCGTCCAGCGCTGCGAACAGGTCCTCGGCAAGGAAAACGTCCGGCCCCTTAAGCTGCGGATTGGCGTCCGCACCGATCTTGATAACGCGTACCGAGTCATGGGGAAGCCGCGCCCGCCAGTGTTTCAGGTGTCGGGCCTCGGTGCTGGACCAGAACCCGTCGGTCAGCAGCAGTATTTTTCCGTCCGGTGAATCACCCAGCAGACGGGTCAGGGCGGTAGCGCTGGAGGTGCCGCGGCACACCAGCATGTGTTCCGGGTAGTCGTCGGTCACGGTCCAGTCGTTGAAGACCGCTTCGCTCCCCCAGGCACACAATCTGATCTGTTCCTTTCTACCCGCCAGATGCATCCACTGGGCGATGGTCGTGACCGCCGTCCTCGTGATGAAGGGCTTGCCTCCCTCGCTCATGCTGCCGGAGGTGTCGCACACCAGAAAGAGCGTCATGCTGGCTCCCTGGCCAGCCTGGCGCGGGCGGCGATCCCGCTCATCAAGCTATCGAGCTGTTCCAGGAAGGAGCCGCCGCAACAAAGTGCCAGCTTCGCGTCGCTGATTTTCTTGCGCACCGAGTCCGACCTTGGGGGGAAGCAGCAGGCGACGATGCCGCGACCTTCGACCCCACCATAGAAGCGGACGAGGTTCTGCAGTTTCATCACTTGCTCCTGCGTGACCTTGCCCGCCTTGCACTCGACGATGTAGAGCGAATGCCCGTCGGTGAAGGTGACGTCGAGCTCGTTGTGTTGCACGTCGCGCTGGAATGAACCGTCCTGGTTGAGTTGCAGGGTGAGGTTGATTCGGAGGTCCCGGATGATGCCGAGCTCCTCATAGGGTTTGCACTTTAGGGCACCTCGAATAACGCGAGGTTTTCAGTGAATCCGACCGCCAAATGATGGCCATGATCGAATTCGGTTCGATTTCTGCGGCGAATCACCGCTTTCCTGGGCGGTGTCGCCCCGTTTTTCTTCCG
>Ga0209300_1000603_pt1 | contig 17425 bp, 14 predicted proteins | sample Shrwel_input2_RT_FD_187535 | JGI IMG/M metagenome (GOLD analysis project Ga0209300, IMG submission 187535) | Subsurface microbial communities from deep shales in Ohio, USA - Utica-3 well 1 S input2 RT (SPAdes) (version 2) ... | reverse complement strand
GGTTGATGACTTTGACGACGATATCCCGTTCTAAGACAGAGTTAGTGTAATTTGTAATGAAATAATTTGAACTTGTCCCCTAATGCCCCGCAAATGCGGGGTATTTTTTTGTCTTCAAAAAAAAACTTGTAATGAAGTTGAGGTTCTGTATATAGTTAATAATAGTAATATGTAAAATGTAAACTCCAGGATGCGGTATGTTGACGGTGACTGAAATGAGAATGTCGGATGGTACCCGGCGGGGATGTATTTCCGAGAATGGGCAGTTGATGTACTACCCTAATTTGTACGTCACTAGCAGGATGAGGCAGTGCAGCAAGGAAACCCAGATAGGTTTCCTTCACAACCTAAAGGTCTTGTTCTTATGGTCGGCTTATGAAGGCATTGAGCTCGAAACTCGTTTTGCTGGGAACCAGCACCTCTCAGAAAGCGAAATACACAGACTTGTGAACTTTTGTGCGTGGAGAGCAGAAACTCACAAGAAATTACTAAGCTCTGTTTCTGTTCATCAAACAGCGTATAAACAGGTCAAAAGAGCTGCTTACTTCCAAAGAATTACCGCGATTCGAAATTATATTGATTGGCTCTATTTGCAGTTGTCGACGAGTAACAGCAAGCATGAAGAAGTCACGAGGGTCAAGGCGACGATGCATTCTTTGGCCCCTAAGATGAAAGACCATGCAAAAATTGAATATGTAAAAGTTAGCGATGAGCAGCTAGAGATAATAACTAAAAAGTTATTACCCGGGCATCCCGATAATCCATGGCATTCAGAAAGCGATCAGCATCGGAATGTGTTGATATTTCACATGCTATATGAAACCGGTATGCGTCGTGGGGAGCTGCTTGGTTTACATGTAAGTGATATAAAGGAATGTGGTGTGTCTATTGTGCGGAGACACAATAATCCTATCGATCTTCGAAAGAATCAACCAAATGCAAAAACCGGCGAACGTACTATTCCCATCCCAAAAGCGCTAGAATTATTCGCCCATGACTACGTAATGGAGCATAGAAGAAAGTTAAAAGGCGCGAAAAAACATCCATTTTTATTTATTAGCCACAAAAAGGGTGCGGGAAATCCACTTTCGGTGTCTGCTATCGATTGGATCTTCAAAACAGCACGAAAATCATTTCCGGAATTAAAGGGCATATCACCTCATAAATTTAGACACCATATGAATTATCGAATCTCGAAGTGGATCGACGAAAAGTATGCTCACTTGTCACCTGAAGATCGCGCCATTAAAGATCAAGAAATCCGTTCTTATCTCAATGGCTGGAGCCCAAACGGAACACAGCAAGCGCGCTACAACAGGCGATACAATGTTGAAGAAGCAGGTAAGGCTATGGTCGGACGGGCAAATAGCTATGAAGGGAAGGGCTAGGTAATGGGAGCAATGCCTTTAACTCAGAGCGAGTTAGATGATCTATTGGTTAAGAAAATGACGAGTCGGGAGGGCCTCGAGTTTTCGCCCATAGAGGATCAGTGGAGAATATCGCATAGCTCGAATGAGAGTGTGAAGGTTTCACGAGCAGCTGAAGCCTTTCCAACGGAAGCTAGGTCATATTTCCGTCTTGCCTTGGCACGATACGCTTGTTCCTATGCGGCTGACAGTGTGCGAAATATTGCTAAATATTGCTATCTGATTCCGTCAGATGGAGAAAATCTTAACAACTGGTTGGATGAGGCATGTTTTCTCTCGGCCAAAGCACGCCTTGGCAAAAAGAGAGAGTACCAGCTTTCGACTATTCGTGGCTTTCTTAAATTTTGGTTTGAGTCTGGCCTATATGGAATAGATCCAAATTTCTTTAAAACGATTGCTGGATTGGATATAAAGGGCAATGAAAAGGGTACTCGAGTTCTATCTGATGACCCAATAAATGGCGCATTAACAGAGCTTGAGCATCGAGCTATCTTAGATGAAGTAAATAATGCGTTCCTTGAGAATCGTATTACTACGCAAATGTATCTATTAATAAAACTCTTTTCTGAGCGTGGTTTACGCAGGGCTCAAGCCGCCCAACTATTTATTTCCGATTTTTATAGACGAGATGGCAAGTTCTGGATTAACCAACCCAGATCTAAACAAAGAAATACCGGGTGGAGGGAAGCATTCAAAACCTATGAAGTGTCGGAAACGCTATACTCTCTAGTCCAAGTGCTTAAACAAGAGTACATGTCTGAGATCAAAGATCTTCTAGGCGGAGCCTTTTCTCCAGAAAGCACTGAATTACCACTTTTCCCAAACTTTGAGCAGCTTGTTTATCAAATTAGTGATACCCGGGAAATCGATGCCACTTGTTGTTGGGTTCGCGACGAGTTTACGGCAGCTATGCGAAGAGTATCGGCACAGATCAATGCGTTCTCTGAGCGGACTGGAGAGCGAATAAATTTAACCCCACAACGATTTCGATACAGCTTGGGTAGCGACCTGGATAGGGAGGGTTACGGGGTGGGCGTGATTGCTGCCGCCCTCGATCATGAGGATGAGCAGAACGCTGGAGTTTACGTTGGGATGTCTGAAGCCATGGCGCATCGGCTGGATGCGAAGATTGGTCCGTTGCTCGCTCCTTTAGCGCAAGCATTTAGTGGGGTTATTGTTCGAGATGAGCGTGATGCAGTGCGTGGTGGTGATCCGGCCAGTCGCATAAGAACTATCGATGGCTCCCACAACGTGGGAACCTGTGGAAATATGGCTTTTTGTGGAGCTAATGCGCCAATTAGTTGCTACACCTGTTCAAAATTTTATCCGTGGCTTGATGCCCCTCATGAGGAGGTTCTTGCTGATCTTTATGAGGAGCGAGAAGAGATAATTCGGGTGACTGGCGACGACAGGATTGCTGCCGTCAATGATCGGGTAATACTGGCCGTTGAGAGTGTCGTGCGGCGCTGCGCAGAGATAAAGAGCCGAGGGGCGCAAAGTGAGTGATGTAATAATTTTCAGGCCGAAGGCTCAGGTCGAGGCTGAACGACAACTTAGAGAATTTATTGCGCTGTCTCAGAAGATCACAGGGTTTGATCGTCCGGGAGAACCGCTTAACTGGGGTGATTTCAATTGGTCATACTGGCTAAAAGGCGTGAACTTCGCAAAATTGGGGGAAAACGTAAGGAGTAAAGCCTTTAAAGAGGAAACAGGGGTTTTAGATGCCAGCATTCTAGACTTTGCGAAAGCATATGTGTTGTACCAACAGAGCTTAAATCGAACTGTTGACGTGAAAGAGACAGTTGCTATCCAGCTCCTAGAAGCGTCTCTACTCCATGCGAACGGAAATGCGGATGTGACGTTGGCAGTTACCCGGGATTTCGATCGGGCCGCTGAGCTTTGCCTAAATCATTTCTCTTCTCCAGCTCGTGCTTATCGAATTGGAGGTGCTCTCGAAAAGTTGGCGTCTTTCCTCTCAGATAATAAGCTTACTAAGGGGGTTGTTGATTGGGTCAACGCAATTCCTCGACCAAACGATGCGAGAGGGCATCGAAAAAATAAAGAGTTGGCAACTCGAAAGATGCCCACACGTGAAGTGTTAGACGCCATTGGGGAAATCTGGTCTAACAACCCAGAGTCTCCGAGGGATATCTTCGTGACATCGAACTGCGTCATTCTTTTAAGTCAACCTGGTCGTGCTGGTGAACTAAACCTACTCCCGAACAAATGCTTGCCACCTGAGGTTGAAAATGTCGCAGGAGGAGCCTTGGGCGTGACTGGCCCCAAGGTGGAGGGTGGAGGACCATTATTTATCAAATGGTTTGGTGAGAAAGGGTTTGGCTACACTCAAAAGCTAGTCCCAAAAGCCCTTGCCCCATATTGCGTTGAGGCGATAAAGCGGATCAGGAATATAACAGAAGGCCCGCGTAAATTAGCAAAGTTCATTGAGGAGTACCCGGAAGATTTCCCGGATCATGATCTGTGCCCAAAAGTTTCGCAGGATAGTATTTTGACGCCGGAGCAAGTGATCGATGCCTTGTGTCTGAGCCCGGGGCGATCGGCGAGACAGGCTCTCAAAGCCTGGTTAAAGCGGACCCTTAACTATTTTGAAGGCCAGAGAGGTGTCTCGGAGGCCCGAGCAGTTGTCGGCGAGGCGCTTGCAGGCATGTATGAGGGTAGGCCTGGCGCTGGCAAGCACGATCATCTAACGCTCACCTTGAGGAAGCTGAATGTTGTAATACGTGCAAGATATTTACCCCCGCATTTTCCTTTCGTCGATGAAAACGAGACGATCAAATACCAAGACGTTCTGAACTGCTATTTTGTTGGGCAGCTTGGAGAGCAGGATGGAATGGGGAATGGGCTTTTGAAGCCATATATGATTCGAGTCATTGATAACAATACTCTCAACAATTCGCTGACCGTGTTTTCGGGTGAGCATGGCTCTAAAAAATCAGCCACTCAAAACATCTTTCGAAGATGGGGGTATGTCGGTGACCAATATAAGCTCACAACCCACCAGTTTCGCCACTACCTCAACACATTGGCGGCGCGAGGGAGCGTCGGTGAAACAGAGCTTGCGAGGTGGTCTGGTCGGCTCGATATTAGCCAGAACAAGGTCTACAACCATAGAACCGATGAAGAGCTCACCAGCGAAGCAAAATCCATTGGTCTTGGTGAACAAAGTTCGAACCTGATCACCGTTGTTAACTCAAAAGACCCCATTCTTGCATCAGATCTAGTCGACCTGGTCGGTCCTGACCGAGTTGCCCATCGAACTCTGATGGGAGTCTGTATTCACGATTTTGCAATGGAGCCCTGCCAAAGGGATCGTGACTGCTTGACGTGCAAGGAACATGTCTGTGTCAAAGGTGATCAGGAGCGATTGAGGCGTATAAAAATATTGCGCGATGGCCTTAAGGAATCGCTCGAGGAGGCCCAAAGGGGCGTTGAAAATGGCCACTTCGGTGCTGATAAGTGGTTGAGAGATAGGTTGGATCGACTGAAGCGCGCGACTGAGCTTGTCGAGCTGCTGGAGGATCCTGCCGTAGAGGACGGAGCAGTGATTGAGTGTACTGATAACGGATACTTGCCGATTAAAAAAGCCTTCGAAGCAAATGGGAAACTGCCGCGAGAGGAAAAGATAGGGCTTGGGTCTGACCGGAGTCGCGCAGACACCATCCAGGACGAACTAAGAGAACTAATGGGGATGTAAGGCATGGCAAAGCACCTGAGCGAAGATGAAGTGCAGACCGTGTTGAGCTTACTTCGAGGCTGGCAAGGCAAGCTCACCTGGGATTTGTTGGTGAGAGCATGTGAGAGGTCTTGCGGCATCAAGACAACTAGGCAGGCTCTTGATCGCCGACCCGAAGTGAAAGAAGAGTTCCAGATTAGGAAGCGGACTCTTAAAACGGGTATTGAAGAGACGAATCGACCTAACGATTTAAATACGGCACAGATGCGAATCCAAAGGCTGTTGACGAGAGTTCGAGAGCTGGAGGAACAGAACGCAATCTACAGGGAGCAGTTTATTCGCTGGCAATACAACGCACACAACTACAATATCTCGAAGGAAAAGTTGGATGCGCCGATACCAAAGCCAGATCTTGATTCAGAGCACTTCGGTTAAAAAGGAGGGGGAGTCGCGCCGGGAATTTTTTCATGCCAAAAATTTCGAGATGGCGTCATCGGCGGCAGTCATCGAGAAACGACTGAATCCATCGGTTTTCTTGAGTGGCCAGAGTAAGCCTGTACTTTTTTGTGATCCGAGAAAAACGTGCAACATAGCCACATTGGCCTGTTGGTGGTAGCCACTGGTCGGGACCTTGGGCGCCTTTACTGCGATTTAAGTTCGCCTCAACAGGGAGCAAATTGACGGGATCGTTTGCAAACTGCTCGCGTTGTTCTTTTAGCCATGCACTCGCTCCGCGATCCCAGGCCCAAGCCAGAGGGACCACATGTTTAGTACCATAAAAACTGTAACCCTTTTTTTGCAGGCCAAGCGCTCTGCTTTTGGCATCAGAAGTTAGTGCTTTAAAGAGCACTAACTGTCCGGACCAAACAAAAGCGAACATTCGGGTCAGGCCTTTCCGCCAGAGCATCCACGCTAATCAAAGCCATTTCAGCTATTGTCATTGGCGGAGCAAATTGCGGACGTTAAATGATCGAATGGCAGAGATAGTCATGAACGGCTAGGCTATTGCTTTACGGATTTATGTGCAGCACGCTTAATGGTTCAGAATCAGTGATAAGGACCCAGTAAAATTCTACGATGAGAAAGCCCTAGCCTAACTGTTGTTATATCAAAGGGAGTTTTGATGCCTAATGATGACCTGGAGAGATTGATTCACGAATCTCTTGAGCAACTTGGGTGGTCGGCTGATGCCTCGCAAGTTGCTCAAAGGGTAAAACGGCTTGATTTCGGCCTTCCCCTAGAAGATGAATTCAGTGTCGTTTGTGGGTGGCTTGGGAAGTGCAAGTTGATACACAAGCTGGATCAAAGCCAGTATCCCGAAGGCTCTTCGGCTTCAATACAGGCACCCGATCTTTTGGCAATTTTTGAGAATAACGGAAAAGATATTCCGGTCTTAATTGAAGTTAAGTCCAGTTGGAAGAATACCCTATCTTTCAGGCCGGACTACAAAGAACGTCTCCAGAAATACGCTGACACACTGAAGCTTCCACTCTTAGTAGCTTGGAGGACAAAGTGGGATATTTGGGCGCTATTTCCTCTTTCAAACCTGAGAAAAGCGCAAAAGAATTTCAATATAAATTTCGAAAACGCCTTGTGTAATAGCTTACTTGGTATGCTTGCAGGTGATTTTTCATACACGGTCAAATCTGGCGCAGGAGTACATATAAGCTGTAAGAAGCAACGATTTGTGGAATCTGAACAAGGTGGTGAGCCACAGCACTGGGAGGTAGTCATTGATGATGTCTATTACACGAATGGTAACAGCGATACCGTGAGGGATCTATCACCTATAGCTCAGAGCATATTTTACTCTTGGAGCCTAGAAGAATTCCAAGAGGATATCGGTAGTCATATTTTATTTCACTCGGTTGCCAAAGAAACATCTGCGCTCTTTGCACATATGGCCATTACTAGACTATTAAAATTTAAACTTCCTGTTGGTGAAGAAAACATTCATTGGCGCTCCTTCGTATCGGGGAAAGACAGTGTGTCAGAGTTCAAGGAGTTCCGATCCGGAGTACTGGAGAATATGCGAAATGGGATCGTATCGTATGTACTTGATCCACAGCCCCAGAATGTGCCGGATTTTCTTAATTGATGCAACAAAACGCGCAAGGCGGACATCCCTGATGGGCCACTGCTTGGCTCTGCGTTATACGGCATCGCTCTGGTATTCGCTGTCGATCCAAAGTAGGTGCTCAAATGTAGGGAAGTAATAAAAAGCGGACAGTGATAGCACCTTTACACTAACTACTGGATAGTTGATAGATGCATATTAATAAACTAAAGCTAAAAAACTTTAAAAGGTTCGATAATCAAATTTTTGACTTCAACGATGATGTCAACATTGTTGTCGGAGATAATGAAAGCGGAAAAAGTACTCTGCTAGAGGCAATCGAGATATGTCTAAACTTCACTTATCGTGGTAAACCTCTTGGCTCCGAGTTGAGCACTGATTTATTTAATAATGACTGTATCAATAAATATCTTGCTGGAAATAAGTCACAGGAAACGCTCCCGGAGTTACTAATAGAAGCCTATTTAAACGGTAATCCCAAGCTAAAAGGCGATAATAATAGTGAGAAGGAGGACACCGAAGGAATCTTCGTTAGAATCTATTTCGACCCCGAATTATCAGACTCATACGCTACGTTTATTAAGGAACCAGATAAGGTTTCAACTCTACCTGTTGAATTCTATACGATAGATTGGTATAGCTTTGGATGGAATCGGTTAACACACCATAACAAGAATATAAATTGTCTGTTTGTGGATCCTACACGACTCCATCCAACTTATGGACGCGCAAAGTACATAAACAATATTATTAACGCAGCTCTTGAGAAAAAGTCTCGATCTACACTTAATCTTAATTATCGTCAACTTAAAGCAAAGTTCGATGAAGAAGCTGACGTTATTGAAATTAACAGTAAAATTGATTCGGATAACGAAATAACTAATAAGGCGCTCAAAATAACTGCCGATATTGCCACGAACACTAGCTGGGAAAGTGGTCTACAGTTAGCAGTAGATGATATATCCTTTAATCAGATTGGAAAGGGCGAGCAGAGCCAGATCCAAATTAAACTTGCTCTACAGAACAAATCTCAAGACGTTGATATCGTCATGCTCGAAGAGCCAGAGAACCACCTCTCTCATATCAACCTCGTTCAGCTAATCAGCTATATAGAAAATAAACATGGAAAGAAACAGATTTTCCTTAGCACACATAGCTCATATGTTCTTAATAAGCTTAGCTTTGATAAACTATGTTTGCTATCTGATAGGTACATACGACTAAAGGAAGTTGATTCTGGTACTGTAAAGACGCTAGCAAGGCTTCCCGGATATGACACGCTTCGTGCCGTTCTGGCAAAGAAAATTGTTCTTGTAGAAGGCCCCTCCGACGAGTTGGTGCTCAAGAAGATCTATTTAAAAAAACATGACTGTCTTCCCGAAGAGAATGGAATCGATATTATAGTTGTCCGAGGCATCGGGTTTAAGAACTATATTAATATAGTAAAGCCGCTTAGGCATCCCATTAAAGTTGTAAAGGATAATGATGGGAGCTACCAAGAGAACATTTTAGACTGGTCAAAAGACTACAGAGAGTACGACTTTATAAAATTCTTTTCTCCCGAGTCAGCTGAGCAATATTCTCTTGAACCAGCTTTAATAGAGGCAAATGGGGACAATGAAGAAAGCCTTGATCTGCTCGCTAAAGTAATGCTATCCAAACAAACATACAATAAATACGACGAGCGTGCAGGCCTTGCCGAAAAGAAGGCATTCTTTAAAGATTGGTATCGCGATGAGAGAAGTGGTTCTAAAAAAGTTGATTCCGCTATTCGAATTTTCGATACCGACCAAGATATTAAGTTTCCGGAATATCTAGAAAAGGCTGTAGATTTTGATGCGTAGGCTTGTTCTCGCAAGTGCTGGTGCCGGGAAGTCTCGCCTTGTAGTAGGTGAAGCTATCGAAAAAGCGAACGCCGGGAAATCAGTGCTTTTGTTAACTTACACGGAAAACAATCAAAAAGAATTGCTAAAAAAAATATGTCTTGAAAATGGATTCAAACCCGCCAATATCACCATAAAGGGTTGGTTCACATTTTTGTTAGAGGATATGATAAGGCCTTATCAAAGGTGCATATTCCCGGAGCGTATAGAAGGAATAAATTTCAATAGTAAGAATCCGCATAAGACCAGAAATGGAAAAAATATCCCTGGAACAGCTGAGCGAATTAATGGAAAGTACAATCCTATTCATTACCTTAAGAAAGGCAGTGACAAAGTTCATACGATAAATATTGCCAAGCTTGCTGCAAGAATTATAAAAGAAGCAAAGAGAAAGCCTATATTTAGGTTGGCGGAAATATTTGATGCCATATACATTGATGAGGTTCAAGATTTAGTAGGGTACGATTTCGAAGTTCTTAAGGCTATAAATGAATCGACGTGCGAGGACTTTGTATGCGTTGGCGACTTCAGGCAGACAGTCTATTCAACCAGTATCGCTTCGAAATCGCCTAAAAACAATGCGGAAAAGTTTCAAGCATTTAAAGATTTTGGATTTCAAGATGAACACCTAAATGTTAGCTGGCGCTGTATCCAACCAATATGCGATTTTTCAGATCTAGTTCACGCAGAAGAAGATCATTATTTACCTACATCTTCTAAAGTCAATGAGATACCAGGGGAGTTCTCAGATCACATCGGTGTTTTTTCAGTTCGTTCCGATGACCTATGGGCATATATAAATAAATATAACCCTGTCATTTTGAGACTCAACCGATCAACACAGATGGAAGTGTGCAAAGGTCGCAGTTCTTTCAACTTTGGTGAGGCCAAGGGGCTTGGCTTTGATCGTGTTCTGATTATCTCAACGGAAAAGCATCGAAATTTTATATCAGGGGATTTCGCAGTGTTCAATGACGACAAAACAGAAAAGGCAAGGAACACTTTTTATGTTGCTATTACACGGGCGAGATACAGCATAGCCTTTGTATATGACGGCATGGAGACTTGCTCCAAAGTTGAGCAATGGATAGACGATTAAGCCTCCGATTTCGGGAAATCTCTACGCCTGGCACCGACCCTATGCTGAGATTTTGAGGTAGATTTGAGTGCCGTATAACAAGACGCAACTGCCGAAAAAATTTTCTGCTGATCTCCTAATTTGCCGCAGAGCGTGGCGTTATTCCAAAATCGGAACGTTCGCTTTGCGACCCAAGCGGCCAAATTGCGATCGCATGAATCGGGTAAATAGTCGAAAAAGTGTAACCTGCTATGTGCCATTGAATATCATGTGCTTACCAAAATGTTACGTGTAACAAGAGTGCAAAACACGTGATCGATATCGATGTCCCCCGCGTTTTGAATCACACGATTTGTAAAGGGGCTGATCCACCGACCGGTGACCACCCGACAACGTTGTTCCCCGGCAAATTGCACTTGCGTCGTTGAACTAGCGATTAATGCCTCGGCACGACTATCCCTGCAATTACCATCAGCATCAGCCCAGCCGTGCCCGAACTCTGATCGATTATAGGGCTGTTTCCGGTGAGATTTCTCATGGGCTGACGCTACCTCCGTTCGCGATACCCCTGTCGGTAATGCGCCTCCGGCACTTAAACATGCTTCCAGGGACTCAAATGCCTCATAATTTTTGGTGCGATCGTACCAGCCACTTTGTGGTGGATGGCACAGGCCACTACTCGACATTTTCGTGATGTCGGCGAGCGTACTATGGGTAAAAAAGAGCGCTACGATGCTTATGACAAACGAAGAGGTTTTCACCTGAGCTCGCATTTCAGACTATATCTCTATGACGTGTAAATTTTTACTAGCATGCACGGTCCTCTTAGGGGGCTGGGATCTCGATGCACTATTGCGCTGGTCCGACCTGTAAGGTCGGACACATCGATGATAGCTCGACTTACACTGGGAATGAAGGCAGTTTCTGATAAGCCCTCGACATCATTAACACCGGACAGTTTTGTAAAGCTTTGATTTTTTGATTAGTCGATTCGAGTTAGAGCTAGGCATGCTTTGGTGATCATAAAGCGGCTCGGGTCATGTCCAGAAACCTATACTTTCTGGACATTTTGTCGGCCAATACGTTTATCAATCTCCTGGCTGTTCAAAAACCTTACATTTCTATTTCTTGACAGAATGTTCAGAAACCTTACTATAGAAATATGAACAGAGTGAGGTTTTATGTCGGGAAAACAAGTTGGATATATTCGAGTTTCAACAGCTAGTCAGAATACTGATCGTCAGCTCGACGGAGTGCAGCTCGATAAAGTGTTTGAGGAAAAAGTTTCGGGGAAAAACGCTGGTTCACGAGAAGTGCTTCAGCGTTGTCTCGATTATCTTCGGGAGCACGATACATTGCATGTGCACAGTATTGACCGACTAGCTAGGAATATGTCGGATCTTCTCTCAATTGTTGATGATTTGGTAGAGCGTGATGTGACGATTAGGTTTCATTCCGAAGCTTTGGCATTTGCACCAAAAAACGAAGATCCCATGGCATCTTTGATGCTTCACATGCTCGGCGCGTTTGCAGAGTTTGAGCGGAAGCTGATCGGTCAGAGACGCAAAGAAGGTCTGGAGGCAGCGAGAAAGCGTGGGAAGCAAATCGGCCGCAGCAAATCACTTTCTGCTGAGGATATTGAAAACATCCAACAAAAGCTTTCAGACGGTGCTAGCAAAAGTGATTTGGCGAGAGAGTACGGTGTTTCACGAACAACGTTGTACGCGGCTTTGAGAGGCTTCAAAGGGCCGTAGAGGCCCGGTCACAATTTATCTTGAATGATCCAGGGCCTGTCTGAACCAACTTCTGATGAGGGGCGCCAGTCTAGTGCCCTCTCGGATAGACAATTGATAAGAGTCTGCATCAACTTTGAGGTATTGCGTGAATTATAGAGTTGACGAGGCGCAAATTTCTCCCTCAAATCATTTCTAATCGTGGGTATGCCGTTTATATGTGAGGACTGAAACTGTATATTTCAGGCTAACGGCGCCGAATTCATCAATCCTCTTTGAAGTCTCTTGCAAGCATAGTTGACGCCACAGATGGCTCAATTGCATCTTTCCCCGAGAACTTTTTTGCGGCTTCATAGCCTTCGTTTCTATATTTTTCTAGAACCTCTGAATAGTCTTTTATCTTGCTGGTATCTATTCTCATTCTAAGAGCAACCCCTTTATAGTTGCACTCCATGTCATTTTTTGACCTAGCGTCCAGTATTATGCTTTTATTGTTGCTCGCAACAAAAAAGTCGCCGCCATTTCTGCAAATTCTACTTGTCATATAGAGCCCAAAGCCCGAATTCTGCCAGTCATCATATTTTCTTTTCTTGACGCCCTTATACATTTTGCCAGAGACTCCTGGAAGCAATGATAAGTGCAAGGCATCTCTTTCATCGTTGATTTCCAGGTAGGGGTTTGTCGACAATCCATACTTTATACCTTGGCCTGTATCAAGTATTGCGACCTCAACCAAACTTTTTGTTGGCCAATACTGAGCGCAGTATTCAATTATTTCTGATTCAGAGTGTTCAACAACATTCCTCATTATTTCTCGAATTGAAAATGTCAGAGTGTCTACTAAATCTCCGGTGCTCTGTCTCGTCAAAATTTTAGCAATTTCGGAGGACTTGCGCTCAATCACGTCACCGACGTGGGAAAAGGTTCTGGCAGCTTGTTTTTCGATCTCTGAAACATCTAGTATTGTGAGTGGCAAATAGGTACTGCTACCAGAAGCTTGTCCGGGCTCGTTACCAAAATCCAAGCCAAAAGCCTTAAAGAAACCCATGTGGGCAGGATAACTCTTTTCCTCATAGTTCTTCGCCATAAATCGACTACTAGGCTTAGAGTTTGCGAACCTTTTTATTTCGTTCGCAACATAAGCCATTGTGAAGGGCTCGACATGGCCAAGCCGTCCAAAATCAAAAAGATATTCATCATCATGATCAAGCTCCCATAATCGATTACAAAAATTCAGGGAGTTTTTGAGAGAAAGATTTTGAGGAACATATACTTCGATCATTTCTGCTCCAAGTATTTTTATACAAATCGGACCAATGTGAGGTATACCGAATCGATGGTAACTTCATGCTTCGTCGCTTTGTTCAGAAAAAAGCTTCAAACCTTTTTTAAATTTGAAATGGAGTGGTGTGGTGATGTTTCCTAGGTGCGTATAAATGCAATAAGCTTTGTCGATGATAGCTCTGTCTGCTGAAAGCAGCATATTACAATATGACGCCATCCCAGTGTGCTGACCATCGGATAAGATGTTTTTCATCTTTTCACGTTTTGCAAGGCCCTTATCCGGGTTAATGCCAATCATATTCAATACAACGTGAGCCCCACAGATTGCACCGTGCTGTGTATGCTGCACGCCCTCTACCCCCGGGAGTGGTTCGAAACCAAAGAACTGCTCTTTACTAACATTTGGTATCGCTGGTGATACCAAGTTCCATACCTCGTCGATAGGAGAAGCTGTCTGTTCAATTCTTTTCCTCTCCTGACTTGATACACCGAAGGCTGCTCTGGTTCGGTCTATAGGGTGGCGCTCTCTTAGGTGTTGCCCAACCACAATTGCCATTTGCTCGGAAGCTTCACGAGCCTGAACTGCCAGGTGTTTACCTCCATCGCCTAGGGTGCTGGTCAGGCGTTCAATCTCATCACGCAGCCTTTCAGGGGTTTGTTTCAGCTCCGAGTAGTTATTGGCTCCGAACGAACGAATTAGGTACTCGATAAAGTAGTCATTGGAGCCTTCGAACCCTGATATGGCTTCCAGATGTCTGTCGTACCTTTCATAGGGGTCAACGTATTTTCTTAACCTAATATCTCCAACAGACTGGAGCTGCCCATCGAGAACATCATATATCTCAACGGCTTTCAGGATCCTCATGCCATCCAGTGCATCGGTGTTCCCGTTCCGGTTTATCTCATCGAGGTGAACATGCGAGTAGACCCAAATGAAACTTTCTGGGTTAGCGATCGAAATATCACCACAAGCAACGTACCGATAAACGTTCATATCGGCATAAATCGTTGGTCGTTGCGTTGTAATGTAAGAATTCATAGTAAGAAGCTGGCTTTTCCTTAAACCTAATATTGCGCATTTTCGTCCGCAGAATGGATCCAACAGTGCGATCCGGCGGGCGTGTCTCCTAATCTGCTGAAAATCTGATCAAAATGCTTTCCCAAGTTGTGGCGCAACTTTGAAGCCGGACTGGATGAAGCTGCACTGAATACGACTATACAGGAATGGCCCGTTCACAGCGATTTGCGTAAAAGAGTTGTTAAGTTTTAGATAGTTAGGAAGCTCTTACGTACAGGCCGCACGATTGATGTGTCGGCCCTGCGGGCCGGACCGGCTCAATTTCACCTTGGTTAACCCTGAGTGCTCAAATCCGCTATGAATTCCGATGTGTTGGATCAAACGAGGTTTTTGGTTCAAATATTTATGGTGACTGGTGGGTTGATCGGACGATAGAACCGATTGCAAGTGCTAGCGTTTACGAAAATTACTTGATCATTTTCTCGAACCGCAGACCCGTATGACTCGTGAATGTGCCCGCAGATATGAGCTTTGAGCTTGCTGAGCTGCTCTATTCTTCTGGCTAACGGAAAGCAGCCTACATGCGCTGCATCTCGGGGTACGTAATCGAGAACACGCCACGCCGGCCCGTGAGTTATCAAAATGCTCGTTGAATCTGGGATCTGGGATCGTCGCATGAACATCTCTGTTTCGTCAGCATTAAACGCCATTTGCCTGTACGCTGGAGTCCATGGTGACCCAAAGAATTCCAGCCCATCGATAGTCCATGTCTCATCTTGAAGATAAACAACTCCGTTCGTTTCGCATATTTCGCGAGATGTGGTGGGATCCTTTTCGAAACTGGAGTCATGATTCCCGGCAATCAGTACTTTGTGTCTGTGGGGGAGCGAGCCAAACCAGTGAGCGAAATCACTGAGAGCGGCCAGGGATCCGTCACTGGTGCAATCTCCAGCGTGGACAACCACATCTCCGTCGGGGACAGGAGGCATTTCATCATGTCGGCTGTGCGTGTCGGAAATGCAAACGATTTGCATATGTAGTCCTGGGGAACGCTTTAGAGCCCTTATATTATGCCCAGCCCCTTCGTCAGTCCAAGCATGATCTTTAGCTTCTGCAATTAAATCTGCGCCTGCTATGGATGACATCGCTAACCCATTAATTCCCCTCGGTTTAGCTTCTCTAAAGCACCGTACGTTTAAATGATAAAAGTTGTTTTTTACCCTATTAAGGTTTATGGATGGCAGCCAGTTCGCCCTGATTGTTAAGAGTGTCGGATCTTCGTTGTTGTGATCTACAGTCTAGCCTGAAATTTCCGGGTGAAATTTCCTGCTTTTATCGTTGTAACGTTTTGTTTTAAAACGCTTTTGTTTGACTTTTAATTTTTTATTAATTACTTGGTCGGAATTTTGGGAAGCTTTAATGGTGAGGGGGCTAGGTTTCTTTACCCAACGCCCCCCCTTTTGAATTGGCAGTGAGGCAACACCGCCACCCCGTAGGGCACCTTAGTACTTTTGACCGCTCTATCGATGGCTGTCCCGGATTCTGCGATCGATCGGTGCGAGGTCAAAGTCTAAGCGTCACAATCGATCGCAATCATGGCTGGGGTTGAATGCTTCCGCGAATCAGGCCTTTTAAGGCTCGGCTAGACCTAAATGGTCGAAGCCCGAACTGCCCTTAGTTTGTGCATTCCGCAATTTTCCCATATTCTCTCAATTCTCTAGGGTGGGGAAAGCAATGGCTGAGCAAATATTGACCATCAAGGAGGTTGCTGACTTCCTTAAGCTGACGGAGAAAACAGCTTATCGCCTAGCGGCAGAGGGCAAGTTGCCAGGCTTCAAAGTCGGAGGGAGCTGGCGTTTTAAGCAATCTGATCTTGACGCCTGGATTGAGGAAAGCAAAACCGAACAAAAGAAATAGGAACGCAGACCATGCTATTGGATAACAAAAATAGCGGCTATGTGGGCGCGGAACTTAAGGCTCATTCATTTGAAGGCTCGAAACTATCTATTCTGTCTGCGCTGTTCACGCTTTATGGCTTTTCCTCCTTCAAGACAGAACTCTCGAAACTGTCAGGCGTTCGTTTGTTGCTCACTGGGTGGCCGCATTCGAGCCTGCAATCTCTTATTGGCTCTAACAACGAGCTACGGCTGATTAACAAGCTCGACCAGAAACGAATTGCACAGGAATGTGTGAAATGGCTTTCTGGCGGTGTCGAGGTCAGGGCTTCTGAAGGCCTTAACCAGAGTAATCAAAACCTGTTTCATCTCCACAACCCGGAGAGAGCGGATTTCGCAGTTCATGGCAGTGCTACATTTAGCCCGGTAGGGTTAGGCGAAGTGCAGTCTGACCGCTTTCAGATGAACACCGGCATCAGTGAACCGGAAACAAGCAGGCAGCTACTCGACTGGTTTGACTCGATCTGGGCGGATGAATCAGCGGTAAAGGACATTAAGGCCGACTTGATCCAGCAACTGGATTTCATCGCAGCTGATCAACCTGCAAACTTCATATACTTCCTGACACTCTACAACATCTTCAAAGACTTCCTCGAAGAGATTGATGAAGAAAACATCATCAAAAGCAAAACCGGGTTTAAGGATACAGCTGTCTGGAGCAAGCTTTACAAGTTTCAGAAAGACGGCGTCCTGGGCGCGATCGACAAGCTAGAGAAGCATAACGGCTGCATCATCGCTGATAGTGTTGGTCTGGGTAAGACGTTCGAAGCCCTCGCCGTTATCAAGTACTACGAACTTCGCAACGACCGCGTTTTAGTGCTTTGTCCGAAGAAACTGCGCGACAACTGGACAATGTACACAATCAATGACAAGCGGAACCTGCTCGCTGGCGACCGGTTTAACTACGATGTACTGAATCATACTGATCTGAGTCGTGTGAAAGGATATTCGGGCGAAATTAATCTAGAAACCCTAAATTGGGGAAATTACGACCTAATCGTTATCGACGAGTCGCATAATTTCAGGAATAACCCGAACAAGTCAGATGGTAAAACCCGATATGAGCGCCTGCTAGATGACATTATTCGATCCGGCGTGAAAACCAAAGTTCTGATGCTGTCAGCAACCCCGGTGAATAACCGGATGAACGATCTCAAAAATCAGATTGCTTTCATTACGGAAGGTCAGGACGATGCCTTTCAGGATGTCGGTATCAAGAATATTGAAAGCACGCTGCGTCTTGCTCAGCGCCAGTTTAACGCGTGGCTTAATGAGC